>OBMA010000208.1_pt1 | contig 32101 bp, 31 predicted proteins | sample 1539141 | NCBI WGS metagenome assembly OBMA01 (sample SAMEA3991484, study PRJEB22521) | metagenome | biome: anthropogenic terrestrial biome; feature: sewage plant; material: raw primary sludge | place: Sweden | collected 2012-09-26
GATGGGGTTGTGGAACGACTTCGGCACCGATTGTAATTAATGAACCAACTGAGGTTGTGGCAAGTTTAGTATTGGCAACAACACAAACATGCTCAACACAATCAACCATTACTTTGAGTGCAACTGGTGGAACGGGTACTTATCAATATAGTACTACTCCAAACTTTGCTACAGTTGCAGGAAGTTTTGCTTCTTCTATTACTATGTCTGTACCTGTAGGAACTTATCGTTTCTACGTGCGTGATGCGAATGGCTGTATTAGTGTAGTTTCAAATGATATTACTATTGATCCGCTACCAGCTTTACAAGTAGTTTTGAATGTGGATAATGCGAAAATCAATTGTAATGGTGATACCAATGGTGTGATTGTAGCTACAGCAATAGGAGGTTTAGGCAATTATGTGTATACTTTATTGGACGGTACAGGAAATCCAATTGTTCCAGCTCCAACACAGTTAACACCTGGTAATTTTACTCAGTTACCAGCTGGTACGTATCAAGTAAGAGTTGATAGTCAAGATTGTACTGTGACTTCTACTGGTGTGGTTACTATTACAGAACCTTTATTGCCAGTTTCTGCTAGTACAGTAGTTACTCCAGTAACTTGTAACGGCGCTGCCAACGGTATCATTACTGTAACTGCTTCAGGTGGAACAGGGGTAATTAAGTATGCCATTTCTCCAAGATTGGATCAGTTCTTTGATACAGGAGTGTTTGATCAATTAGCACCAGGAACGTATCAAATTATTGTACAAGATGAAAACGGTTGTTTCATTCTTTTATCGGAAGAAATTACCGAACCTCAACCAATTTTTGTAAACACCGTAGCAGGTTCAGAAGTACAAGAATTGTGTGCAGGTGATAACAATGCTGCCTTCGATGTAAATATCACTGGTGGTGTAGCGCCTTATAGTGTAGCTCTTGATGATATCAATGGTACTTATGTAACAGGTGCTTTATCACAAACCGTATTCAACTTCACTGGTTTATCAGGAGGTGAACACACAGTGTATATAAAAGATGCTAATGGCTGTACCGCGGAATGGATTGTAACGCTAGACGAATCCGTTAATTTAGATCCAAAAGCTACTGTAGCCTATGGTTGTGATAACAATTCGCCAAGTAATACTGTTACGGTTACACTAGACGCTAGTATTACTAATCCAGCAGATGTAGATTATGCTTTAGATGGTTCGACAGTTTTCCAAGCGAGCAATATTTTCAGTAATCTCGCACCAGGTTTCCATACCATTACGGCTAGACATACTAATGGTTGTGAGAAAACTACAATTCAGTTTGAAGTTATTGGATTTACGCCTTTGGCATTGACATTGTCAGATGGTGGATTGAATGAGATTGTGGCAACAGCAACTGGCGGTGCAGGTAATTACCAATACTCATTTGACGGTGGAAATACCTTTAGCTCTAACAATAAATTGATTTACTATAAATCTGGTGACTACACTGTGATTGTTAGAGATGCCAATGGTTGTGAAGCTACAGCTACTCGTTACTTCGAATTCATTGATATCGAAATTCCGAATGTGTTTACACCAAACGGTGACGGTAATAATGATACTTGGACACCAACGAATACTATCAATTACAAAGACTTAACAATAAATATTTTTGACCGTTACGGTAGAAAAGTAGCCACGTTAAGAGAAGGCCAAGGTTGGGATGGTAAATACAACAGCCTTGAGTTGCCAACTGGAGATTATTGGTATGTGTTGAAATTGAGAAATGTTCAAGATGATCGTGAATTTGTAGGTCACTTTACTTTAATGAGATAATGGAAATAACGATAGAAAGAAAGTAACCCAAAATAACAGGTAATAACGACGCTGTGCCCCAACAGCGTCGTTACAATACCAACTAAGAATCTACTATATTATGAAAAAGAGTATAATTGCATTGTTGCTTTTGGTGAGTGTGGCTGGACACACTCAAGAATTGAATTTGCCTGTTTGGACACAGTATTTGGCCGATAACCCTTTTGTGATTTCGCCTACTTATGCAGGGATTGGAGATAATTTTAGAATTCGATTGAATGGATTGACTCAATGGGTCGGAATTAAAGATGCGCCAAATAACCAATCTGTTTATGCTGATTTTAGAATTGCAGATCAATCAGGGGTTGGAATTTCTATGTATAACGATAAAAATGGGAACACCCGTCAAACTGGTGCTAAAGCTTCGTTTGCGCATCATATTATTTTGGATTATTATTCTCAACAATATTTGTCTTTTGGTTTGTCATTCAACATTAATAATTTCAAAATTGACATTGATGATTTGTCACCAACCAATCCAGATCCTTCTATTAATAACAACCGTTTTACTTCCAACAATAACTTTGACGTCAGTTTGTTGTATCGTTTGAATAAATTTTACATGAGTTTTAATGCTAGTAATATTTTGCCAAAAGATTTGGATAAGTTTATTGCACTAGAACCGGATTTATTGCGTAATTATCAAGTGTATACTGGTTATGTCTTTAGCGATGGAAGATACAATCGTGGAGAGATTGAGCCTTCTATGTACTTTCAATATTTTGAATCGGATAGAAGATCTAGTACTGACATTAACGTCAAATACAGAAAATACAATAGTTATGATGACTACTACTGGGTTGGAGCATCTTATCGTTTTTTGAATGATCAAGTTGGAAAGCCTTTGAATGTAGGACCAATGGTAGGGTTTAAGAAATCAGGATTTTATTTTGGATATGCCTACCAAATTACGATGAATGAGATGGCAGCGTACAATTCTGGAACGCACATGATTACTTTAGGATTTGATTTCTTCCAAGGATTGAGTAACTGTCCTTGTACCCAAAATCCAGTTCACGAATAGTTTTACAAATAATATACTACTAGAGCCCTTTTCATTTTGGAGAGGGCTTTTTTGTTTGTTTGTTAATTGGTTAGCTGGTCTATTGTTTAAGGTTTAATCGTTTAATTTGTTAACTGTTTAACTAGCTTAACTTTTTATTCTATTAACCCACACCTCATAACTCACACCTCATAACCGACAACCCAAAACTGACAACCCAAAACTGACAACCCAGAACTCACACGCTCCAAACCGTTATTCCTTAATTTTTTTAACCGTTTAGTTGTGTTATTTATAAATTTACATCGATTTCGTTATTAATTAGCTATTTTTTAATAGTAGGCACTACAAATCAAAATCCCAAAATAGTGTATCTTTGTGAGACGATATACATTTTTAAATTAAATACATATATATAATGAAAACTTTAAACGATTTCAATTTCAAAGATAAAAAAGCAATTATCCGTGTTGATTTTAATGTGCCTTTAGATGAAAATTTTAATGTAACGGATGCCAATAGAATTGAAGCTGCAAAGCCTACCATTGATAAAATTTTAGCTGACGGTGGAAGCGTTATTTTAATGTCGCACTTAGGAAGACCAAAAGGAGCTGAAGATAAATATTCGTTACGTCATATAGTAGCTAAAACTTCTGAAGTTTTAGGTGTACCTGTTCAATTTGCTACAGATTGCATTGGAGAACCTGCTACTACTGCAGCTGCGGCTTTACAACCTGGTCAAGTGTTGTTGTTAGAGAATTTACGTTTTTATAAAGAAGAAGAAGCTGGCGATGTTGATTTCGCTAAAAAATTAGCAGACTTAGGCGATATATATGTAAATGATGCTTTTGGAACGGCACACCGTGCACATGCTTCTACTACTATTATTGCACAGTTTTTCCCAACAAGTAAATGTTTTGGAACGTTGTTAGCCAAAGAAATTGAAAGCTTGAATAAAGTTTTAAAGAACAGTGAAAAACCAGTAACTGCCGTTTTAGGAGGATCTAAAGTATCTTCTAAAATTACAGTAATCGAAAATATTTTAGACAAAGTAGACCATATGATTATTGGTGGAGGTATGACTTTTACTTTTATTAAAGCCTTAGGCGGATCTGTTGGTGACTCTATTTGTGAGGATGACAAGCAAGATTTGGCTCTAGAAATTTTACGTTTAGCCAAAGAAAAAGGGGTACAAATTCATATTCCTGTAGATGTAGTGGCAGCTGATGATTTTTCTAATACCGCAAATACACAAGTAGTAGATGTGAAACACATTCCAGAAGGATGGCAAGGTTTAGATGCTGGACCAAAATCATTAGCTAATTTTAAAGAAGTAATCTTAGCTTCTAAAACGATTCTTTGGAATGGACCATTAGGCGTTTTTGAAATGCCAACATTTGCCAAAGGAACTATTGCTTTAGGAGATTATATTGCTGAGGCTACTGCTAATGGTGCTTTCTCACTAGTTGGTGGAGGTGATTCTGTAGCAGCTGTAAAACAATTTGGTTTTGAACACAAAGTAAGTTATGTTTCTACTGGAGGTGGAGCAATGCTAGAAATGTTGGAAGGAAGAACCTTACCAGGAATTGCAGCGATTTTAGAATAATCAAAAAGTTTGCGATTTTTAAAATTGCATTACTATTTGAATAATCCTACTTTAACATATTTTTTTAAAGTAAAATGGGCTTAAAAACCATAAATATTGTATATTTAACAATATTTATGGTTTTTTTTAGTTTTAACTAAGTACTTTTGCAAAGTCAATTGGTTAATCAGCTGAAATAAAGCACATTGAAATCAAATTATATGAGTCTTAAAAATGCCACACTAAGCTTATTGTTCCTCATCTCGTTTGCTGCTTTCTCGCAGCAAGTCGCTGAAGTTAAATCGATTCAACCTTCTCCTATACCTCTTTCCTATTTAGATTCTATCAAACAAACTTTTGTTCGTCATACTACGACAGAACAAGTCGATAGTTTATGGATGAAAGAGCTAACGAATTTGGATATTTATAATGACTTAACCAAAGATATCCAAACCCTAAACACCGATCAAAGCGTTGATTTTGAATTACCCACCGAGCTATTAAAACAACGACTAGCGGCTATGGATGCTAAGTCTCCTTTTCATATCGAATACAATAAAGGATTAGAAAATTTAATCAAATCCTTTTTGAAAAACAGAAAAAAAGCTTTCGCTCGTTTAATGGCTACTTCTGAATATTACTTCCCTATTTTCGAAGAAGCTTTGGCGAAAAAGAACATTCCATTAGAAATAAAATATTTAGCCATAGTAGAATCTGCCTTGAATCCAAAAGCGGTTTCTAGAGTTGGTGCAACAGGACTTTGGCAGTTCATGTATCACACAGGAAAACAATATAATTTACGAATCGATTCGTATGTTGATGAGCGATCGGATCCTTTAAAATCCTCCGAGGCAGCGGCTCAGTATATGGCCAATATGTACCCTTTATTCAACGACTGGGATTTGGTATTAGCATCGTATAATTCAGGTCCTGGAAATGTGACTAAGGCGATAAGGCGATCGGGCGGACAACAAACGTTTTGGGACATAAAAAAACATTTACCACAAGAAACTCAAGGCTACGTTCCTGCTTTTTTAGCTACGATGTACTTGTATGAATACCATAAAGAGCACGGCATTAAACCCGAACGTGCTACTTTCAAACACTTCGAAACCGATACGATTCGTATCCAAAAAGAAATCTCCTTCAAACAAATTGCCGATTTAATCGATATCCCTGTAGTCGAATTGCAATTGTTGAATCCTTCGTACAAAATGAATGTTATTCCTGTTTATGGCGATCAACCCAATTATTTGCGATTGCCACAAAACAAAATTGCCATTTTTACCTCTAATGAAGACAAAATATATGCCTATGTTGCTCATGATAATAGCCAACGAAGACAACCTTTACAATGGTCAAAATCGGCTTTAGCATCTAGAGGAAAATCGGCAGATTCTTCGGAGGTAGCTACTATCAATGAATGGTATAAAATCAAAAAAGGCGACAATTTAAATACAGTGGCTGCCGATTATAAAGTTACCGTAGCTGACCTTAAACGTTGGAATGGAATCAAAGGGAATTCGGTTCCTTTAGGTAAAATATTAAAAATTAAAACCTCTCGTCCTGGTGTTGAAACCAATCCTACAGCTATTGCGAGCACTGCCGTTGCTGGAGTTAAGTCGGCAGAAAAAGCTAAAGAAACGCAGTTAGATTCGTTCTTAGTTGCGCCAAATGCAACGCAATATGTCGTCCAGAAAGGTGACAATTTGAATATCATCGCTCGTAAATACAATGTTTCAGTAGAAGATTTGCGTTCTTGGAATCCAACGACAGCCAGCAATTTGAAACCAGGAATGAGCTTTCAGGTTGGAGTTAGCCAAGCGGTTGCCGTTCAAGAAGTGCCAAAACCAGAAGTAAAAGACATTACGTATACAGTTCAAGAAGGGGATAATTTAGGAACTATTGCCAAAAAATTCGGAACAACATCGGCTAATTTAATAGCTTGGAATGCTATTTCAAAACAAAAAGTACCTGTTGGAACAGCCTTAATTGTGGCCAAAAATGAGATTGCTATCATTACCAATAATGCTACGGCTGATTCATTTAAGAAAAAAGAATTATTTCCTTCTTCTAAAACGAAAGGAACCTCGAATGATTATTATGTAAAAAAAGGAGATTCCCTTTTTAGCATTTCTAAAAAATATCCTGGAGTTACTATTTCTGATTTAGAGAAATGGAATGGCATTACCAGTCAAGATTTAAAACCCGGAATGAAGTTGAAAATAAACGGATAATACAATAAATTGGGCTACATTTGGGTTTTATTTTATAAGATAAAAATTATGAATAAAGCCCATTTTTTATACCTTTTAGTTTCGTTATTTCTGTTTTCTTGCAGCAAAAAGCAAGAGCCATTATTGCGTGAATCGGTTGGTAAAATCAATACGATTGCCGTGATTATGAATGATGCTTTATGGAATGGGGAAGTGGGTGATTCGCTGCGAAATAAATTAGCGGCCCCAGTTTTTGGATTACCACAAGAGGAACCCTTATTTACCATCAATCAATATCCTGATAAATTAGTAGAAGGCTTTATCACGGATAGTCGTACCCTTGTAGTAGTCAAAAAAGGAGCAACTACTGGTTTTGAAATCAAAAAAAATCAATACGCCAAACCGCAAACTGTTTTTCATCTTACGGGGACAACAAATGATACGCTTCTCTATTTATTAGAAAAGCACAGTCCCGAAATGATTCAGATGATTAAAGAAGGCGAAATTCAAGCCAATCAAAAAATCAATAAGGAGTCGTTATTGAATCCTAAAATTATAGAGAACAAATTTCATATTCGTCTGGATGTACCTTCAGATTTTGAATATGCGGTTCAAAAACCTCGATTCATTTGGTTAAAAAAAGAAATTGTGAGCGGGAGTATGAGCCTTTTGCTTTATCAAGTTCCTCTGAATACTATCAAAACCAAAAACCCCATTGCCTCAATCATTCGAATGCGGGATTCTATTGGGAAGTTATACATCAAAGGGGGCGAAGCTCAAACTCCAATGATTACAGGTGAAGGCTATGCACCGTATTTGTTCAAAATAAAATTAGATAACCGTCCCACTTTTGAATCAAAAGGAACTTGGGAATTAAAAAATGATTTTATGTCTGGACCTTTCATCAATTATGTGATTTTTGATAAAGAGTACAACCGAATTATGGTGCTAGAAGGTTTTTGTTACTCACCCGCTGACGAAAAAAGAGATGTTATGTTTGAGTTGGAATCGATTATTAAATCGGTTCAAATAATTAAAAGAAGAAAATAAAAGTTGTTATGAGTTTACAATGGGAAATTAAATCCTTCGAGGCGTTGACTGTTCATGAGTTATATGATATTTTAAGATTAAGAAGTGAAATTTTTGTAGTAGAGCAAAATTGCGTCTATTTGGATTTGGACGGAAAAGACAAAAAAGCCCTGCATCTTTTTGGGACCTACGAGGACAAAATTGTTGCCCATGCCCGTTTGTTGCCCGCTGGCATTAGTTTTCCAGAAGCTTCAATAGGAAGAGTAGTAGTCGATTCCAATTATCGAGACAAAAAGTGGGGTCATGAATTGATGCAAAACGCTATCGCAGGAATTGCTACTCATTTTAACGAAGTAGTGATTACGATTGGCGCTCAATTGTACTTGAAAAAGTTCTACGAAAGCCATGGTTTTGTGGCTATTAGCGAGATGTATTTAGAAGATGACATTCCGCATATTGAGATGAAAAGGGGTTAATCATATAAATTATGATTCTTAGATTTCTATTTTTTGTCATATGGAGCGCAGTCGAGATGAAGTAATGGTTCTCGACTGCGCTCGAACTGACATTAGAGTTATTTTAAACTAATTTTTTGTTTTCTAAAACATTAGGAGAAGAATTTAAAGGACATTAAAACTAACTTATATGACCTTAAATTTCTTATATGGTTCAAAAATTTCAGACATTGACTTGAATACTTATACGCCTAATATGTTTAAGAATTGATGTTAATTTTTACTGTATTCTTTTACAACTTCAAAATACTATTGTACTCCGCCGAAGTACTCAACACGCTTACTGCTTTTTTGATTTCGGGATTGCTTTTGATGTAGTATTGGTACAATCCTTCTTGATATTGGTAGCGTTTGATAATCTCGTCTAGCAATAAATTTTTAATTTCTTTTTGATTTTTGTCCAAAGCGTTCCATTCACTTTTTTGAATAGCATTCAATAATTGTTGGTATTCTGCAGTAATGCTTTCGTCTATTTTTTCTTTTTTGGCAGCTGCTAAAGTCTTTTTCAAATTTACTTCGGTTTCAGTATCCAAATTGAATTTTTTGGTTTTCAAAAATTGTTTGAAATCAGTGTAATCCGCATCTGTGATGGTGGGGATAGTGTTGCCTAAATTTGGATTTTTGTAAAAATACGTAGTGGCATAATCAAAAATAGCCTCGTTTCTCAGGACTGCATTGGCAACGGCGCTTACTTGCGTTTCTGCTAATTCAATATCAGGCTGAATGCCTCCTCCGTCGTATACGGTTCTTCCCTTTCTGGTTTTAAACGCATTATAATTTTTTTCTTCCGTACGTGTAGCTACTCCATTTTTATCTTTTCGGGTATAATCTAAAGCTTGGATGCAACGTCCAGAAGGCGTATAGTAACGAGAAATAGTTACTTTTACTTGTGTTCCAAAAGACATATCGATAGGGCGTTGTACCAATCCTTTTCCAAAACTACGACTGCCTAAAACCACCGCACGATCCAAATCTTGTAACGCTCCTGCTACAATTTCAGAAGCTGAAGCACTTTTTCCATTAACGATGATGACTAAGGGAATGCTCAAATCTACTGGCTCACGAGTTGTTTTATAGGTGTTGTTGTATTTTTCTACTTTCGATTTGGTAGTTACTATGGTTTCGTTTTTTGGCACAAACAAATTGCAAATGTTCACCGCTTCATTCAACAGTCCACCAGGATTGTCTCTTAAGTCCAAAACGATGCGTTCGGCACCTTCTTTTTTGAGTTGTTCCAAGGCATCTTTTACTTCTGTGGAGGCTTTTTTGGTGAAATGTGTTAGTACAATATAGCCTGTTTTCGTATCAATTTTCCCGAAAAAAGGAACCGATTTGATTTCTACTTCATCCAAAACCAATTGGGTGCTAAGTGTTTTTCCTTGACGAATATATTTAATGTCAATCTTGGTGTTTTTAGAACCTTTGAGCAATTGTGACGCATCGTCTTTGAAGTCTTTTAGTACTACATCTCCAATTTGAATAATAGCATCGCCAGCTTTAAGACCCGCTTTGTCCGCAGGGAAATTTTTATAGGGTTCTTTGATAATCAATTGGTCTTCCTTACGACTTATTAACGCACCAATTCCGGTATACTCACCCGTATTATTGATTTTGAACTTCACCACATCTGCTTCATTAAAGTAGTTGGTGTAGGGGTCCAAACTCGCCAACATTCCTTTAATAGCCTTATCCATCAAATCACCTGGATTAGTCTCATCTACATAATTAGAGTTGACTTCTTTAAAAAGAGTCGTAAATATTTCTATTTGCTTGGCAATTTCAAAGAAATCATTCTTGAAACTTACCCCAACAAACAAAAAGGCAGAAGCCAAAACAGGAATGATGTATTTTTTTTGAAAAAATGCGTTCATAAGGAAAGTGTTGGTTTATAAATAGACCTCTAAATTAGTAATAAAACAGGAATAATAAAGGGGATACGTTTTTTTAGGACAATTCTGTGCTGTTAGAATCGGTAATTTTAGCTTCGTTTGCTTTTTTTTGAGCTTGTTGTGCTACAAATTTTTCAAACAATAGAATCGTTTTGGTATTGATTTCATCGAAAGACAGACGTTCTTTGGTTTGGTAAAAAAACATAAAAGCAAAGGGTTCATCCAAATGTGGAATCAGCAAATGCTTGTTTAATCGATAAGTTTCTCTCAGTACGCGTTTAAAATAATTGCGATCTACCGCTTTCTTAAAGTATTTTTTAGAAACCGAAACACCCATTTTTATTTGCTGTGTGGTTTCTTTTTTCTCTTGGCAGTATACCAATCGCAAAGGATATTTCGATACCGATTTCCCTTCGGTGAATAATAATCCGATGGTAATTTTGCTTTTTAGCTTTTCTTCTTTTGGGTAACTGAAATCCATTTAATTAAAAAAAAGGAAGGAAATGAGGACACAAAGGTACAATTAAACCCCAAATGGATTATTGTTTAGGATTTAAATCGCATTAAAAAATTTAATTCGTACTTTTGACCCTTTATTTCAATAGCATGCAAAAAATAATTTCGTACCCCTTATCCGTAATTTACTATTTGTGTTTTGGGCTTTGTTTGGTGATTTTTCATCCTATTCAATGGATTTGTTTTAATGTTTTTGGTTATCAAGCCCATAAAAAAAGTGTCGATTATTTGAACTTCTTTTTGGTAAAATGTACTAATATATTGGGCACTACTTACCGATTTGAGAATTTGAATAGCATACCTAAAAACGTTCCTCTGATTGTTGTAGCCAATCATCAAAGCATGTATGACATTATAGCAATTATATGGTACATGCGTCGTTATCATTGCAAGTTTGTTAGTAAAAAAGAATTGGGTAGCGGAATTCCAAGTGTGTCTTATAATTTGCGTCACGGAGGTTCTGTATTGATTGATAGAAAGGACCCAAAACAAGCCATTCCAACGATTAAAGGCTTGTCTGAATACATAGAAAAAAATACTCGTTCAGCCGTTATTTTCCCTGAAGGAACCCGAAGTAAAACCGGAAAACCAAAGGAGTTTGCGCAAAGCGGATTAAAAATATTATGCAAGTATGCGCCTTCTGCTTATGTGGTACCAATATCCATAAACAATTCCTGGAAGATGGTGCGATTTGGTGCTTTTCCGATGGGCTTAGGTAATCGTTTAACGTTTACTATTCATGAGCCTATGGCGGTTAAAGACTATGCTTTTGAAGAATTAATTAAAAAAACAGAAGCTGCAGTAATAAGTAAAATTAAATATTAATAAATAAAATACCATGTCAATAAAAAACATCCGATTAGAAGTGATGCAGTTTTTAGAAAAAAACGTCGACAGTTTTGTAGATCAATTTCTAATTCCGGTAGAAAAAATATGGCAACCTTCTGATTTTTTGCCTAATTCTGAGAGTGATACTTTCTTAGATGAAGTAAAAGAATTAAGAGAAATTGCCAAAGATTTACCTTATGATTTTTGGGTAGCTTTAGTAGGTGATACTATCACTGAAGAAGCTTTGCCAACGTACGAATCTTGGTTGATGGAAGTGGAAGGAATAGACAATCAAGAGCGCAATGGCTGGTCCAAATGGATTCGCCAATGGACGGGTGAAGAGAACCGTCATGGAGATTTGTTGAACAAATATTTGTACTTATCAGGGCGTGTAAACATGCGCGAGGTTGAGGTTACAACGCAACATTTAATCAACGATGGTTTTGATATCGGTACGGGTACTGATCCGTATAAGAACTTTGTATATACTAGTTTTCAAGAATTAGCTACTTATGTTTCGCACAACCGTGTGTCGCAATTGGCTAAGAATTTTGGGGATAAAAAATTATCCAAAATGTGCAAAATGATTGCTGGAGACGAAATGCGTCATCATTTGGCTTACAGTGAATTTGTAGATCAAATTTTCAAAGTAGATCCTAGCGAAATGATGTTAGCTTTTCAGTATATGATGAAACAAAAAATTGTAATGCCTGCTCACTTTTTGAGAGAGTCCGGACAAAAAATAAGTTCTGCTTTCGAACAATTTTCTGATTCTGCTCAGCGTATAGGTGTCTATACTGCAAATGATTATGTGGATATCATGCAAAAATTAATCGATAAATGGGAAATCGATAAGATTGGTGGATTAACTAGCGAAGCAGAAAAAGCTAGAGATTATTTAATGAAATTACCATCAAGAATGGCTAAAATTTCTGAACGATTGGTAATTCCAGCAGAGTCTTATATCTTTAAATGGGTAGAACCTGCAAGATTGTAATCCTTAATTTTGAACTATTTTAGATTGAAAAAAAGATCATAAAAAGAACTGATTTTTGAGGATACAACCTTTAAAAATCAGTTTTTTTATAAAAAATACCCCAAATGAATACCGCTAAATTAATTCACGATACAATTCTTTTTGTAAAACAAACACTTGCCGATGCAGAGGGAGGACACGATTGGTTTCATATAGAGAGGGTGTATAAGAATGCTTTACTCATAGCCAAATCGGAGTCTTGTGATACGCTAGTTGTTCAGTTAGGTGCTTTATTGCATGATATTGCAGATAGTAAATTTCACGGAGGCGACGAGACCATAGGTCCAAGAACGGCGAGGAATTTTTTGGAATCGCAACACGTAGCCGAAGAAGTAATTGTACATGTAGTTCAAATTATTGAGAATATTTCTTTTAAAGGGGGTAAAACAAAACGCAAGTTCTCTTCTATTGAGTTAGATATTGTGCAAGATGCCGATCGTTTGGATGCGATTGGCGCTATTGGCATTGCCAGAGCGTTTAATTACGGCGGGTTCAAAAACAGAGCATTGTACAATCCTGAGGTTGCTCCCAATTTAAAGATGACTAAGGAAGAATACAAAAACAGTCAAGCACCAACTATCAATCATTTTTACGAGAAATTATTGTTGCTCGCTGATAAAATGAATACGAAAACTGGTGCAGCAATAGCAATAAAAAGACATCGTTATATGGAAAACTTCTTGTCTCAGTTTTATGCCGAGTGGGAAGGCGAAATCTAGTGTTTAGTTGACCGTTATTAGAATTCAGTGGCTAAAGTACAGCAATAAGGTAAAACCAAAGAATACCAAAAATTACTTATTCTCGCTGGCTTTTAATTCCAGCATAACATCCGATGCATTTTTAAAGGTTGGGTCACTTTCTGTCAAACTTCCTATTCTTTTTTTGTTCAATTTGAATGTCAAATCCATTTCTGAAGTAAAAAGTAAGGCGGTCAAAAACGGATTATTCATATACGGACTCAATACCAAAAAGGCTTCTTCCAACGAATGGAAGCTTTCTATTTCTTCGGTTTTGTAACGCGCAATTATTGAAAACTCTATGGTATTTTGGGCGGTTATAATAGGGCGAGCATAAATATTTTTTAACTCGGTATCCCCAATGGTTTTGGCCAAAGTCAATTTAGCAAATGTACGGTCTTCGATACTCTCGATTACTTTTTGCCAAAATTCAGCAAATATAGGTTGGAAGGACATGGCAATAGGTTTAGGTTTATTCTATTTAAATTTAAAAAAAGACTTGTTTTAGCAAACTGATTACTAAAACCTGACCACTGCTTACTTATTTACTTCCCTGTAAAATTGGCTTTTCTTTTTTCTAAGAATGCGGTAGTTCCTTCTTTAAAATCAGCTGTTCCGAAGCATTTTCCAAAGTTTTTGATTTCGGTTTCGAAACCATTTTTACCGTCTTTATAATTGGCGTTGATGGCTTTTATAGCTCGACCAATGGCAAAAGGAGAGTTTTTCATGATTTTTTGAGCGATTCCTTTGGTAAAATCCAACAATTCTGCTTGAGGCACTACATGATTTACCAATCCATAATTTTTGGCTGTCTCTGCGTCAATCATATTGGCGGTCATAATCAATTCCATAGCGCGACCTTTTCCAATGAGTTGTGGTAAACGTTGTGTTCCTCCATATCCTGGAATTACTCCTAAGGAAACTTCTGGAAGTCCCATTTTGGCATTGTCTGAAGCAACTCTGAAATGACAAGACATAGCCAATTCTAATCCACCACCCAAGGCAAAACCATTGATAGCTGCAATGACTGGTGTTTTTAGATTTTCGATTAAATCGAATAATTTTTCTTGCCCTTCGCTAGCTAGTTGAGCACCTTCGGCAATGGTAAAATGAGCAAATTCAGAAATATCGGCGCCAGCAACAAAAGCTTTTTCACCACTTCCTGTAATGAGTATCACTTGAATTTCTTTGTTTTTCCCCAGTGTTTTTATGGCTTTGTGAAGGTCATTTATAGTGTCAATATTCAAAGCATTTAACTTCGAAGGTCTATTGATGGTAAGGATGGCAATATTGTTTTCTAGTTCGATTAAAATATTTTCGTAGTTCATAACGCTATTTTTTTTAGAATTGAATTATGGGCAAAGTCACTTTAAAAGTAGTGCCTTTTCCTAATTGTGTATCAAAGGTAATTGTTCCGTTGTAATTTTCTATGATGTTTTTGATAATTCCTAGGCCGAGTCCCATACCGCTTGTTTTGGTAGTAAATTTGGGTTCGAATATTTTGGGCACTGTTTGCTCTGCGATGCCTACTCCGTTGTCTTGAACCAAAATAATGACTTGGTTGTGTTCTCTTTTTACGACCACTTTGATGGCTTTTTCTTGCTGATTTTCTGGAATGGCTTGTATGGCATTTTTGACCAAATTGGTGATTACACGAATAAGTTGTGAGCGGTCCATACTTGAAATAATGGAAGGATACTGACTCTCAAAAACAATATAATCTTCATTGAAAATATCCAAAGCCAGTTCAACTACTTCCACCACATTTAGTGTTTCGTTTTGTTGGGCTGGCATAGAGGCAAAGTTTGAAAAGGCCGAAGCCACGGCACTCATAATATCAATTTGCTGAATTAAGGTTTCGGAATATTCGTTGAGTTTTTGTTTGACATCTGGTGTGGTAGGGTCAAATTTTCTTTGGAAACTTTGTACCGTTAATCGCATGGGTGTCAACGGATTTTTGATTTCATGCGCTACTTGTTTTGCCATTTCTCGCCAAGCTTCTTCTCTTTCGCTTTGCGCTAGTTTAAGAGCACTTTTCTCTAATTTATCTACCATTTCGTTATAAGAACGAATCAATAAATTAATTTCTCGGCTATTGGCGTCCAAAACAATTTTTTCGTTTTTCTGCTCAATATTTGTTTCGCTCATTTTATCGGCGATGGTTTTCAACGATTTGGTGATATAAGTGGCCAAGAAGTATGCCAAGGCAAAAGCAACAATCAGCATAAAAGAATAGACTTGACCTAATCTAATGAGGAAACTATTCAGCTCTTTCTGATAAAAACTATCATCTTCAACATAGGGTAAATTCAATACGCCAAGTGGTTTGAATTTGTCGTCTTTGATTTGGCTGTACGAAGAACGATTTTTAACGCCGTCGACAGTTTTGATGTCTACAAAACGTTTGTCAATTGAGGAACGAACCAGTTTCAGAATGTATTTTGGAATAGGCGGAGCCATTTTATCGATAGAAAAGGACTCTTTCGATGATTTTAAAAGATGACCGTCTAGGCTATAAACATTGATTTCGATGTTGTGAATTTGGGATAATTCGTGAATTTTATCTTTAAAAATTAAATCTAAATTTTTAGGTGTCAACGGATAAGTGGTAGTTGACAGCACATAATTAATATGCTCTTTTATGGCAGTTTCCTTTCGCTCTAATCGCTCTTGATGGTAATCTCGCGCTTCACTTTTGAACTGTAAAATAGAAATAGAGGCGAGCAAAACACTTGAAACTACAATAACAACAATCATCGATAGGAAAATCCTAGTACGTAAGGAAAGCATCGATATGTTGAAGTTGTTTATCATAGTTTAGTGATGAGTGACTAGTATTTAGTGATTAGCTAATGACTAATCACTAAATACTAGTCGCTATTTTCTCTCTCTTATTCTTTTGTAAAAACGAAAGCCCAACATGATAATGATTGAAAATAAAAAAATACCAATCACTCCATACACCCAGTTGAAAGCATTTTTGAGTACTACTAAAAACACCACTGCAAATAAAATAAGTGTTGCTCCTTCGTTCCAAATACGCATATAATTGGTGGTGTATTTTACTTCATTGCGTTGTAATTGTTTGAAAATTTGATGGCATCTAAAATGATACAAATACAATAAAAACACAAAACAGAGTTTGACATGCATCCAAGGCATTTGCAACCAACTTTTGCCTAAATCAGTAAAAAGTAACAACCAAAAAGCAACAAAAAACGTAATAATTGCTGATGGCCAAGTGATGATATACCACAAACGATAGGCCATTAGATTGTATTGTTTTTGTAAAATTTCTTTTTCGGGAGAAGGTTTATCGGCGGCTTCAATTTGGTAGACAAACAAGCGAACGATATAAAATAATCCTGCAAACCATGTGACTACAAAAATGATGTGTAAGGATTTGAGGTAGTTGTAGAGTTCCATTTATTTTGATTTCAAGTTTAAGGTTTGAAGTTACTACAGCAACTTCAAACCTTGAACAAATTTAAACTTTCTTGAATTCTTTAATCCAATTGGCTACGACACCACACCATTCATCTTCATCATTCATACAAGGGATAGCCATAAATTCTTCTCCACCATGATGAAGGAATTGTTCATTGGCTTCCATAGCAATTTCTTCTAGCGTTTCTAAACAATCAGCCACAAAAGCAGGTGTTACAACCGCTAGTTTTTTAATTCCTTGTTCTGGCATTTTATTGATTTCTACATCGGTGTAAGGAGTAAGCCATTTGTCTCCTGCCAAACGAGATTGGAAGGTTTGGCTGTATTTGCCTTCTGGAATTCCTAATAGTTTTACTACTTGCTTGGTAGTTTCATAGCATTGATGACGGTAGCAAAACTCGTGTGCAGGCGAAGGGGTGTTACAGCAAGAACCATCAATTTTACAATGAGAATTCGTTACATCAGTTTTGCGAATGTGACGTTTTGGAATTCCGTGATAAGAGAATAATAAATGGTCATATTCAAATCCTTCCAAATGTTTTTTGATAGAATTAGAAAGTGCTTGAATATAATCGGGTTTATTGTAGAATGCAGGAACATTCGTAAAGGTCATTTCTGGGAAATACTTTTGACGTAATTCTTCAGCCAAAACAACAATAGTAGTTGTTGAAGCCATAGCGTGTTGCGGATACAAAGGCAAAAGCATTACTTCAGTTACCCCTTGGTCTTTGAGTTCTTGCAAGCCTTTTTGAATGGTCATCGTTCCGTAACGCATCGCTAAAGCCACAGGTACATCTACCAATTGTTTCACTTTTTGATGCATTTTTTTCGAAATCACAATCAAAGGAGAACCTTCACTAGTCCAAATTCGACTGTAAGCTTCGGCCGATTTTTTTGGTCGGGTTTGTAATATAATACCACGAACCAATAAAGCACGCAATAGATAAGGAACATCTATTACATATTTATCCATTAAAAATTCATCTAAATATGGCTTTACATCTTTTGGAGTGGGACTTTCTGGTGAACCTAAGTTAACTAATAATACGCCTTTCATGCTATTTTTTTTATTGTTTTTGAGTGACAAAGAGGGAAAATTTCATTACAATTTGAGGTCAAAAGTAAATAAACTCCGTCTTTATCTAGTATCTTATGTATTCTTTTTTTTATTGTTGGGATAGGTAAAACTGATGGTTTTATGACATCGTTGTATTGATAGCCATTAAATATTTTTTAGGAGTTGTACCAAATTTTTTCTTGAAAGCAGCTATAAAATGACTTCCCGTGCTGTACCCAATTTTGAGCCCTACTTCATTTACATTATAAGAGCCACTATCAAGCAATTGACGGGCATAATCCATTTTGTAATCAAATAAAAAGCCATAGACGGTGTCGCCATATATTTGTTTGAAACCCATTTTTAGTTTCTTTAAATTAAGACCAATAGTGTCTGCTAATTCTTGAAGTCCAGGAGGTTCGGCCATATTGGCTATAATTATTTCTTTAGCTTTTTTGATTTTTAAAACATTCTCTTCATCAACTAAAAACGGACATTGCTCCGCATTTGGGTCTTCATTTCTATTAAAAAATAGACTTAACAATTCATACCCTTTGCCTTTGTAGTATAAATTTTTAATTGATGGATTCAAGTTATAATGAAACATTTGGTTCAAAACAATCGCCATTGATGGACTAATATCACTTTCGTTATAGTACTTTTTATCTTGATTTTCTTTACTTAAAAACGGAATATGTTCCGCATTTGTAGTAAACAATCCGTGAAACTTTTTTATGGAGACAAATATGGATATCAACCAAGATTTTGGTGCTACTTCTACGTGTAAAGGCAATTCTTTTTCGGTATTGTAAAAAAGCAAGGCTTTTTCCTCATTAAGTTTTAAGCCATAATTTCCTTGATTAAAGATATAGTTAGCGTTTCCTTTTAAACCAAAATGAAATTGAATCAATCCCAATTGTACTGGTCGTTTAAAAGTGGTAATCACATCGGTATTGTTTTGAAAACGAATTAAAATAAAATCATCGTCAATTTTTATTTCTTCTTCCATTTTGTTGATTTCCTTTAGTGAAGTTGTTATTTTCGTTTATAATCAAACGAATACTTTATCTTTTCAAAATTAAATCTTTTTGATGGTTTATTGTTTACTTGAATGTGATTTTATAAAATCTTTGTGTTTTGGATTTTTATTTCAAAAAAGTTGTGGACTGAATAGTAACTGTATTGGCAACTTTACTCTTGACCAAGCTGGGTATGACAATATTAAAATCACTCGCATTTAGTGAGAAACTTGACACGATTTGAATTCCATTGGGTGTTCTGCGGATTTTTGCAATAAATGCTATGGCATTGGATTTTCCGTGAAGTTCTAAATTCCCCTTTATCGGATAATCTTTAAAGTTTGTGGTCAATTGATTTGTGTCAAACCCTTCAATTTTTCCTTTAAAAATCGCTTTTGGATAATCATCGGTTTCCATATAATTTTCATTAAAATGCTCCTCCATTAATGCAATTTTAAACCGAAAACCTTTCATTAGAGCCAAACTGGCAATTTCACCTGTTTTTGGATTGAAAACAAACGTCACACTCTTATTTACTGCCCTAACTTCTTCAAAAGTCGGAACCGATGCTTCAAAGGTTATTGTTCCCGATTTGTCAATCATTTTTTGCTGCGAAAACCCCAAATGAATGACGTTTAGTATAACTAAGAGTATCATTTTTTTCATAGTTTGTTTCTTTTTGTTACTTGTAATCTGTTATCAAAACAGCTGCTAGTTGAATATTCACTTTGCTAGCTAATTTGTATTGAATGAGTGTTGGAATAGGTATGCTAAAATCACTAGTGTTTACGGAGAAGCTCGTATTCAATACAACCCTAGGCCCAACTTTACTGATTTTGGCAATAACACTTATATCTTTTGCTTTGCCGTGTATTTCAAGTTTCCCGTTCATTACAAAATCTTTTGGATTTGAGGTTAGGGTTTTCCGATCAAATGCTTCAATTTGGCCTCTAAAAATGGCTTTCGGATAGCGATCGGTCTCCATATAATTTTCATTGAAATGTTCTTCCATTAACGCAATTTCAAAATGAAAACCTTTCATTAAGGCTAGACTTGCAATTTCTCCTGTTTCAGGATTTAAAACTACTGTCGCTCCAATATTGGTTCCCTTCACTTCATCATAAGAAGGAAACGATGCGTCAAAAGTTATTATTCCAGATTTGGTTATCATTTTTTCTTGGGCAAAGACTAGTAACGAAGCAAATAGCAATGGTACGAGGATGATTTTTTTCATTATTCTGTTTTGCATCAGTTTTCTATTAAACCTTCTTTTTGCCATTTTAGAATAATGTCAATTGTGGCTTGAGGCATTCTTGGTCCGCCACTTGGCATCAACAATCCATTACCATTTTGCAATGAAATTCTAGTAGTCAAACCACGATTGAGAACGGCTTCTTTTACTTGGTCATAGGTTACCAAAGGCATTGGAGCTCCGTTTTTTGGCACCGCTGCGTGACAGACCACACAATTGTTATCAATTATTGATTTTACATTTTTGGTGTAGGTTGTTAAACCTACCATTGTAGAATCGTCCATTAGGGTGGTCGGATTGTCATTGGTACAGCTCACCAGAGTTATCGCAAGTGCAAGGACTGTAGATAGTTTTTTTGTGTTCATAAGGATTGGTTTTAAATTAATTGAGATGATTTGAAAAGCCATTCTAATGCATATACGAGAAAATGTAGTGTACAGTTTTTTTTAAGGGCATTTTTATTTTTTTAAAACCAAAGCTTTCTTTTTAACGTAAGTAGAGAAAACAGAATAAAACTACTTATGAAAAAGAAATTACTAATAGGGATGTCGCTTTGTGCTTTTATAGCAAGCCTAACTTATTTCTATGCTTATAAAGGACATAGAGATATAAGTTCAGCCTCTACAGATTATGTGGTGACAATCTCGGGACTTGATAAAGAATTCGCTACTGATAATCGCTTGGCTACCTTGAAATATCAGAATACAATCGTTGAATTGTCAGCTAAAATTACTTCCATTGATTCAGAAAGTAATGGAGTTGTTTTGGGAGATAAAGTATTTGTGACCTTCAAAGACAGTGTCTTAAAAAATATATCATCGGGTGAAAAACTAACTATCAAAGGACGCTTTTTAGGGTACGATGAATTATTAGGAGAATTTAAAATAGACCAATGTTCAATAACGAATTAAAACAAAAAAACTTAAAACTATATCTTATGAAAAAGCTTGTACTCTTTTTATTTTTATTTCCATTACTAACGTATGCACAAAATGACCTATTATCGGGAGTTGATGTTCCTGTTGCCAAAGAAAAAGTAACTTCTGCTTTCAAAGCTTTAAAAATTGTAAATCTTGAATCTACCAAAGTGGCAGCAAAAGGCGATTTGTATTTTGTTGTTGCCCATCGATTTGGTTCTATTCAGGATGGATTTGAAGGGTTCTATGGTTTGGATAATGCGAATACACAAATCAAATTTATTTACGGTTTGACAAATGGTGTTCACGTAAGTGCAGCTAGAAGTCAGCTAGCCTATGATTTTGCAGTGAAGTATGCTTTGTTTCCTCAAATAAAAGAAGGCTTTCCTGTTACAATAACAGGTTTCAATAGTGTGTCTATAAACAACACTTTAAAAGAAAGTACCTATCCTGAGCTCCAGTTTGATAATAGGTTGACCTATGTAGCGCAACTATTAATTTCTAGAAAATTCTCAGAAAAGCTTTCTTTACAAGTTGCTCCCACTTTCTTTCACGAAAACTTTGTTGAAAACCCAATGCAAAACAACACACAGTATGCTATGGGAATTGGCGGGCGATATAAATTCTCTAAAAGATGGTCATTAAACATTGACTACGCCGCACATTTAAATAGAGCTTCTAATTCTTTATACAGAAATCCTTTGTCTATAGGTTTTGATTTAGAAACAGGGGGACACGTTTTTCAAATGCATTTTACCAATTCACAAGGAATTGACGAGGCAGGATATCTCGCGAGAACCTCTGGAAATTGGAACAAAGGCGATGTGTTTTTTGGATTTAATCTCGCTAGAGTTTTTTAGAAAAATAGAGCATTAATAACGTCCTGAAACTTATTTTTTATTTAAAACAATTCTAAATAAAAGCTTTCTTCTTTCCATTTAAATCCAAGAAGGCAACAGGCTCGTATATGATTCTAAAACGCAATTTATTTTAAAAAAGTAGAGCTATGAAAATTAATAAAACACTAAAAAAAGTACTTTTTGCGGTACTAGTCCTTGTTGTAGTATTCTTTGGGATTCTTGTTTTTCATATTGTAACAGCAAAGCCAGCGGTATATGAAAGCCCCAATTTACAAGTGAGTCGAATTGATTTTAAATCGACTATAACCCCAGAACAAGCTCAAAAAATATGCAAAGATTTAAGAGCTATCAAAGGAATAACCTCTGATTCTATTATCGTAAAAAGAAATGTGGTGGTCTATTTCCACAACAACAAAGTCACTAATTCAAAAAGAGTTTATGACGAATTAATGACAAAAGGAGCGTATGATGCTCAGCGATACATTCTGCCAGAAGCGATGGCAACGAAAGAAGTTTGTCCAGTAGACCAAAACAGTTTTAGCTATAAAATGGCAAAATCATTACATCAAATTTTTAATTAACCTTTAATATTTTTAGTATGAAAAATTTTTCGAAAATCACACTCGGTGTAGTACTGCTAACGGCAGCAACATTTACTTCTTGTAGTAACGACGATGACGCATCATCTCCAGTTGTAAAAGCGTCAATCTATGAACGATTGGGAGGAACAAAAATGGTTGCTGACCCAGATAATTCAGGGCAAATGATTGAGCAAGGTCGTTTGAGTTTCCGTAAAGTAGTAAACTCCACCATTGGATTAATTGTTGCAGACGTTCAATCGAATGCTGCGGGTAATTTACAAGCTCATTTTGCTCCTGTTTTGGCAGAAACAGGAACGACCCAAGCTACTAGCATTGCCAAATTATCTGATAATTTAACTGATTTTTTCTCCTTCAATACGGGAGGAACCAATGCGGTAAATACTTATTCAGGTTTGAATATGGTAGCGGCTCACGACCCTGCGATAAATAGTCGTATGGGTACAAAATCAAGTTCGGCTGATTATACCAAGTTTGTTGGTTATGTTGGTGCAGCAGCCAATGCTAATGGCGTAGCTTCAAATACAGAACTTTATAATGATATCGTTGTAGTTTTAGAATCATTGAGAGCGCCAATTGTTCAGAAATAGTAATTGGTAGTTACAAAATAACGCCACTCTAAAGGGGTGGCGTTTTTATAAAAATTAACATTTATAAGGAACTCTTAGCGATGTTATTTAATAAACAAAAGAATGTAGTTGCAAGTGTATTATTTAGAATAAATCTACATAGACTACTTTTCAAGCCCCTATTTTAGTATGAATGGCAATAAATTCTATTTAGAATGACTTATTTTGAGTAATTTAAGCCGTAGCGATATAAAAAGAACCTCTAGCGTTGTTTTTATACATTTGTTAGTAATAATTTTGTCAAACTTTTAAGGAAAGTATAATATGGAAAATTTCAATATGTCCAAAACTACCACTTTTTATGCTTTAGGTTTAAGTTACAAAAAAGCAGATGCAACGATAAGAGGAAAATTTAGTTTAGATACTAATGCACAATCCAATTTATTAGCCCAAGCCAAAGAGGAAGGCATCGAGTCATTGATTGTAACTTCTACTTGTAATAGAACTGAGATTTATGGTTTTGCCAATCATCCATATGAGCTAATCAAATTACTTTGTGATAACAGTAATGGTACTGTAGAAGAATTTAGAGAAGTTGCTTTCATCTACAAAAATCAAGAAGCGGTAAACCATATGTTCCGAGTGGGAACAGGTTTAGACAGCCAAATATTGGGCGATTTTGAAATCATAAGCCAAATAAAAAACGCGTTTAACCAAAGTAAGGCGTTAAACTTAGTCAATACTTTTTTGGATAGATTGGTAAACTCCGTGATTCAAGCAAGTAAAAAAATCAAAAATGAAACCGAAATTTCATCTGGTGCTACCTCCGTATCCTTTGCATCAGTACAATATATTATTCGCAATGTCGAAGATATTGGAGATAAAAATATCCTTTTGTTTGGAACAGGAAAAATAGGAAGAAATACCTGCGAAAACTTAGTAAAACACTCCAAAAACGGTCATATCACTTTGGTAAACAGAACCAAAAATAAAGCCGAAAAACTAGCAGGAAAACTCAATGTTATTGTAAAAGATTATGTCAATTTACAAGAGGAATTACAACAAACCGATGTATTGGTAGTGGCAACTGGCGCCAAAAATCCAACGATTGACAAAACATTATTGAATTTAAAAAAACCACTTCTGATTCTAGATTTATCTATTCCTAGAAATGTAAATCCCGATGTAGAGCAAATTCAGGGAGTAACCCTAATTCACTTAGACTATTTGTCACAAATAACAGACGATACTCTAGAACGAAGAAAACAACATATTCCAGCCGCCGAAGCTATTATTGAAGATATTAAACTCGAATTTAATACGTGGATGAACGGTCGTAAATACGCGCCAACCATTCACGCACTCAAAGCAAAACTGAATGATATTGTAGCCACTGAATTGGCTTTTCAAAAAAAGAAAACATCCAATTTCAATGAAGAGCAAGCAGATATCATCAGTACAAGAATTATTCAAAAAATCACCAATCAATTCGCAACTCACCTAAAAGATGAAAATACTTCGTTAGACGAAAGTATCGATTTCATTGAAAAAATATTTCAAATCGGGCAACTTGCACCCAAAAAAACTACTTCAGCAATAGAAGAAAAATACAAAATCAATTTGTCTTAAATAGTTAAAAACTAGAGTTCCTTAACTAGTAAGGACCAAAAAAGAATATGGCTCAAAAAGTTATTAGAATAGGAACCCGCGATAGCGAACTCGCGCTTTGGCAAGCCCACACGGTCGAGAAAAAACTAAACGACTTAGGTTACAAAACAGAGATTATTGCCGTGAAATCAGAAGGCGATATCATTTTGGACAAACCGCTATACGAATTAGGAATCACCGGAATTTTCACCAAAACTCTTGATATCGCTATGATTAGCGGTCAAGTCGATATTGCGGTACATTCTATGAAAGATGTGCCCACCGCATTGCCACAAGGCATTGTGCAAGCTGCCGTTTTAGAGCGCGCGAACACCTTAGATATTTTGGTACACAAAGGCAATTTAGATTTTCTAGAAGGTAGCGGTACCATCGCCACCGGAAGTTTGCGTCGCCAAGCCCAATGGCTCAACAAATATCCCAACCATCAAGTGGTAGACCTTCGTGGAAATGTCAATACTCGTATGCAAAAATTACAAGATAATGACTGGAGTGGAGCCGTTTTTGCCGCCGCAGGATTAGAACGCATCAATTTAAAACCAACGGATTTTATCAATTTGGATTGGATGATTCCCGCACCAGCGCAAGGAGCAATGGTAGTGGTTGCCATGGCCGAGGACGAGTTTTGCCGCGAAGCCGTATCCGAATTGAACGATATCGAAACCGAGGTGTGTACCCACATCGAGCGTCAATTTTTACGCCGTCTCGAAGGAGGTTGTACCGCGCCCATCGGAGCCTTGGCAACCTATAACGAAGACGAAGACACCATTCATTTCGAAGGCGTTCTTTTTTCTATCGACGGCCAACAAAAAATAGCCATCAACAAAGTCGTACCCATCGAAGAGTGGAAAAATTTAGGTTACCATTCAGCCGAAGAAATCCTGAACAATGGCGGCACCGAGTTGATGAAAACGATAAAAGAAACCTTGAAAAAGTAAGGAGCGAAACACAGGGCTTTTTTGCCAGTATGGGTTCCCGCTGTCCTTCCTATCTTTTTTGTCCCGAAAAAAATCGGAACAAAAAAGGATATTCCCTCCCATCGGGGCTAAGAGAATAACAAAAGGCTTTTTCAGAAAACAAACATTAAAATGAGTCAATTGCACCACAACATTTCTTCAGATGCTTACAACGAATTTCTTTCGGATGTAGCTACTGCCGTACAAGAACATAGAGTGCAAGCCATCCAATCCGTACAAACAATCTCGAATCAACTTTATTGGACAATTGGTGAACTCATTATTAAAAAGCAAGAAGAATTTGGGTGGGGTAAATCAGTAATTTTATTGTTGAGTCAAGATTTACCACAATTAATAGGAGAAGGTGTGAGTTGGTCTCCCCGAAATCTTCAGTTTATGAAGCAATTGGTAGCCGAATATTCAAATGTGAAACCACCGGTTTCACATTTTGAAAACTTCAATTTAGAAAATCCAAATGTGAATCAGGCTGATTCACATTTAGAAAAAGCAAATGTGAACCAAGCTGGTTCACATTTAAAATATGTAAAAAAGCTTTTGTTTTCAGTGCCTTGGAAACACAATATTTTAATTATTCAAAAAGTTAAAGACCCTAAAGCACGCATATTTTATTTAGAGCAAACCATCAAAAACAGATACAGTAGAGCGGTTTTGTTGCACCAAATAAAGGCGGGTGCTTATGAGTATTTTATCTCAAAACCAACACAACATAATTTTGCAAAAGCCTTGCCTGAACATTTTCAAGAACAAGCCAGAGAAAGCATAAAAAGCGTGTATAGTCTTGATTTTCTTGACATCAATAAGCCAATTACAGAGAAAGCGTTAGAAAAAACAATGATTGAAAATATCAAACGTTTAATGCTAGAATTGGGTTATGGCTTTTGTTTTATTGGCAACCAATACCGACTTTCGTTGGGCGAAAAAGAGTATTATATCGATTTGCTTTTTTATCATAGAATTATCAAATGTCTGGTGGCAGTAGAATTGAAAGTAGTCGAATTTGAACCCGAATTTGTTGGCAAACTTGATTTCTATTTACAATTATTAGACGAACAATTAAAGCAAGAGGACGACAAACCAAGTATTGGCATTTTGCTAGTTCCTAACAAAGACCATTTAGAAGTAGAATATACTTTAAGGAATGCAAATAAACCAATAGGCGTTTCTGAATACATTTTGAGTAAGCAACTCCCAGAAGAATGGATTGGAAAACTACCAACAGCAGAAGAATTTCAAAGGATTATTATTTCAGCCAAAAAACAAGAGTAAAATGAGTCAATCCATCCGAATTTTATCTACCAAAACACTTTTGCCCAATCAAAAGCAAGCTTTGCTGGACGCTCATTTTGAAGTAATCGAAACCAATTTTATTCAAACCACCGCAACGGATTTTTCTTTAGATTCGGTAAACGAGCATTTGATTTTCACCAGTCAAAATGCCGTGAAAAATTTCTTGAAACATCCCAAAGCAGCAGAATTTAAACAAAACAAAGTTTTTTGTGTTGGATTAAAAACCAAAATAATGCTCACCGAAGCAGGGTTTGAAGTACTTGCCTACACAGGCTATGCCGAGGATTTGGCTGAGATTATTGCGTTAATTTATGGTAAGGCGAGCTACACTTTTTTTAGTGGTAACCTTCGCAGAAATACGCTACCCGAAGCTTTACAAAGTGCAGGTATTGTTTTCAACGAGATTCAGGTTTACACGACCACTTTGTCTCCCCAAACGATTCAGGAAAAAGTAGATGGCATTTTATTTTTTAGTCCATCTGCGGTCGAAAGTTATTTAGCAGCAAACAAAATAAAAAACGAAATTTGCTTTTGCATAGGCGAAACCACAGCCGAGGCTTTAGAAAAAAATAAAATCAAGAACATTATCGTAGCCTCTCAACCTTCAATAGAAGATGTAATCGAAGAAGTGCTACAAGAATATACCTAAAAGAACAAAAAAATAATAATTTAAGGTGTTCAGACTGAACACTAAAATACTGAACACTGATTACTATGTTAAAGAACGACCTATTTTTAAAAGCATTAAAAGGAGAAACCGTAGAACGTCCACCAGTTTGGATGATGCGTCAAGCCGGAAGATATTTACCAGAATTTCGTGCTTTGCGTGACAAATACGATTTCTTCACCCGTTGCGAAACGCCAGAATTAGCTGCTGAAATTACCGTGCAACCTATTCGTATCGTAGGACCAGATGCTGCGATTTTGTTTTCGGATATTTTGGTAGTGCCTCGTGCTATGGGAATTCACGTAGAATTGAAAGACAATTTAGGTCCTATAATTCCCAATCCAATTCGCACTATGGAGCAAGTCAATCAAGTGATTGTTCCCAATATCGAAGAAACCTTAGGTTACGTAATGGATGCGGTGAAATTGACCAAAGAAATGCTAAATGATGAGGTGCCTTTAATTGGTTTTGCAGGTTCACCTTGGACAATTTTCTGCTATGCAGTAGAAGGAAAAGGTTCCAAAAGTTTTGATACGGCCAAAGGTTTTTGCTTCTCAAACCCAGTTGCGGCGCATACCTTATTGCAAAAAATCACCGACACCACTATTTTATACTTGAAAGAAAAAGTAAAAGCTGGAGTAAATGCCGTTCAAATTTTTGATTCTTGGGGTGGAATGTTGTCACCAGTGGATTACCAAGAATTCTCTTGGAAATACATCAACCAAATCGTTGAGGCTTTGGCTGAGGTAACGCCAGTAATCGTGTTTGGAAAAGGTTGTTGGTTTGCTTTAAACGAAATGGGAAAAAGCAAGGCTTCTGCACTTGGAGTAGATTGGACGTGCACGCCAAGAAATGCTCGTTATTTATCTGGTGGAAACATTACTTTGCAAGGAAATTTCGACCCATCCAGATTATTGTCACCTATTCCAACCATCAAGAAAATGGTACACGAAATGATTGACGAATTTGGTGCCGACAAATACGTCGCTAATTTAGGACACGGAATTTTACCAAACATCCCTGTAGACCACGCCAAGGCGTTTGTCGATGCGGTGAAGGAATATAGAAAGAAATAGTTAGCTCATATTTTTTCCTGCAAGGTTTTTTTAACCTTGTAGGTATGTTTGAAAGTCTAGCTAAAAAAGGAATACCTACAAGGTCTAGAAAAAGACCTTGCAGGATAACACAAAATAATTAAAATGCTAAGCAAAGGATTGCGAGATAAAGAAAGTACTCGAATAGACCATTGTCTAAAGCAGTTGCATTCTTTAGTATTGCCGCCTTTGGATTGGAATTTAGACCGAAAAGCCGCACTCGAAGTGGAGTTAAAAGATTTCGCAATGGATTTGGAAAGTCTGAACGTTTTTTCACCAGAGGATTTGCTGCTTCATCTGCAACGCCTTCATTTCGATTGGAACCAAATGGAATCCTTTGCCGATTTTTTAATGGCTTTTTCTCCAGCAAGTCCCTTTTCTTTTTCAGAAAAAGCACTTGCTGTTTATCGTTTTATCCAAAAAGAAAGTAAGGTATTTTCGTTTGGGATTAATGCTAAAATAGCGGCTTTAACGGACATCAATAATAACACAAAATAAATTCCTAGTTCCCCTTTCCTTCGGAGAGGGGATAGGGGTGAGGCTTATGAAAAACAAATTTTACACCTACATACAAAACCTTCAAGACCAAATCGTAGCAGGATTAGAAGCGATTGATGGTCAGGCTAAATTCAAAGAAGACCTTTGGGACCGCCCAGAAGGGGGAGGCGGAAGAACACGCGTAATCGAGAACGGTGCCGTTTTCGAAAAAGGAGGTGTCAATATTTCGGCAGTACACGGCAAACTACCAGACAGTATGCAAAAATTATTCAACGTTGGTGAAGCCGATTTTTTTGCTTGTGGATTGAGTTTGGTGTTGCATCCCAAAAATCCAATGGTTCCCACAGTACACGCCAATTGGCGTTATTTTGAAATGTATGATCCCTCGACTTCGCTCGGGACAGGTTCAAGAAAAGTTATTCAGCAATGGTTTGGAGGCGGACAGGATTTAACGCCATATTATCTTTTTGAAGAAGATGCTGTTCATTTTCATCAAACTTGTAAAACGGCTTGTGACAAGCACAATCCTGAGTTTTATCCCAAATATAAAAAACAGTGCGACGCCTATTTCTGGAATGCACATCGCAACGAAGCGCGAGGAATTGGCGGTTTATTCTTTGATTATTGCAAAGCTTCTGAAACGATGAGTATGGAAGATTGGTACAATTTCGTTACCGAAGTAGGCAATAGTTTTCTTCAAGCTTACGTTCCCATTGTGGAAAGAAGAAAAAATTTGCCCTACAATCAAGAACAACGTACTTGGCAGGAAATTCGTCGAGGCCGTTATGTCGAATTCAATTTGGTACACGACAAAGGCACTTTGTTTGGTTTAAAAACCAACGGAAGAATTGAGAGTATTTTGATGTCTTTGCCACCGCACGTGCAATGGGTGTATGACCATCATCCAGTCTCGGGTAGCGAAGAAGAAAAATTAATTACTACTTTAATGCAGCCAAAAGAATGGGTTTAAAATTTGGAAGAGTAAACGTTATTAAACCCTTAATTTAGTAACGTTTTTTTTCAAAAAATCATAGCGACACTATCCAAACAAGCTATTTTAGCTTGTTTCTTTTTTTATATACTAATGTGTTTAAAAAAAAAGGTGATAGTTGCTTGTTTTGTAACTGATTTTTCGCAGGTTTTTATATATGTTTTGATGCTTTCCTTTTTTTGACTTTATAATTTTGTTAAAAATAAACCTGTTAAATGCGGTAATAAAAAAATAACTATCCGATTATTGTTTTTATAACAAAAATGTAATACTCCCCAAAAGACAACAAAAAATCTACATATTAGTACTTATATTTATGATGAATTAATCAAAAAAAATAAGTATTATGAAAAAATTATTACTTCAAATCGCATTGCTATTTACTGTTAGTGTAAGTTTAGCAAGTTTTAAAAAGATAGACAAACCAATTGTTGATTAAAGGACTAAGATTAAAAGCAATAAAATTTCAGGTTTGGTTTTGGAGAAAATAGTACTTATATTTATGATGAATTAATCAAAAAAAATAAGTATTATGAAAAAATTATTACTTCAAATCGCATTGCTATTTACTGTTAGTGTAAGTTTAGCAAGTTTTAAAAAGATAGACAAACCAATTGTTGATAAAAGGACTAAGATTAAAAGCAATAAAATTTCAGGTTTGGTTTTGGAGAAAACTACTGTAAAACTTGGTTTTATAAAACTTACAGATATGGCTCCTTTAGCCATTGCAAAACACAAAGGTTTTTTTGAAGCAGAAGGGTTGAATGTTACGCTAGAAGCACAAGCCAATTGGAGAGACATCTTAGATAAAGTAGCAGATGGTCAACTTGATGGCGCGCATATGTTGGCTGGACAATTTATTGCAGCAAATTCGGGTATAGGTAGACAAGTAGCATTAGTGACACCATTTTCTATGGATTTAAATGGTAATGCCATCACTGTTTCTAATGATGTATGGTGGAAAATTGCGGATTATCTCCCAAAAGAATATGGAAGACCCATTCACCCTATAAAGGCTAGTGACCTAATCCCTGCAATAACTTTGTATAAAGAATTAAAAAAACCATTTGTAATGGGCGTTGTTTCCCAAGTCTCTAATCATAATTATTTATTAAGATATTGGTTAGCCGCAGGGGGTATTGTTCCTGGATTTTACAACCAAGAAAATCAATTGGGTAACCTAGATGGGCAAATCAGAATTGATGTAGTAGCTCCACCACAAATGCCCACAGTATTGGAGCAAGGAAAAATAAATGCCTATTGCGCGGGAGAACCTTGGAACCAACAAGCGGTTGATGTAGGAGTTGGAGTTCCATTAATAACGAGCAAAGACATTTGGAAAAATCATCCAGAAAAAGTATTTGCAACTACCAAAGAATTTGCCGAAAACAATCCTAATACCATTATAGCGATTACAAAAGCACTAATAAGAGCTGGGAAATGGTTGGATAATCCTGAAAACAGAAAAGAAGCTTCACGAATTTTGGCTAAAGAAGCCTACGTGGATGGAGAGAAAAGAGTAATTGACAATTCAATGCTAGGAAGTTATGAATATGAAAAAGGAGATATCAGAGTTGAAGGGGATTTTAATGTTTTTTTTAAATATAATGCCACATATCCATACTATTCTGATGGAATTTGGTTTCTAACACAAATGAAACGCTGGGGGCAAATTACGGGTGATATGCCAAATGAATGGTATCATTCTAAAATCAAAGAAATCTATAAACCCGAAATTTGGTTGAAAGCAGCGAATCTTTTACTAGAACAAGGTGTTTTGCAAAAAAACGAGATTCCACAAACGGATGGTTATAAACCTGCTACGGCGCAATTTATTGACCATATGGTTTATGATGGTAAAAAACCAAATGAGTATATTAACTCCTTTAAAATTGGATTAAAAAGTAATATCTAGTTTCCCAAAAATTAAAAATAATACAATTAACCAATCCATTTCTGTAACTTTGGCACCTTCTTATTACTACAATTGGGTTATTAGCAATCATGTATTAGTCT
>OBMA010000210.1_pt1 | contig 31969 bp, 33 predicted proteins | sample 1539141 | NCBI WGS metagenome assembly OBMA01 (sample SAMEA3991484, study PRJEB22521) | metagenome | biome: anthropogenic terrestrial biome; feature: sewage plant; material: raw primary sludge | place: Sweden | collected 2012-09-26
ATTTGAGTGTAAAGGTCATCGAGCGGGATCTCTTTTGATTTCCACTCGGATTTGTTGTTGAAATAGTCGAACTTTATTTTCATGTTCTTTTGATTATACTTTCATTGTCTTTGTGAACAAAATGTGAACTGTTTGCGTAGCTTTTGCGTACTCTGTGAACAATATGTGAACAGTGCGTACTGTTTGCGTACTCTTTGTGTAGTTTTTGTGAACTCTGTGTGAACTCTGTGAACAATATGTGAACTTTTTGTGAACTATTTAGGTATTACTGTTCATTCATGAATTCTATCTTTATTATATTACGGAGTATATCTCTCACTTTCGCAGAGCATATCTTTTACCTTAGCGGAGCATATCTCTGCAAGGCAAAAACAGCAGAAAATGAGTTCTAGAGTGCCGCTCTGAAGGTTCGTTTTGATACCTTTCAAGCTCTGAATCAATACTTTTCTTGTGACGTTAGTGCGTCATTTTGTGATAGTACGAGCCGTTATCAAACAGAATCAACATCTTGTTGATCAATGGTTTACACTATCAACCGTGACAATATGGGTTATTTTTCAAAAAGTTAATTTTTAGTCACTTCTGGTGATATGAGAAGCCAGGAAATGAGCCAATAAATTAGAATAAATTCATACGTGTTTGTTTTTAATAGATATTATCTGTATATTTGCGCACCAATAGAATCAAAAACAATCAAACATCATCAATCAAGTAATCATGAGCATAGTTACCATTAATCATAGTCTTTGCCAACAGTGTGGAATTTGCATAGAGGCATGTCCTCTTGATGTTATCAGCATGGATGAAAACGGATTCCCAGTTACAACAGATGAGACAGAAAGCCGCTGCGTAGAATGCGGGCATTGCGAAGCTGTCTGCCCATCTCAGGCACTGAAGCAGAACACCCTGCCTGAGATGAGAATGATACAAAAGGAGAAACTGGACGAAATCAATTCAGACAATCTATCGGAATATTTTCGCAGCCGCCGTTCTATCCGTAAGTTTCTGAAAAAGGCTGTTGAAAAAGAGAAGCTTGAACAATTATTCGAGGTGGTCAATTATTCACCGACAGGTGTGAACCAGCAACAGAACAAATGGATTGTTATTAGCAGTCGGAGTGTTATCTACGACTTAAACAATGCGATTATCAAATGGATGAAAACAATGGTTGAAGCCAAATCAGACCTTGCACAATACCTTCATTTTGAAACGCTGATAGATTCTTTTGAAAAAGGTGATGATGTCATTAGTAGGAATGCCCCAACGATAGTAATTGGATATACCGATGCTGCATATACAGGAGGTATTATCGATACAGTCATTGCAACAAGCCACTTAGAGTTATTACTGCCTTCATTCGGACTAGGCGGTTGCTGGGCTGGATTTATGATGATTGCACTAGGATATTCACAGGAAGTGAAGAATATCGTAGGACTGGATGAATCAAAAATCGTACGTTCCACAATGATGGTTGGTTATCCGAAATACCAGTATTCCAAGATTCCATATCGTAAGGAAGCACAAATAAACTGGATGTAACTATACACCAGAAAAAGATAGAACAAGATAACGGTATGGAACCTTTATGACGATAGAGAGATCACTTGATGATCACCTTACCATTAGTCACTTCATTAAAATGTTCTTTCGACCATGATATAAGTTCCATGATATAGGGCATCAGTGAGGAGCCTGTCTCTGACAACGAATATTCCACCCGTGGAGGAATCTGCGGATACTGCTTACGAATGATTAAATTGCTATCAGATAGTCGTTTCAGGGTACTAGAAAGCATCTTTTGTGAGATATCCTCCATCTGCTTATGGATTTCACTAAACCGGATTGTGCCATTTACATGAATAGTATATAGAACCAGAAGTGACCATTTATCGCCGAACCTGCTTATCACTTGTCGAATGGGACAGGTGATGAAAATAGAATTAATTTCCTTCATCATTAAATTAAATTTGTGCACAAAGGTATGAAAGTTTATAAAAGTAACCAAGTGTTATTAATAAATCATTTCCACATTGGTTAATTATGTATAAAATATTTTTATCAAATGTCTTTATTTTAAACATTTCCTACCATTTAGTAAGTAAATATCTATTTTGAATGTTCTTGCAATAATGAAATTAAGTATATATCTTTGCAAATGAAAATAAAACAGAATTAAGAACTTAAAAATAAGAAGATTATGAAGAAAGTAGTTTTAATAGGTTCAACAGGACATATAGGAAGTATCCTACTCAGTGAATTGATAAATCGGGGTCATCGGGTAACGGCAATTACTCGTCATGCGGATAAAATCCCATTCAAGGCAGACAACCTTAGAGTGGTTGAAACAGATGTTGAGGACAAGGCTTCAATCATAGATACATGCAAAGGGGCAGATGCTGTCATCAGTGCTTACAACCCCGGCTGGACAAACCCCAATATCTATGAAGATACGTTGAAGAACTATTCCACCATCCTTGATGCCGTCAAGGAATCCGGAGTAAAACGGCTTCTGATTGTAGGAGGGGCAGGAACACTCTTCGTAAAACCGGGAATAACGGTCATTGACTCCGGCTTCATACCGGAAGAGATACTTCCAGCAGTCAAGGGACTAGCAGATTTTTTCCTTCATACCCTGAAGAAAGAAAATGAAATAGACTGGGTATTCTTCTCTCCTGCAGGAGCATTCCTTGATAACGGAATGCGCACAGGGAAATTCCGCCTAGGTAAAGACGATCTGATCGTGGATGACAAAGGTAACAGCAGCATCTCGGTTGAAGACTATGCGGTTGCCATGGTAGACGAACTGGAAAACGAGCGACACCACAAGGAGCGATTTACAATAGGCTACTAACTTATCGTTTTGTGATACGGGTATTGTTGATTCACGTCAACATACCCCTTATAAAAGGCAGAACTCATCTGTTGTATAGATAAATTAACATCAAAAATAAGATTATGAAACTATTACATTATATATTCCCGATAAAGGGAGAGGAGCCAAAGACCTCCGCACTGCTACTTGCAGCGAGAGTATCATTCGGGCTTTTACTAGCCAGTCATGGAGCACAAAAGTTAATGGAATTCAGTACCATGGCATCTCAATTTCCTGATCCCATGGGAGTAGGAAGCAATATATCACTGATGCTGGCCATCTTTGGCGAACTAATCTGTTCAATAGCTTTTATTTTTGGCTTTCTCACGCGTCTGGCAGTAATCCCCATGTTATTTACCATGTGTGTAGCATTCTTTAGTGTCCACGGAGCCTCGATAGCTGTAGGCGAACTGGCATTCGTATACCTTTTAGTTTTTATACTACTATTGATTGCGGGGCCGGGACAATATTCCATTGATGGATTCATCGGAAAGAAATTATTCAAAAAAGGTTCACTTCATTAAGTGAACCTTTTTTAAATAACTGTTGCCAACCATCAACTGTTTTCTGAGCTATTTTTCGTATCTTTGCATCATGATTAAGGCATTATTTTTCGATATAGACGGGACGTTAGTCAGTTTTGAGAATCACCAGATTCCATCATCTGCCATTGAAGCATTAGACGAGGCTCATAAAAAAGGTGTTAAGGTTTTTATTGCCACAGGGAGACCAAAAGCAATCATCAATAACCTTGGAGCACTGGAAGAACGTGGTATTATTGATGGATACGTTACAATGAATGGAGCTTACTGCTTTGTGGATGATAAAATTGTATTCAGCCAACCGATAGATCATCAATCCGTAGTCTGCATAGGAAAATATGCACAAGAAAAAGGTCTTGCCTGCATCTTTGTCCCGGACAAAGATATTCGTGTATGCAATGCCGACGATGTCCTTATACAAATATTCTATGAGCGTCTGCACGTTGACAAGATACCTGAGACGACTTTCGAAGAGGGGTGGAATGGAGACATCTACCAGATTACACCTTTCTTTAATATAGAACAAGAAGCTGAAGTGATGAGTAAGGTAAGCGGGATTGTAGGCAACCGCTGGCATCCGGGTTTCACAGATATAACTGCTACAGGAATCAACAAGAGTCACGGAGTTCAACTTATGGCCGAGCACTTCAATATAAGCAAGGATGAGGTAATGTGTTTCGGTGATGGCGGAAATGATATTCCTATGCTTGAATATGCCGGTATCGGTGTTGCTCTGGGTAATGCAAACGATGATGTGAAAAGCCATGCCGACTACATAACGACACATGTAGACGATAACGGAGTGGCAAATGCTCTGAAACACTTCGGAATCATATAGAAAACCGGACATCCGAATAGTTATTAAATGTCCGCTTTCGAACAGTTTGTTCGGAAGCGGACATTTTACTTTTTATATAATATCCTTATTATTGGTATTATTATTACCAGCTTCGCAGCCTTACACTATGGTATTTTTCAAAAAAAGAGAGTATAGATGCTGATTTTAATAAAATTATAGAACAATGATATATACAGGAATTTGTCTCAATAGGAATACTTCTTTGATAAAAGATCATGGTTTTATGAGACATCCTCATCAAAAATCACACAAAAAGTATGTGTTGCTACATATCAACAAACATTTGAAACAAAAATAAAAACAACACGACTATATTATTATTACTTTTGCAATGTATAAATAATCAAATATGAAAAAACTGTTAATAACTTTTTTGTTTTCCTGTCTGGTGTTAAGTTCATTCGCACAGCCTGGCGTAACGCCCGATTATGCAAATCTTAATTATGCAGGAGACAACCTTGAGGCTCATCAACTGGACATCTATCTACCAAAATCCGGGCTGAGTAAATACAAGGTTGTAGTAATCATTTATGGAAGCGCATGGTTTGCCAACAATGCAAAGTCAATGGCATTCATGTCCATTGGCAAACCGCTACTAGATGCAGGATTTGCTGTTGTCAGTATTAATCACCGTTCTAGTGGTGATGCAAAATTTCCGGCACAAATAAATGACGTGAAGGCAGCAATACGTTTTGTTCGTGCGTATGCTGACAAGTACAAACTTGACACATCTTTTATTGGAATTACCGGTTTCTCATCTGGAGGGCACCTATCTGCTCTTGCTGGTGTGACAAATGGTGTTAAGACCAAGACTTTCGGGAAGACCTCTGTCGACATAGAAGGGAAAGTTGGCAACTGCCTTTCACAAAGCAGTAGGGTCGATGCCGTGGTAGACTGGTTTGGTCCTGTCGACATGAGCCGGATGGAAAATTGCGCCACCGTCAAGGATGCTAAATCACCAGAAGCAGCACTCATCGGTGGAGCTCCAGCTGATAATCCAGACATGGTGAAACTCATCAGTCCGATATTCTACGTAAACAACAAATGTCCAAAATTTATTGTCATTCATGGTACAGCCGACAGTGTAGTCCCATACTGTCAGGGAGAAAACTTCTCAAAGCAACTTAAGTCAGTGGGTAAACTGGCTGAATTCATCAGCGTAACCGATGGACAGCATGGTCCTGTAACATTCAACGAAGGAACATTTAAAAAAATGTGTGACTTCTTTAGCAAAGAATCTAGTTCAAAGAGATAGTAAATCCCGCAAAAAATATTATTTTAAATTTGCCATTTGATACTCTGCCAAGCTATCTCTTTACTAAGATAATGAGGTATAGAGTATCTTTGCTTCTTTTTACTTTCCGACACACCCTTCAGCCTCATATAAAATATATATTATTAACATATAGACTGAAGGGTATTGTTTATTTTACTTTTTGAAGAATATTACCCTGTTTTATTTTTACCATGATTCCAAATTCAGACGTCTATATTTGTGCGATATTTTTATGCATTTATTCCACAACGCTCCTGCTACATCACATGAAATCATTTGGTTACAGAACAACAAAGGCACAAAAAAGCAGATATTGGTACTACTGATTGTGCAATCATTTATACCTCACTTTTACCTCTTTATATGATAGAGGGGATTGTGGCAGTGACTATTATCTATCTATTCTTTTTTTTCCGACAGGTCATCATCAAGAATGCCGCTGAAAGCAAAACACGATTTTCGATTCTCCTTAATGACATATCCCGACAAGTTTACGCGATTCAATATCAGATTCAAATAAGTATTCAGTAAAAGAGATTAATGCCCAGATATACCTATCTGAGTCATAACTTTATACATAAAGACTACTTTTTGTATATTTTATGCAAAAAATAACGATTATACGTAATAAATATACGTGGAAATATTTGGCTGTTTGCAATTTTATTTATAATTTTGCAGCCAAATTAGTATAAATATACCACAAATGAAAATTAAAAACAGCAGAATGGAGGCCTTGAAGATGATTATCTCAAGTAAAGACTTAGGTAGTCAGGAAGAATTATTGCAGGCCCTTAAAGATGAAGGCTATCTTTTAACTCAAGCGACACTGAGCAGAGACTTAAAACAACTAAAGGTTGCAAAAGCCGCCCGCACAGATGGTAAATATGTGTATGTACTCCCGAATGACACGATGTACAAACGGGTTTCAAAAACAATATCGCCTACAGAAATGCTGCAGGTATCTGGATTCGTTTCTATTAATTTTTCAAGTAATATAGGTGTCATCAAGACTCGCCCGGGATATGCGAGCAGTCTGGCATACAATATTGACAACAGTAATATCAGTGATATCATCGGTACTATTGCCGGCGACGATACCATATTAATTGTGGTTAAAGAAAATGCATCAAGAAACGATGTTATCGAACAATTAGGTGAATTCATACCTAATCTAAAATAAGGAAATTCTAACAAAAAGAAATGGAAGAAATTAAGGTCATGGTAGCCAACGCTTCTCATGAGAGATACGTCGACACCATATTGGAAACTATATCTGTAGCTGCAAAGGTACGGGGAACTGGGATAGCAAAACGCACACACGAATACCTTGCAACCAAGATGAAAGAAGGTAAAGCTGTCATCGCTCTTTGCAATGACGATTTTGCAGGTTTCAGCTATATCGAAACATGGGGTAACAAACAGTATGTTACCACTTCAGGTCTTATAGTTTCACCTAACTACAGAAATCTTGGCATCGCCAAACGTATTAAGGATATGACATTCACACTGGCCCGCGTAAGATGGCCTAAAGCGAAAATATTCAGTCTTACCAGTGGCTCTGCTGTCATGAAGATGAATACCCAGCTTGGCTACATGCCTGTAACATTCTCCGACCTAACAGACGACGAAGCTTTCTGGCGAGGATGCGACGGTTGCGTGAATAACGACGTATTGAAACGTACAGGCCGACGATACTGCATCTGCACAGGCATGCTTTACGATCCGAATGAACATCACGGAGCAAAGACGCCCGTAGAAATCCCTGCAGACGTGATTGCGAAGATCAAGGAAATAGAAAACAAGAAATAAAGATTAACATATTATATCATGGCAAAGAAAAAAGTTATAGTTGCATTCTCTGGAGGTCTCGATACTTCCTACACAGTAATGTATCTGGCCAAAGAAATGGGATATGAAGTTCACGCAGCCTGCGCCAACACCGGCGGATTCAGCGCAGAACAGTTGAAAGTAAATGAAGAGAACGCCTACAAACTGGGCGCAACAAAATATATCACTCTCGACGTAACACAGGAGTATTATGAGAAGAGTCTGAAATATATGATCTATGGAAACGTGATGCGTAACAACTGCTATCCTATTTCCGTTAGTTCTGAACGTATATTCCAGGCTATTGCCATCGCGCGTTATGCAAAGGAGATCAATGCCGAGGCCATTGCACACGGCTCGACAGGTGCAGGTAACGACCAGATCCGTTTCGATATGACATTCCTCGTCATGGCTCCTGGTGTGGAGATTATCACACTGACACGTGACCGTGCTCTGTCACGTAAGGAAGAAGTTGATTATCTGAATGCTCACGGATTCTTTGCCGACTTCACAAAACTGAAATACTCATACAACGTAGGTATCTGGGGAACAAGTATCTGCGGAGGTGAGATCCTTGACAGTACTCAGGGACTACCTGAGGAGGCATACCTGAAGCATGTCACAAAACAGGATGAGAGTCTGTTGAAGATAGAATTTGAGAAGGGCGAGATTATCTCTGTCAACGGAGAGAAGTTTGACGATAAGATCAAAGCCATCCAAAAGATTGAAGAGATAGGTGCCGCTTACGGCATCGGACGTGACTGCAATGTCGGCGATACGATTATCGGTATTAAGGGACGTGTAGGCTTTGAGGCTGCCGCACCAAAGCTGATCATTGAAGCTCATCGTCTGCTTGAGAAATCGACATTGAGTAAATGGCAGCAATATTGGAAAGATCAGGTAGCTAACTGGTACGGAATGTTCCTTCACGAGAGTCAGTACCTGGAGCCTGTCATGCCGGATATTGAAGCCATGCTGACAAGCAGCCAGCGTAATGTTAACGGAACAGCAATACTCAAACTCCGTCCATTAGGCTTCGAGACTGTCGGTGTGGATTCTTCTGACGACCTGCTGAAATCAAAACTCGGTGAATATGGCGAGATGCAGCATGGCTGGACAGCAGAAGAAGCAAAAGGATTCATCAAGGTACTGAGCACTCCTCTCCGCGTTTATTATGGTATTCATGATCAGGAAGAGAGATAATCACAAAACAACAGAATGATAAGAATAGGTATATTAGGTGGTGCCGGATACACAGCAGGTGAACTCATCCGTCTGTTGCTCAACCACCCTGAAACAGAAATCAAGTTTGTCAACAGCAGTAGCAATGCTGGCAATCTTATAACCGATGTCCATGGAGGTCTTTACGGAGATACCGACCTGAGATTCACTTCAGAGATGCCTTTCGAGGAGGTCGATGTGGTATTTTTCTGTTTTGGTCATGGAAAGAGTGAGGCATTTCTGAAAGAGAACACAGTACCAGCAAATATAAAGATTATTGATCTGGCTCAGGATTTCCGTCTTGCTGCTGAAGATAACGACTTCATCTACGGCCTGCCGGAGATCAACCGCGATAAGATAAGCAAAGCACAGCATGTGGCAAATCCCGGATGTTTTGCCACCTGCATACAGTTAGGTTTGCTTCCCGCAGCAGCTATGCACCTTATTAATAAGGATGTGGCAGTGAACGCTATCACCGGTAGTACCGGTGCCGGTCAGAAGCCGGGAGCGACAACCCATTTCAGCTGGCGTAATAACAATATGAGCATCTACAAACCATTCCAGCATCAGCATGTACCCGAGATTAAACAGAGTCTTTGTCAGGTGCAGGGTGAGCTGAATGCCGACATCGATTTCATCCCCTATCGCGGAGACTTCACCCGTGGAATATTTGCCACTGAGGTTATACGTACGGATGCCGACATCGACACAATTATCAAGGGATATAAAGAGTTCTATCAGGATGCCACCTTTACTCACTATGTTGACAAAGCCATAGATCTGAAACAGGTAGTTAACACCAACAAAGCACTCGTTCACTGCGAGAAGTTTGAAAACAAGTTACTGGTAACAGCATGTATCGACAATCTGCTCAAAGGGGCTGTAGGTCAAGCCGTGCAGAATATGAACATCATGTTCGGTATTGACGAGACAACCGGACTGCGACTGAAGGCATCTGCTTTCTAGGATAATCAGTTTATAAGACCAACGTTACCAATAAGGCAATAGGTCCAGCAATAAAAGAAATTATGAAATTATATGATGTATATCCGCTCTTTGATATAAATATTGTAAAGGGCAAAGGCTGCAAAGTATGGGATGATAAGGGTGAGGAGTATCTTGACCTTTATGGTGGTCATGCAGTCATTAGTATCGGTCATTGTCATCCTCACTATACAGAGATGATGACAAATCAGTTGAATAACCTGGGATTTTATTCAAATTCCGTTATCAACATGTTACAGCGCGAACTGGCGGAAAGACTGGGTAAGGCTTGCGGTTATGATGACTACCAGCTGTTTCTTATCAACAGTGGAGCTGAAGCCAACGAGAACTGTCTGAAGCTGGCATCATTTAAGAATGGACGTACACGTGTACTGTCAGCAATAAAATCATTCCACGGACGTACATCGCTGGCTGTAGAAGTGACAAACAACCCGAAGATTATCGCCCCTATCAATGATAACGGCCATACTACCTACCTGCCACTCAACGACCTTAAAGCATGGGAAGAGGAATTGGCTAAGGGAGACGTATGTGCATGTATTCTGGAGTGTATTCAGGGTGTAGGCGGTATTCAGATGGTGGATCAAGACTTTGCACAGGGTCTTCAGGCGGCATGTAAGAAATACGGAACTATATTAATATGCGATGAGATACAATGCGGATATGGCCGCTCGGGTAAATTCTTTGCACATCAATATCTCGGAATCAAACCGGATCTTATATCATTAGCCAAAGGTATAGGCAACGGTTTCCCGATGGGAGCTGTGCTCATATCACCAGAGTTCATACCTGTATACGGACAGCTGGGAACAACTTTTGGAGGTAACCACTTGGCATGTACCGCTGCACTCGCAGTACTCGACGTGATAGAGAAAGAGAATTTAGTGCAAAATGCTGCTGAAGTCGGCGAATATCTAATCGATAAACTGAAAGAATTTGCAAAGACACAGTCTCATATCACAGAAGTGCGTGGTTTAGGACTCATGATTGGAATAGAGTTCGATATGCCTATCAAAGAGATCCGGACAAATCTTGTATATGAGCAACACTGTTTCACAGGTGCGGCCTCTACCAATATTCTGCGTCTGCTACCACCTTTGTGTTTCAGCAAGGCGGAATGTGATATATTTATTGAGAAGCTAAAGAAAGCTATTAAATAAATGATTGAGAGTTAATACATTCAAAGAATTAAACGGGAAGAAAAAATATAATGAAAATTTCAGTTATAGGAGCAGGCGCAATGGGTGGCGCACTCATCAGTGGTCTTATCAATGGAGATACATTCAAGACATCAGATATTACCGTAGCAGACTGTTTTCAGGCTTCACTTGATAAGTTTGCAGATACAGGCGTAAGCCTTACCACAGAGAATAAAGTGGCAGCCGAAGGAGCCGACATCGTTGTGATTGTCGTAAAGCCATGGCTAGTTGAAAATGTGATAAAAGAGATCAATCCTGTGCTTGATTATAAGAAACAGATGATCATCTTTATCGCAGCAGGCATCAAATGCGAACAGATGAACGGCTGGTTAGACAAGGGCGACGGCGTACTTCCTCCCCTTTTCAGCGTCATACCGAATATAGCCATTGCTGTAAAAGACAGCATGACATTCATCGCCCCATGTAATGCCAATGATACACAGACGGCATTCGTGAAACAACTGTTCGATGAGATGGGCAGTTCACTCGTTATCGAAGAACATCTTATGGCTGCGGGTACCACACTTGCATCATGCGGAATCGCATACGCCATGAGATATATACGTGCCTCTGTAGAAGGAGGAGTAGAACTGGGATTCAAGGCAAAAGATGCTGAACAAATCGTGTTACAGACTGTGAAGGGAGCCGTGGAACTGCTACAGACAAACGGAAACCATCCGGAAGCAGAAATAGACAAGGTAACAACACCGGGTGGGTTGACCATCAAGGGACTTAATGAGATGGAACACGCAGGCTTCACCAGTGCAGTGATACGTGGACTGAAAGCGGGATTAAAATAAAGTGAATCTGAAATATTTACATATAGCTGCACATTAGCAAAAACGATGTGCAGTTATTTTTGTTTTATTTAGAATTGAAATAATAAAATGATTTTTTCTTATCCTATTTACGGAAAAAAGCAGTATTTTTGAACGAGAATTCAAACAACATTATACAATATGGACGAACAAATTAAGCAAATCGGAGAACGACTGAAAGGTCTCCGTGAGGTATTGGACTTTCCAACAGAAGAGGTGGCAGAACTTTGTGGCATAACCATAGAAGAATATGAGAAAATGGAGAAAGGCGAAGCCGATCTCTCTGTCAGTAATCTAGAAAAGATTTCTAAGAAATATGGCATCACATTGGACGTATTAATGTTTGGTGAAGAGCCTCGCATGAATTCCTACTTTCTCACCCGTAAAGGCTCTGGCATGAGCGTCGAAAGAACGAAAGCTTATAAATATCAGAGTCTTGCAAGTGGTTTCCGTGGTAGAATGGCAGATCCTTTTATGGTATTTGTTGAACCAAAACCCGATGGAGAATGTCTATGTCAGAACTCTCATGAGGGTCAGGAGTTCGATATGGTAACCGAAGGGCGTATGGAACTGACGATAAAGAACAAAAAACTCATATTAAACGAAGGAGACAGCATTTATTTCGACTCCATGCAGCCCCACTGCATGCGTGCCCTTGATGGCAAACCTGTTCGTTTCCTCGCTATTGTTATGCTATAATAAATAAAACCAATGATAGAAAGATTTTTAACACAGACGAAATTCACGTCACAGGAGGATTTTAAGAAGAACTTGCATATAAACGTTCCTGAGAATTTCAATTTCGCTTATGACGTCATGGACGCATGGGCAGAAGATACACCAGATAAGCTGGCTCTTCTTTGGACAAACGACAAGGATGAGTGCATCCGTTTTACTTACAAAGATATTAAGGAACAGACCGATCAGGCTGCATCTTATTTTCAGTCATTAGGAATTGGAAGAGGTGATATGGTGATGCTGATACTGAAACGCCGATATGAATTCTGGATTTCGATATTGGCACTTCATAAGTTATGTGCTGTAGCTATACCTGCTACCCACCTGCTTACAGATAAAGATATTGTATATAGAGATGAGCGTGCCAGTGTAAAAGCTATCATCTGCGATGGTGAGGATGTGATTCTCGATCATATCAAAAACGCACTACCAAAGAGTCCGACAGTGAAAGTTGTCATCAGTGTAGGTCCGAATACCAGAGAGGGATTCCATAACTTCCATGAAGAATGGGAAAAAGCTCCGAAGTTTGTTCGTCCTGCATTCCGCAACGATAATGAAGACACGATGCTGATGTACTTCACCAGTGGAACAAGTGGCGAACCGAAGATGGTAGCACATGACTTCACCTATGCTCTCGGTCATCTGGTGACAGGTGTTTACTGGCATAACCTGAGTGAGGACAGCATCCATCTGACCATTGCCGACACAGGTTGGGGCAAGGCTGTATGGGGAAAACTCTACGGACAGTGGTTTGCCGGAGCCGTCGTATTCGTTTACGACCATGAGAAGTTTACACCAGCTGACATTCTGGAAAAAATGGAGAAGTATCATGTTACTTCACTCTGTGCACCTCCAACGATATTCCGATTCCTCATACGTGAAGATTTCTCCAAGTACGACTTGTCTTCACTGAGATATTGCTGCACAGCAGGCGAAGCCCTGAATGGTGCTGTATATAATAAGTTCCTGGAGCTGACAGGCATTCATCTTATGGAGGGCTTTGGTCAGACAGAAACGACCATGACTTTAGGAACATTCCCATGGATGAAACCGAAACCGGGAAGTATGGGTGTTCCAAACCCACAATACGATATCGACCTTCTGAAACCGGACGGCTCTCATGCCGAAGAGGGTGAGAAGGGACAGATTGTTGTCCGTACAGACAAAGGGAAACCATTAGGACTCTTCAAAGAGTACTATCGTGACCAGCAACTTACCAACGAGGTATGGCATGATCATGTCTATTACACAGGCGATATCGCATGGCGTGATGAAGACGGCTACTACTGGTTTGAAGGTCGTGCCGACGATGTCATCAAAAGTAGCGGTTACCGCATCGGCCCGTTCGAGGTGGAGAGTGCTCTAATGACCCATCCTGCTGTTGTGGAATGCGCTATCACCGGCGTGCCCGATGATATTCGCGGCATGGTGGTTAAGGCCACAATTATCCTTGGAAATGAATGGAAGGAGAAAGCCGGTCCTGAACTTATTAAGGAGTTACAGGATCATGTAAAGAATACTACGGCTCCTTACAAATATCCGCGTGTGATAGAGTTTGTGGATGAACTTCCTAAAACCATCAGTGGAAAAATCCGCCGTGTGGAGATTCGCGAAAAAGACAGTAACAAATAAGCCGACTGGCAAATAGGGTCTATCGGAATTCTTTCTAATAGACCCTACCATCCCAACAAGCTCAGAAAAATGGACAAAGAGAGACAGCAAAGCAAAAGAATAGTTGTAAAAGTTGGCAGTAATGTATTGACAAGAGCTGACGGCACACTCGATGTGACACGTATGTCTGCCCTTGTCGATCAGATTGTTGTATTACGCCGCATTGGCTATGAGGTAATTCTCGTATCCAGTGGTGCCGTTGCCAGTGGCAAAGGTGAGATAAAAGTGGATAGGAAACTCGACAGTGTAGAACAACGCCAACTGTTTTCTGCTGTCGGACAGGTAAAACTGATCAACCTCTATTATGAACTGTTCCGGGAATATAACCTCAATGTAGGACAGGTACTTACGATGAAAGAGAGCTTCTCTACCCGTAGGGAATACCTCAACCAGCGCAGTTGCATGAATATCATGCTGAACAACGGCGTTATCCCTATAGTGAACGAAAACGATACGATAAGTGTTACCGAGCTAATGTTTACCGATAATGATGAATTGTCGGGACTGATTGCATCGATGATGGACGCTGAGGCTCTGGTCATTCTTAGTAATATCGATGGTATATATGACGGTTCCCCATCAGACCCGTCATCAAAGGTTATCCGCACCATCCACCATGATGAAGACCTTAGCAACTATATCCAAAACGAGAAGAGTGGTTTTGGACGTGGCGGCATGGTAACAAAATGTAATATTGCCCGTAAGGTAGCCGACGAAGGTATCAAGGTTATCGTTGCCAACGGCAAACGGGATAATATCCTTACCGATCTGGTGACGAAATCAGAAGAGACTCTTCACACGGAGTTTATCCCAAATAACGAAGAGGTAAGCAGCATGAAGAAATGGATAGCCCACTCTGCCGGCTTTGCAAAAGGGATGATATTCGTCAACGACAGCTTCAAGAAGGTCCTTGATGATAATAAAACTGTCAGTCTGTTACCTATCGGTGTCATTCGTGTTGAAGGAGAATTTGAGAAAGACGATATTGTCCGTATCATGGATTCTGAGGAGAATGAGATTGGTGTGGGCCGTACTGCATTTGGCAGTGAACAAGCAAAGAAGCTCATCGGTCAACACGGTAAAAAGCCAATAGTACATTATGATTATTTATATATAGAGTAATATATGGATTTGCAAAAGATATTCGAAAAAGTAAAATCTGCAAGTAACGAACTTGCTCTTATTGATGATAATAAAAAGAATACTGTGTTGTGTGCAGTCGCCGATGCTATCATTGAGAATCAGTCACGACTGCTTGAAGCCAACAGCAGGGATCTGAATATGATGGATAAGAGCAATCCGCTCTATGACCGTCTGCAACTTACTGACAAACGTCTTGAGGGTATTGCCTCCGACATGCGTCACGTAAGCACATTACCTTCACCCCTAGGACGTATTCTGGTAGACCGTACACTCGAAAACGGTCTTCACCTACAACGCACGAGCGTGCCTTTCGGTGTCATCGGGATGATCTATGAAGCACGTCCTAACGTAAGCTTCGATGTTTTGTCCCTCTGTTTCAAGAGTGGAAACGCATGTATTTTAAAAGGAGGAAAAGATGCTGATGAATCAAATCAAGCCATCGTCGACCTTATTCACAACGTATTACAGTCATTTGGTATCAACCCCTCCATCGTCGAGTTGCTTCCTGCCACTCACGAAGCCACAAACGCAATGCTGAACGCAGTCGGATATATCGATCTTGTCATTCCCCGAGGAGGAAGAAAGTTGATTGACCTTGTACGCGATACCGCGAAGGTACCCGTGATAGAAACAGGTGCAGGGGTTGTCAACACTTACTTCGATGAATTTGGTGACATGCAGATAGGCAGACGTATCATCAACAATGCCAAGACGCGTCGTGTAAGCGTTTGTAACGCCCTCGACTGCTTAATTATACATTCCGCCCGACTAAAAGATCTGTCTGAGCTTTGTGCAATGTTGAGTATCAGCAATGTAGAGCTATATGCTGATGATTCGGCTTACGAAGCCCTCATCGCAAACTATCCTGACGAACTGCTTCACCATGCCACTGCCGACAGCTACGGAACTGAATATATGTCATACAAGATGGCTATAAAGACTGTTCCATCCATAGATAAGGCACTGGAACATATTCGTGCTTATGGAAGTGGACACAGTGAATGTATCATCACCGAAGATCAGAAAAGAGTTGAACGGTTTCAACGTGAAGTTGATGCGGCATGCGTCTATGTCAACGTACCGACAAGCTTCACCGATGGTGGTCAGTTCGGTCTCGGCGCGGAGATAGGCATCAGCACACAGAAGCTTGGAGCCAGAGGCCCCATGGGATTGGAAGAGATTACGACTTACAAGTGGCTTATCACGGGTCACGGTCAGATTAGAGAATAATTTATAATTCATAATTAGCATGAAAGTATTTAGAGATGTAGCCGACATCGGCAACTTAGACAAGGCTCTGAAAGAAGCCTTTGAGATTAAGAACGACCGTTTCAAATATCAGTCTTTAGGCAAAAACAAAACAGCCATGCTGATATTCTTCAACAATAGTCTGCGTACCCGTCTCAGTACCCAGAAAGCTGCCATGAATCTGGGCATGAATGTGATCGTACTGGATATCAATGCCGGCGCATGGAAACTAGAGACCGAACGCGGCGTCATCATGGACGGAGACAAGACTGAGCACCTGCTGGAGGCAATTCCTGTAATGGGATGCTACTGCGATATCATTACTGTTCGCTCTTTCGCTCGTTTCGAAAGTCGTAAGGATGATTATGAAGAAGTTATTCTCAACCAGTTTATTCAGTATTCAGGCCGTCCTGTTGTCTTTATGGAGAGCGCAACCGTTCATCCGCTGCAAGCCTTCGCCGACCTCATCACTATTGAAGAATATAAGGAGAAGAAGCGTCCGAAGGTTGTGATGTCTTGGGCACCACATCCAAAAGCTCTGCCTCAAGCTGTTCCAAACTCATTTGCACAGTGGATGAATGCTGCTGACGTGGATTTCGTTGTCACACATCCGGAAGGATACGAACTCGATCCTAAGTTTGTTGGAAATGCCAAGGTGGAATATGACCAGTGGAAAGCATTTGAAGGAGCAGACTTCGTCTATGGAAAGAACTGGAGCTGTCCCGGCGTGACCAACCCTGACGATTATGGAAAGATACTGAGTAAGGATATGGGATGGACCATCGACAGCAAGCACATGGAGGTCACCAATAATGCTTTCTTTATGCACTGTCTGCCTGTACGCCGCAACATGATCGTCTCCGACGATGTCATCGAAAGTGAACGTAGTATTGTCATTCCTGAAGCTGCCAACCGTGAGATAAGTGCAACAGTGGTACTGAAAAGAATGCTTGAAAGTTTATAATATATGAATCATTAAAAAATCCGCGGTTATCAACCGCGGATTTTTTATTTAGTATCTGTAACCCTTTTCGACCCATCCAGCACCATAAGTGTTTACTCTGAAAAATATGCTGTCACCGTCTGACAGGACATTTCTGTAATAAGTCAGCGGTACACTGAAATAGACATGGGTGGTATAATATTCCGGAACATTGTTTTGATGATGGGAGAGACGTAAATATATACGTCTGATGCCACTTTTAGATGTTCTAACAGAATCCTCAATGATTCCGAAGTTTTGTACGTTCTCAACACCATTAACCTCACCTGTCAGTTTATTCAGACTGACATTGAGATATTTTTTGTTATTAGCGATCCATCCACTTTGGAAATATAGAGGGTCGGAGAACAGAGAGTCCTTAGGAATAATATCATGTGAAATAGGAATAGCCACTCCTACAAAGCTAAGTGACAACGGCTCAGCCACACTGTCGGTACCTTTTGCAACCTTATTATAATAGAATAGAGCGCGGTAAAAAGTATTTGTCTTTGTTATAGACTTTGTTGTAAAAGGAATTGAGGCTGGCAGTGAATCATTGTCATCCGTGATGACATAATCAACCATACTGCTGTTATTGACATGAATATCAACGAAATCAGCACGCATCAGTGAGTATTTTCCTGTATCAGTATCATCAACACTACATGCAGAAACAGAAAGCATCACTGCCAGTCCAACCCATATATTTCTCATTTAGTAGCCAGATAGTTGATTGCCGGATTTGCATACATCGTCAGAACACGTTCGCGCAAAAAGGCCTCATCCTTATTCGGGAGGTCTATTTTTGCAATCTGAGAAGTGACATAATCCTCAAACTGAACCTTCTCTTCAGCAGAATAACGGTCGGCATATTCTGTCGTACCGTGCAGCAGATCAAGACTGACATAGTTTACCGGATAGAGTCTGTAATTGCGGTGAATCTCCCTGTCAATATGGGCAGCAATCAGATCGTAGAGATCCGACTTTGGCATCTTTGTATCGATTGTCTTCAGCCATTCGTCAATACAAGGTGCACACTGATAATGGATGTGTCCTTTATATCCGAAAATTCCTGTCCTCATGCTGATGAGATCATCCTCTTTTGATTTTTTAAAGTCCTTCGAGTCACGTTTCTGTTGAAACTCCTTGGCTTTCAGAAAATCACAGGGATCCATCTCATAAGATATGGAAAGAGGAACGATATGCAACTGAAGCAGACGATCAATGACAGATCCCTCTCCACCCATACTCATCATCTTGAGTATTGATGCCTGAGTGCGGTCGTTAGAATCCTTCGCCCTACCCTCACGCTGGGCTATCCAGATATTTTCATTCTTCTCACCGATAGCAAAATGCATGTACTTACTCAGTCGTGCACTGCTTTCAAGCATCTGACGCATAGTCAACGCACGCTGTACAATGAACGACTTGGTAACTCTAACAAGAGTCTTCACCCAAGGTAAAGATAGAAGATTGTCACCAATGGCAATCTCCAATGTCGTCTGAAAACCGGAATCAAGAAGAAGGACAGACAGGAGGCCAGAGTCGAGTACAATATCACGGTGATTGGTCACAAACGTATAACGTCTCTGATTGTCAATTGCCGAAGCATCCATATCCATGCCCTTGCCATATTTTATCGGAAGATCCTTGAGGAACGGATAACAGAACATCTTTTCAAAATCCAGACCGGTCTTGCAGGTCACCATTTTTTCTGCCAGCTCCTCAAATGGCATCTCAGGAAATACATACGACATGGCAACACGAAACTGAGGATCCGCAATCAGCTGGGCATAAGCCGCAGGCAACTCCTCAGGCATGAAAGGACGAATCTCGTCAAACTCAGATGGTATCTGCATGTTAGTTGAATTTATTTTCGATGATATCTGTCAGGACATCTTTCATGTCAAGACCTGCAGCCTTTACCTGCTGAGGTATAAAGCTGGTTGCGGTCATACCTGGAGTAGTATTAACTTCAAGCATGTTAATTTTGTCCACCTCTTCACCGTCTTTACCGAGGCCACGAGTAATAATATAGTCGATACGGATAATACCGTTGCAGTGGAGTATATCATAGATATGGCTGGTTATCTCATGGACACGTTGTGCAGTCTCTTCACTCAGGCGTGCAGGAGTAATCTCCTCCACCTGTCCGTTGTATTTGGCATCATAATCAAAGAACTCATTATTGGTAACAACCTCAGTGATAGGGAGTACCACCGATTTTTTCTTAGTCTTATAACATCCACAGGTAATCTCAGTACCTTTGAGATAAGCTTCCACCATCACCTCATTACTTTCAAGCATCGCCTTGCGGACAGCCGGAGGCAACTGGTCTACATTATTTACCTTGGTAACACCGAAGCTGCTACCGTCAGCAGCCGGCTTCACGAAACAAGGCATGCCGATACGTTTCTCAACTTCCTCATCGCTGACAAGCTGTTCATAACCCTTACGGATAAGCAGACTATCAGCCACGCTCACACCGAAACTGCGCAGATATTGGTTGAGAATAAACTTATCGAATGTCATCGCCTCCACCAGCACACCGCTCGTGGAATAAGGAAGATGAATCAGTTCGAAATAACCCTGCAGGATACCGTTCTCGCCAGGAGTTCCATGGATGGTGATATAAGCAAAGTCAGGCTGTACGAGTTTTCCGTTTTCCATAAACGAAAAGTCATTACGGTCAATCTTTGCTGTCGTTCCATCATCTAGATGAGCCTGCCAATCCATGTTACTACCAATTTCCACGATATAAACATGATATAGGTCTTTGTCAATAAATGAATATATTCCCTGAGCAGAGCGTAATGAGACATCATGCTCAGAAGAATCGCCACCGCAGACAATGGCTATAGTTCTTTTTTGTTTTTTCATTTTTATCTTATTTTTAATTTATTCCGTTAATAAAAACTCTCCATTTCTGAATCAGTTTCTCCATATCTTCAGGCAGATCCGATGTAAAATCCATCTGTTCGCCTGTTGTAGGATGTATAAATCCTAACGTCCGTGCATGCAAGGCCTGTCTTTGACACAAGTCGAAACAATTTCTAATAAACTGTTGATATGTTCCGCTTCTTGTTCCTCTCAGAATCTGGTCTCCTCCATAACGCGCGTCGTTAAAAAGCGGGTGGCCGATATGTCGCATGTGAGCCCTTATCTGATGAGTACGTCCTGTCTCTAGGATACACTCCACAAGAGTGACATATCCTAACCGTTCTATCACACGGTAATGAGTTACTGCACTCTTTCCTATCCCCGAATCGGGCGGGAATACCTTCATCTGTTGCCTGTCTTTAGGATTACGGCCTATATTTCCTTCTATACGACCTTCGTTCTCCTCGAGATTTCCCCAAACAAGGGCATTATAACTACGATGAGTGGTCTTGTTAAAGAACTGTACACCGAGTCTGGTTTTAGCATCAGGAGTCTTAGCTACCACTAGTAGACCACTGGTATCCTTATCGATTCTGTGCACCAATCCCACCTCAGGGTTATTGGGATCATATCCTTTAAGATTACGCAGATGCCACGCCACGGCGTTCACCAAAGTACCGTGATAATTTCCACATCCGGGATGAACCACCAGTCCTGCCGGTTTGTTGACCACCATCAAAGCCTCATCTTCATATACGATATTGAGAGGGATATCCTCAGCCTCAATCGTAGTATCATAATGCGGACGGTCAAGCATGAGACTGATCACATCATTCGGTCTGACCCTATAATTACTCTTCACCGGGTGGTCGTTCACATGCACGAAGCCCGCTTCTGCGGCTTTCTGTATGCGGTTACGTGAGGAGTGTACCAGGCGTTCGAACATATACTTGTCTATTCTCACCGGCAGCTGTCCCTTGTCCACCACGATACGGAAGTGCTCGTAGAGTTGTTCTACTCCGTCATCTTCCAATTCATCAATATCTTGAATTATATTTTCTTCTTCCATCTATATTAAAAATCACTAAGACCACTGTCGTCCACTTTCTCTTTCTTTTTCTTACTCTCTTTGTTAGCATTCTCAGTTGTTCCCATGTTGCTGCTACCATCATCACTGCCAACCTCCTGGAAATCGTCCGTAGTGCCTTGGTCCATCACGTTAACATCACCGGAACTCTCATCAAATTTCCCATCGCCCACCTGCAGGAGCAGAGGAATCTCTACCGAAACGACATCGCCTTTGTAGAGGGTGCGTCCACGACTTTTTATTCCGTAGAGCCAGTCTTTCTCTCCGTGCACATATTCCGGTTCAAGGAGGGTGAATCCCATCGCCGACAATTTAGCCTGTGCCTCACGCAGCGAACTGTTATCTATCAAATCGGGGATTGTAAGCATCGGCGAGTGTGAGGAATTGACCGTCACATACACCGAATGACCGGACTTTACATTACATCCCGCTCCAGGTGTCTGTGCAAGGATGCACTCAGGAGCGAGATTACGGTTATATCCGGAATCGTTGACTTCAATCTTCAGTCCCCGTTCCTCAAGCATACGTCTGGCATCTTCATATGACATTCCCGACAAATTGGGAATGGTAATATCTTCACCATGATGCGTATAGATATCAAGGCCGTAATTCAGTCCGACAAAAAACAGGATGACAACAACAATCATTGCAATGATGTTGCCCCAAAGATAAGTACTCTTGAATTTAGATATAAACTCTTGCGTCTTCATTTCCACACTCCGTTAAACAATAATACAAAAGTACAAAAAAAAAAGAAAGAAGCAAAGATTAATCTTCACTTCTTTCTTTTTTTCTGAAATATTTCCGAAACGATAAGAATTACTTACCGTGATTCTCATCAGAAACTGTTAATTTCTTACGACCACAAGCACGGCGAGATGCTAATACGCGACGGCCGTTCTTTGTTGCCATTCTCTCACGGAAGCCGTGTTTGTTCACTCTTCTTCTGTTGTGGGGCTGAAATGTTCTTTTCATCTTCTTATGTTATTTTATTGTTATTATTCTCGACTTTGGGCTGCAAAAGTAGTTATTTCTTTTTAAATAACCAAGAGATAAACGTTTTTTAGTATCAACTTTTATGTTTTTTACCGATTTTGTAGTAACTTTGCATCCGATTTTAAGATAAAACAGATAGAATATTATATATCAAAACAGAATAATTTATGATTAATTCACAAGAAATCAAAAACGGAACATGTATCCGCTTGGATGGCCAGATTTACATTTGTATTGAATTTCTACATGTAAAGCCTGGTAAAGGTAACACAATTATGCGTACAAAACTGAAAAGCGTCACCACAGGCCGTGTCCTCGAACGTACCTTTCAGGTAGGTTTTAAGCTTGAGGATGTCCGCATTGAGCACCGTCCTTATCAGTATCTATACCAGGACACTACCGGATATATCTTCATGAATCAGGAGACATTCGAGCAGATTCCAATCTCCAAGGATTTGATTACAGGTGTTGACTATATGAAAGAAAGCGACATTGTTGATGTTGTAACAGACACAACAGACGGCACCGTGCTCTATGCTGAGATGCCAGTTAAGACCAATCTGAAGATTACTCACAGCGAACCGGGTATAAAAGGTGATACAGCGACCAACGCGACCAAACCAGCTACACTTGAGACAGGTGTTGAGATCCGTGTTCCTCTCTTCATCAACGAAGGAGAGACCGTACAGGTAGACACCCGCGACGGTTCTTACTTAAGCCGTGTAAAATAGGCGTAATGAAATATTCGTTTATCATCCCTGTTTTCAACCGTCCCGAGGAGGTTGACGAGCTACTGAGAAGTCTTTCCGAGCAAACGTTGAGAGACTTTGAGGTGATTGTCGTAGAAGACGGCTCAAGCCGCCCCTGTGACACGATTGTTGAAGGCTACAAGGGTTCGATAGATGTTCACTATTATCTAAAACAAAACTCCGGTCCGGGTCAGAGCCGTAATTACGGCGCTGACCGGAGCCAAGGAGAATACCTGATCATTCTCGATTCTGACTGCGTGTTACCTCCGGGTTATCTGAAAGCAGTGGATGATGAATTGCGCAACAGTCCTTCTGACGCCTTTGGCGGTCCCGACCGTGCCCACTCCTCATTTACGGCGACACAGAAAGCCATCAGTTACTCCATGACGAGTTTCTTCACCACCGGTGGTATCCGTGGAGGCAAGAAAAAACTGGACAAGTTCTATCCCCGTTCTTTCAATATGGGAATACGTCGTGAGGTGTATCTTAAGCTTGGAGGATTCTCCAAGATGCGTTTCGGAGAAGACATTGACTTCAGCATCCGTATTTTCAAAGCCGGTTATCGGTGTCGTCTGTTTCCCGGAGCATGGGTATGGCACAAACGCCGCACGGACATGCGCAAATTTTTCCGTCAGGTATACAACAGCGGCATTGCCCGCATCAATCTATATAAGAAATATCCCGATTCACTGAAGCTCGTTCATCTTCTTCCAATGGTATTTACCGTAGGGGTGACTTTGCTTATTCTGATATCGGCAATAGGACGCATCCTCATGACTTATGATGGTGGCATGCGTTGGTATAATATGGCAGCAATACCCTGGTTGCCAATCATTCTCTATACATTCGTCATTTTCATCGATTCTGCCATTCAGAACCGTAGCATAAAGATAGGCTTTATCTCGGTGGGAGCCGCATTCGTACAACTTATGGGGTACGGGTTCGGGTTCATCAATGCATGGTGGAAACGTTGTGTCAGAGGCAAGGATGAGTACCACGCCTTCGAGGAAAATTTCTACAAATAAGTACGACCATGGCGAAAGACAAACTGAGCATCAACCAATGGGCTGAAGAAGACCGACCACGAGAGAAGATGGAGAGGTTAGGTGCCTCAACTTTGTCAAACGCCGAGCTTCTGTCAATTCTGATTGGTTCGGGAAGTACTAGCGAGAGTGCCGTCGAACTGATGCGACGGGTACTCGACGGATGTAATAACAACCTGAACACTTTGGGTAAGATGAGTGTACAGGAACTCGAAGAGTATGTCGGTATCGGACCGGCAAAAGCCATCACAATCCTTGCAGCATGCGAGCTCGGCAAACGCCGGCAGATGGAAAGCGCTGAAGAGCGTAAGGACTTAGGTTCTGCAACATCGATATATCATTATATGCGCCCTCTAATGCAGGATCTTGACGTGGAGGAGGCATGGATAGTGCTTCTAAACCAGAACTACAAGCTGATCTCACGTGAGAAAATTTCACATGGGGGAATCAGTGAGACTGCGGTCGACGTACGTATCATCATGGAGAGAGCAGTAATTGCCAAAGCCACGATTCTCGTACTCTGCCACAATCACCCAAGCAACAACAATACGCCAAGTGGAGAAGACGACCGTCTCACCATGCGTATTAAGAGAGCATGCGAGGTGATGCGCATTTACTTTCTTGACCATGTAATCATCACCGACGGCAAATACTACAGTTACCGTGAAGAAGGAAGAATCTAAATAAACAAAAATATGACACCAGAAGAGAAAACAAACATTGAAGAGAGAATTGTGGATGTACTCAAGACCGTATACGATCCTGAGATTCCTGTTAACATCTACGACCTTGGACTCATCTACAAGATTGATGTCAAAGATGACTGTTCTGTAGAAATAGACATGACATTCACCGCACCTTCATGCCCAGCTGCCGACTACATCCTCGAAGATGTGCGTCAGAAGGTGGAGACACTCGATGTCGTGAAATCATCAAATGTGAACCTTGTATTCGAGCCGGAATGGGACAAGGACATGATGAGTGAAGAGGCGAAAATGGAACTCGGCTTTTTATAATTTGAAAACAATGCCAATATGAAGAATGTATATTTCCTGTCAGACGCACACTTAGGTTCATTGGCCATCGAACACGGCCGTACCCAGGAGCGCCGTCTGGTCCATTTTCTCGATAGCATCAAGGACAAGGCTGCCGCCATCTACCTGCTCGGAGACATGTTTGATTTCTGGTATGAATACAAACAGGTGGTACCGAAAGGCTATACCCGTTTCCTTGGGAAACTGTCCGAACTCACCGACAGTGGTGTCGAGGTCCATTTCTTCATCGGCAACCATGATATATGGTGCTACGGATATCTGGAACAGGAATGCGGAGTAATTCTCCATAAGGAACCCATCACCACCGAGATATACGGCAAGGTATTTTTCCTAGGCCACGGTGACGGACTGGGTGACCCTAACAAGAACTTCAAGCTCCTACGAAAAATATTCCACAACCGTCTCTGTCAAGTGCTGTTCTCAGCCATTCATCCACGCTGGGGTATGTACTTCGGACTTGAATGGGCGAAGCACAGCCGCGAGAAGCGGCTGAACGGCAAGGAGCCCGAATATATGGGTGAGAACAAAGAGTATCAAGTACTCTTCACCAAAGAATACATGAAGACACATCCCGAAGTCAACTATTTCATTTTCGGTCACAGACATATCGAACTTGACCTGAAACTCAGTCGGACAGCAAGGATGATGATTGTCGGCGACTGGATATCACAATTCACATACGCAGTATACGACGGAGAGCACATCTTCATGGAAGAATATGTAGAGGGGGAAAGTCAACCTTAAGCCCCCTCCCACTTAACCTTACACTAAGAGACTTCAACTGATTGGGGTCCAAGTCATATCTATCTGACGACACCGATAATCTGTTGTTAATCTTGCATATATATTGAGATAAAGTAACCTAATAATAACAAAGATGAAAAAATATCTATTTCTAGCTTTAACTTTAATGGCTTTTGGAAACATTAGTTTGGCCGACAACCCTTTAGTACAAACTCATTTTGCTCCGGATCCTGCTCCTATGGTGTACAATGGTACCCTTTATGTTTACACAGGAGATGACATCCCCGGTTATGACTTCTACTACATGACGAGATGGCGTGTATTATCAACCACAGACATGGTGAACTGGACTGATTACGGAAGTCCTATCTCCCTGGAATCATTCAAATGGGCACGTGATCGTGCTTGGGCTGCTCAATGCATCGAACGCAACGGTAAATTCTATTGGTATATCTGTGCCCAAAGCAAACAGAATGACATGGCTATAGGTGTAGCAGTCTCTGACTCACCGACAGGCCCCTTTAAAGATGCAATCGGTAAACCACTGATTATTAATGGCAGCTGGTCAAATATTGATCCTACCGTATGGATAGATGATGACGGTCAGGCTTACCTATATTGGGGAAATGGAAGTTTGTTTTACGTGAAACTTAATAAAGACATGGTATCCTATTCGGGAGAGATTGTTACTGTCCCCACTAGCGTTGAGAGCTTTGGAGGCTCCAGAGGTAACTTCAGATCACAAACAACACCAAATAAGGATATGTACGTTGAAGGCCCGTGGTTTTATAAACGTAGCAACAAGTACTATATGATGTATGCCGGAATGGGCAAAGGAGGCGAAACACTTTCTTACTCAACAAGTGACGGTCCGACAGGCCCTTGGACATATCAGGGAAAGATTATGGAAAACCAGAAGACCAACAGCTTCACTAATCATGGTGGTATTGTTGATTACAAAGGAAATTCCTATGTCTTTTACCATTCCGGTCTACTCCCTGGAGGAGGAAGCTACGGACGAGCAGCCTGTGTTGAACAATTCACATACAATCCAGATGGAACCATTCCGTCTGTCTCCAGTTCAAAAGAAGGTCCTAGCCCTGTAGGAGAGCTTAATCCTTACAAACGTGTAGAAGCTGAGACGATGGCATGGTCACAAAAATGTACGATATCTCAAAACAAGAAAGTTGGTGTCTATGTTTCAAGCGCCCGTTTGAATGGCTATGTGAAGGTTCGTGAAGTAAATTTTGGAGAGCAATCACCTAAATTGTTCTCAGCATCAATAGCTGCAGGTCTTGATGGTGGAATATTAGAAGCCCACATTGACAGCATCGCAGGTACCATGATTGCATCCATTCAGGTTCCTTGTACAGGAGGATGGGAGAAGTTCCAGACATTATCATCCATGATCACCAATAAAGTAACCGGCAAACACGACCTTTACTTATGTTTTAAAGGACAAAACATCACAGCAGGGCGTGAATTATTCAACTTTGACTGGTGGAAATTTCAATAAAGGAAACAGATCTATTCTACACTAATTTAATAATATACTATCTCATTATCAACACATGAAATTTAAAAGACAACTATTACCCTTTGTTTTCTGCATGATGGCCGGATTCTCGGCCATCCATGCACAAACAAACAAAAATTTTCATACTTGGGCAACGACTCCTCCTTTAGGTTGGAACAGTTGGGATTGCTTTGGAACAACCGTCACCGAACAACAAATTAAGGAACAGGCTGATGCCATGGCAAAACAGTTACTGCCAAGTGGATATAAATATCTCACCGTAGATATTCAGTGGTACGAGCCTGAATCAAAAGGACATTCATATGCTCCTAATGCAGCTCTCACCATGGATGAATACGGTCGTCTGACTCCAGGACTGAAGAAATTCCCTTCTGCGAAAGACGGAAAAGGATTCAAACACCTTGCCGATTATGTACATTCCAAAGGACTTAAGTTTGGTATTCATATCATGAGAGGTATTCCTCGTCAGGCTGTAGAAAAGAACACGCCTGTATTGGGCACTAAGGTAAGAGCGAAGGATATCGCACTGACTAATTCCCGCTGTCCGTGGAATCCGGACATGTATGGCGTTGATGCGACAAAACCAGAAGGTCAGGCTTATTACAACTCTATCATTCAGATGTATGCTGACTGGGGAGTAGACTACATTAAGATCGATGATATCTCCCGTCCATACGATAACGTACAGAAAGCAGAAATAGAGGCTATGCGCAAAGCGATTGATAAGACGAAACGTCCTATCATCCTAAGTTTGTCACCCGGCGCTACTCCAGTTGCTGCCGGCGAACATGTGGCATCGCATGCCAACATGTGGCGTATTACCGATGACTTCTGGGATCGTTGGGGATTGCTTCTGAACATGTTTGAACGGTTTGATGCCTGGACACCCTACCGTGGCCCAGGTCATTTTCCTGACGGAGACATGCTCCCGATAGGAATTGTAGAGTTTAAACGTCCTACTAATTTCACCAAGAATGAGCAATATACGCTTATGAGCCTGTGGGCTATCGCCCGTTCACCACTGATATTTGGTGGTGACATGACCAAGCTTGATGATTTCACGAAAGAGATGCTCACCAATCCTGAGATGCTGAAAGTAAACCAGCAAAGCACCAACAACCGTCAGGTGTCACGCGACAAGAACCTGGTTGTTTGGACTGCTGATGTACCAAAGAGCAAAGATAAATATGTTGCACTCTTCAATGCACAAAGTAAAGGAGATGACATCAACTTTAACAATGCCAACTATGCAAGCCCTGTAATTGCAGGAAATGGAAGCTCACAGAAGATCGAGATCTCTGTAAAAGAAGGAAAGAGACTTGTCCTTTTCGTCAAAGATGGTGGAGATGGTAACGGATGGGATAACGTAGCGTGGTTAGAGCCCACTCTTCATGGCCCGAAGGGAGATCTCAAATTAACCGATCTGAAATGGAAAATGGCTACCTCAGGTTGGGGTGAGACGCTTATAAACCGTACATGCGACAACAAGCCACTCATAATCAACGATCAAGCCGTTTCCGGTATTGGTACACACTCTGAATCTGTCATTATGTATGAACTGCCTGAAGGTTATGACTCTTTCACAACGACGGGTATGGTTACACAAGATAGAGGCACGGTTGTCTTTGGTGTCCTCGTTGATAAAGGAGCTGTTAATATTCCTGAGACAGCTGATGTAAAAGTCGACTTTAAAGCTCTTGGAATAGATAGCAAAGTTCAAATACGTGATTTATGGAGTCACAAGAGTCTGGGAACTTTCGAAAAAAGTTTCAGCCATAAATTACCTCTACATGGCGCAGGTCTCTATCGTTTAACCCCAATAAAATAAGTAAACAATGAAAAAAGTATATATTATATTGTCTTTACTGATAGTTTTTGCGATGACGAGTCAGGCAAAATCTTATCAGAAAACAAATTTGGGCATCAAGACCCAGATAAACTCAACCAATGTTGAAATCCAGTTTTACACACCTTCCACTGTGAGAATCATAAAATCACCAGTCGACCGTAACTTCACGAAAGAAAGTCTGACTGTGATTAAGAAGCCACAGACGGCGAAGTTCGCCGCAAACGAGCAAGGTGATATCATCTCTTTGAAAAGTGATAAGATGAGAGTAGACCTTGACACCAAGTCTGGAAAGATCTCTTATTTCACCCTTGATGGCAAAGAACTCTTAAGCGAGAAAGAATTCGGAGCAACATTTACTGATTTCGATGACGCAGGAACAAAGACATATACCATCAACCAATCATTCACACTCGATAAGGATGAAGCTATTTATGGTTTAGGCCAGCAGCAACGTGGCAACCTGTCACTTCGTAACACAAGACTGAATATGGTTCAGGGAAATACCGACGATTATGTTCCATTCCTTGTTTCGACAAAGGGCTATGGACTCTTCTGGGATAACTATTCTCCAACACAATTTGAAGATAAAGCGGAAGGCATGTCATTCAGATCGGATGTCGGTGACTGCATTGACTACTACTTGATGTTTGGGAAGAATATTGATGGATCAATTGCTGACATGCGCGAGCTGACAGGACAGGCTCCGATGTTCCCACTGTGGACTTTTGGTTATTGGCAAAGCAAAGAACGATACAAAAGCCAAGATGAATTGGTGGGTGTCGTAAACAAATACCGCGAACAGAAGGTTCCAATCGATGGTATCATTCAGGATTGGCAATATTGGGGAAACAATTATCTCTGGAACGCAATGGATTTTCTTAATACAGAATTCCCTAACCCCAAAAAGATGATTGAAGATATTCATCATCAGAATGCACACCTGATTATTTCCATCTGGTCTTCTTTCGGTCCGGAAACAAAACAATATCGTGAAATGAAGCCGAAAGGCATGTTGATGCCGTTTGGTACATGGCCACAATCGGGATTAGAGTCTTGGCCACCAAACCGCGAATATCCTTCAGGAGTGGAGCCTTACGATCCATTTAACCCAGAAGCTCGTGACATTTATTGGAAATACCTCCAGAAGGGACTTTTCTCTTTGGGCATCGACGGTTGGTGGATGGATTCTACAGAACCGGACCATCTGGATTTCAAACCATCTGATTTCGACCTAAAGACATACCTAGGATCATTCCGCAAGGTGCGTAACGCCTACCCTTTAATGACAGTAGGAGGAGTTGCCGAGCATCAGCGTAAGGCCAGTTCAGACAAACGTGTCTTCATACTCACACGTTCTGCATTCGCCGGACAACAACGCTATGGAGCAAACACATGGTCGGGCGACGTAAACTCATCATGGCAGTCATTACGTAACCAGATTCCCGCTGGACTAAACTTCTCTATGAGTGCCATCCCTTATTGGAATACGGATATTGGCGGCTTCTTTGCAGGTGCCTACAAAAGAGGTTGGAACGATGCTAATAAGAATCCGTCATTCCAGGAGTTATATGTTCGCTGGCTTCAGTTCGGTGCATTCACACCAATGATGCGCTCTCACGGAACAGACGTTCCTCGAGAAATATACAACTTCGGAAAGAAAGGTGAAACGATCTACGATGCCATTGCGAAAGTGATTAACTTGCGTTACTCTCTGCTGCCCTACATTTACTCAGGCGCATGGACAGTCACAAACAATCACTCGACAATGATGCGAGCTCTGGTTATGGACTTTAACGACAAGAACGTTGTCAACATGAACAATGAATATATGTTTGGCAAGTCCATACTTGTAGCACCGGTTGTTAACGCTCAATATACTTCAGAAACTATTATCAACTCAGATCCGGAAAGCGGCTGGGATAAGAAAGAGGGCAATGGTGGAAAGAAGAGTGAGTCAGTCAACTTCACCGAGGCTAAATCAACGAAAGTCTATTTACCCGCAGAAACAACATGGTATGATTTCTGGACCAACGAGAAGATGAATGGTGGTCAGGAGATTACAAAGAAGATAACCATTGATGAGATTCCTTTGTTCATCAAGTCGGGAAGTATCATACCCTTCGGCCCACAAGTGCAGTATGCCACCGAAAAGAAATGGGACAATCTTGAGATTCGTGTTTATCCCGGAGCTGATGGTACTTTCACATTATATGAAGACGAGAATGATAACTACAATTATGAGAAAGGACTTTATTCAACCATTTCGTTTAAATGGGATGACAATCACAAGAGTCTGACTATAGGTACACGCAAAGGTTCGTTCCCTGGCATGCTTGCCAAACGGAAATTTAACGTCACCTTCATAGTTCCCGGGAAATCTGTTCAGGAAAGTGGAAAATCAGTAATCTATAATGGAAAAGAAATCAAAATTAAATTATAATAGCAAAGCGAGCATTCTGATATAAAAAATAATGAAAAGACTATTTCTGCTATTGACAGTTCTCTTCACCGCTGCAATGGGTGAATCTACTGCAATTAACTATACACAACTAACTGACATACCTACGATCTATATCAATACAGAGAATGGCCGAAGTATAACTAGTAAAGATATTTATATCTATG
>OBMA010000214.1_pt1 | contig 31798 bp, 23 predicted proteins | sample 1539141 | NCBI WGS metagenome assembly OBMA01 (sample SAMEA3991484, study PRJEB22521) | metagenome | biome: anthropogenic terrestrial biome; feature: sewage plant; material: raw primary sludge | place: Sweden | collected 2012-09-26
TTCTCCGGTAACGTTTCTAAGGTTTTCAATGACATCAAGACAGCTCCGGGAGCAAACACCTATACCCTGGATGACTTTCTTACAGGTAATGCCGTTGTAAAAGGTCAGCCTATCGGAACTTTCTATTCATATCCATTTCTCGGCCTAAGCCCTATCGACGGTGGTCCTATCTTCGATGATAAGGAAGATCGTCAGAGCGAGTTGAAAAATGCAGGCGAGTATGAAACCTATACCACCGTATTAGTACCTTCAGGCAAGCGTGAACCAGATGTAACCGGTAGTATATCAAATACCTTTACTTACAAGGAGTGGCGTCTAGGTTGCACCTTCTTATACAACTTTGGTGCCAAGACCCGTCTTTTCCGTCTTTTCGATGGATTCGGTTCAAGTGCATACTCTGCAGAAGCCAATGTAAACAAAGACTTGCTGAACCGTTGGCAGAAACCAGGCGATGAGCTTACCACCAATATTCCATCAATCATGGGTAGCGGCAACGATGCATACTATCTCTATAATACCGTTTATGGCGATGTAACTAGTGGATGGACAGGAGCCAACCTTGGCAATAATGCATGGACCATGTATGATTACAGTACAGCCCGTGTAGTAAGTGCTGATTATGTGAAACTCTCCACACTGAGTCTCACTTACGAATTCAAGGAGAAACAGTTGGCAAAGATGGGATTACAGCGTCTTGCCATCTCTCTGAGTGGATATAATCTGAAGACATGGTGTGATTCTGCACTTCGCGGCCAGACTCCTACCCAAGGAGGATTCTCAGAGGTTCAGCTTTCAGACACTCCCAGTTGGACTCTCGGTGTAAATATCAATTTCTAATAGAACACTTGACAACAGAAAGGTTAAGATGAATACAATAATAAGTCATTTCAAAAACAATTGGATGATTCCAATAAGCTTCTGCGCACTTGTTCCTATAGTAAGCAGTTGCGGAGACTTTCTTAAAGAGACTTCTCAGGATGCCGAATATGTGCGTTCCTGGAGTGATTTGGATGAGCTGCTGATCGGTGACTGTTACATGCCTATCAATGGCACACATGAGTTCAATATGGCTAGCAGCAGTTGCAACTATGGTTCTTTTCTTCATCTGGTTTCCGATGAATTGGATGAAGTAAATGTACCGGTTGGTTCGTATATGGTTTACGATGCCCATGAAGCCAGTTATGGATATTATACCTGGCAACAGCGTTCAGGCCAGAACGAAAGCTATTCCGGTTATTCCAAAGAGAACAAGGAATGGACTGAGGTTTACAAACTGATTAACGTTGCCAATAACGTTCTCAACAGTGCCAACAATGTTCCTCAGAATTTGGATAGCGAAAAACAAGGTGTCCTTAAGGTGATGGGTGAAGCCCATTTCCTCCGCGCCTTCTATTATTTCTGGTTGGTTAATGTTTATGGTAAGCCTTATGATCCAGCTACAGCCGCTACAGATCCTGGTGTGCCTTTGAAATTGAATTCCGAAGTATATGATGTAAAATATGACCGAAGTTCCGTTCAGGCCATTTATAATCAGGTTCTTTCAGATCTGCACGATGCCGAGAATGAGCTTACGCTGTATCAGACTCCAAAGAAGAGCATCTATCGTGCCGACTCTACTGCCGTCAACATGTTGTTGAGTAGAGTTTATCTCTACATGCAGAACTGGGAAAAGGCAACAGAATATGCTAAAAAAGTAATTGCAGACCATCCACGGCTTGAACAATTAAATTCTTCTACTGCCGATAATGTCTTTATGAGTTCTGACAATGCAGAAAACATCTTCTCTATGGGAGGCGATGACACACCGATTATAGTAGGCATCGGTATAAAGGGATATAGTGTATCCAAGGATCTGTACAATACCTATAGCGACAATGATTACCGTAAATCACAATGGTATTGGAAATATAGCGGATACATAGGAACCATCAAAAGAGCTAAGGTTGATGTCTTCAATACTAAATATATAAAGACAAATCCCGAATACTATTACAACTATTATAACTATGGAATGTCAGGCAGCCAGTCACCGGTTTCATCTTTGTTCTGGCTCCGTTCCGCAGAAGCGTACCTCAACCTAGCGGAAGCAGAAGCTTACCAAGGGCACGAAAGTACCTCTAAGGAAGCATTGCTTACTCTGATGAAGGCCCGTTACGACTCGAAGGATCCAAATCTTGACATTTCTTCACTAACCGGTTCTAACCTGATCGCAAAGATTCGCAAAGAGCGCAGACTTGAATTAGCACTGGAAGGCCATAGATGGTTCGATCTCAGACGTTGGCGCGTTTGCTCCGTCCAACCAGAAAAGATTTCCATCACTCACACATACACGTACTATTCAGAGCGCAACTCAGCAACTATCACAAGCATTCGCAGCTACGAACTGACCAAAGAGGATTCTACATGGACTCTTCCTATCCCGAGTGAGGTGCTCCAGTTCAATACAGGTATGGCAGGTAATAACAACCCGATAAGAAAAGGTACTGAAATCTTTAAAAACGATTAGAAAATGAAAAGAAATCTATATATTCTCCAGGCTTTTTTCGCTGTCCTCGCATTTTCTGCCTGCTCCAGCGAGTCTACCCCAGAAGTAGATTATCAGGATCCTACTGGTTACTTTATAGCAAATGACTCTGATACCTCTGCCATCGCAAATATCAGAAGAAACTTCGATAAGGAAACCGGCATACACTTACTGGTTAACGACACCCTGCAGCATTATAAACTTGGTACGGATATTAATGGACAGGACAGATATTTTACCGAGACGATCGACTTGGGATACGATATCGGTCAAAGTGCCACCGCGTCCACCACTTACACCTTTACCTATTTAAATACAGCAGATGAAGTACAGAAAGCCACTGACTTTCTCAAGGGGTATATCCTGAATCATGTTCAAGGCAAGTTGAAACCTTATTCTATTTTCATTTGCAAGACGCTCTACGGATACGATAGGAACATGAATAAGTCTACCACTGCGTATGCCGTTTCCAATAAACGTTGTGTAGCTGTTTCTTCAAATTACATCATCTCAAGTAACAGAACGGATGCTCTTAAGAAGAGCTATGCTTCACGCATTCTGAATGTTATGATGCAAAGACAGGCGTCTAACTACAGTTCAGCCTTTAAGCCCTTCTATGCTTATGGCACTGATTATTATGGAAGATCTATATCGGGCATGGGATATGCTACTAACGTTGAGTCATTAAGACAAGCCGGATTCATTACCTCAATGAGTACCGACCAGACCTTTCCTAAGCAAGACGAGGACCAGACGTCATATATTCTTGCTGTTCTTCAGAATGACGATACGCAGCTGGAAAATCTCTATGGCAAGTATAACTTGATTATGACCAAGATAAATGTCATTAAACAGATATTAGAACAATTAGGTTACGTGTTTTAAAATCGATAACGCAGATATATCAAGAATCGAAATATGAGAAGAATATATAAATACACATTTCTGGCATTCAGTGCAATGGCTTCTTTCTGTTTTGCATCATGCAGCAGCGATGAAAACACCCCTTCTGTACCTGTTCCTTCTGCTGAGGGAACCTATATAGATACTCGTGACGGCGACACTTATCACTGGGTAAGATATGGCAGTCAGGAATGGATGACAGAAAATTTCAGATACAATACAGGAAATGCCGGCTGTACAATCTATCAAAGTACTGAAGATTATGCTTATGATGAGCATCATCAGAGCGAAGCCGACGCATTCAAAAGAAAAACAAATCTACCCAAGTATGGCAGGCTCTATACCTATCAACAGGCTCAGCAAGCATGCCCTGAAGGATGGAGAATCCCTACTGATGATGATTGGAAGAATTTGGAAAAGACTTTTGGCATGTCTTCCGGCGATGCAGGCAAACGGGAATGGCGTGGAAATTGTGCCAAAAACATGATGGACGAATATAACGATACCACCATCCTCGGCCTGCGCCTGGGCGGATTCTATGATACCTATCTTGAGATGGGGGTTTCTAACTGGAGAATGTTTGGTATATTTGGCTTCTATTGGACTTCTACCCAAGATGAAGACAAGGCAAGTCTCGGTGAGTATTATTTCTATCGAAAGATAGCTTATAACAAGTCGTCAGTTTACCGTGAATCTATGGAGAAAGATAAAAACCAGATTAGTTTAAGATTGGTTCGCGATGCACAATAAATCGGCTATTCTCATACTCTTGCTCATTTGTGGACTTTGTAGCCATATACAGCTGCAAGCCCAGCAGGCAGAAGATTCTGCCAAGATAAATGCAGAGGCAGCCAACCCAGATTTCATCCATGTAAGCCTGATAAAAGTAGCTCCAGGCAAAGAGATGATTTCTGCCTATGGGCATATAGCTATCAGGATGCAGTGCCCTTCCAAGCATTTGGACTATTGCTTCACTTTCGAATCTGAAGACAACTGGATAAACAAGTTCAAATTCTTTTTCGGAAGTATTAAAGCCGGTTATACGGCGGCTGCTACAGATCTATTTATCAAAAATTACCAGCAGGAAGGAAGAGGAATTACAGAATACAAACTCAACCTTACGCCAAAAGAGAAGCAAAAACTTTGGAAGAACCTGGATGAACAGGTAGAGAGTGGTCTCATCTGGGAATATAATTATACCACTGTACAATGTACATCTATGGTCGCTTATATCCTTGACAAGTCACTCATTAATGAGAATATAAAGTTTGGCAAGCTTGCCTATGTGCTCACACATACCTTTGGTGACTATCACAACATCATGACCAAGAATCAACCTTGGCTCAGATTATTTACTTACATCAAGTATTACAGTTACAAAGACCGGTTGGTAGATCCGGAAGGAGTCCTTACACCGGACTTGATGATAGAAACATATCAAAAGGCATTCTTTGTGGACAACACAGGTCATAAGCGTCCTGTACTATTAGGCAAAGGCAAGACCTTACTAGCGAATACCCTAATCATCAAACCCACTTTCATTACGCCAACCCTTGTGGGGGCTATCCTATTGGGGGTTCTTCTAGCTTTCTTCGGCTGGAGAATCCATAAAAAAAGAAAAATTTCATTTAAACATCAATAGTTATTAATTATCTAAAACGTAAAAACTTATGAAAGATTCTACAAAATCAAGTTGTAAGAGATTTATTATTGCCATTGCTATAGTAATGAGTTTTGCCGTTAACGTGCATGCAGGTTCTGCATATTATGCCTATTACACTCGACTCATTTCCGAGCCTACCGGTAAGGGCCAGGTTTACGCAAGTGCAAGCGCTGTAGACGAATCGTCTATCGAGTGGCAGGATCAGTCTGAGATAAAGCAGGTATCTACTTTGGGTATGGTGTATGCTTACAACAAACCGGCTACTGGTTATCAGTTTGCAGGTTGGTCAAAAGCCAAGAACATTGACAGTGAAAACGACACCCATGAATACACCGACACTGTAGTTGGTACAGACAACATCCGCACTATTACCTCTACATTTACAGATGATCCATCTGGCCAGAACAGTAGTGAATCCGCAGTTGAAGGCTTGATGCCATTGGCACCAAACAATGTGTTCTATGCAAACTTTACGAAGGTTGTTGCCAAAATTTATGATGGCGAGAATGACCTGGGGTCAGTAAAGATCAGCAAGTTGGCTAATGACGAAGGCGATCAGATTACCATGACTGCTACCAGAATTTTCAAAAACTACCCTGATGTTACTTTCGATGGTTGGTATCTTGATAACAAGAAAGTAAGTTCTGATTCTGCTTATACCATTACCGTTGGTAAGGACATTGCTTCTTATGTAGCCAAGTTCAAATGTTCAGCATTGAAGTATCTTGACTTTGGAGAAGGCAAGTTATTGTTCTTCTATCCTGGCGATAAGGCTGCTGCTACATTCAGTGGAGACGCTTCAAGAATAGAGTTCTACTCAGACAGCACTCTCCATTCCAATCAGGATAAGGTTTCTTTTCATCCATATAAAGGTACCTATGGTATTGGTGCTGCTGAAGGCGCTATTTTCTATGGTAAGGGCATTGTTGAATTGCTTACCTATGCACAAGTTCCTTCCGAGTCTAACCTTCTGAACCTCTGGTCGGGCGACAATGGTGTATCGGTGGATACTCTCCCTGTAAACAAATCCTATTACGCATTCGATTTGAATGATGGCAATCTGAAAATTACGTCCGGTACTATTGACAAGAATCAGTCTTATGTTGGTATACCCGACTCCATATTCAACAAAGCAGGTATCGTTAATAAGCCAAGCGTCATTTATACAAATATCCTAGAGGATTTCACATCCGGCATTGATAATGTTCAGACGTCTGCCAAGTCGGTTGCTCCTAAGGGTATCTACACGATTGGCGGTGCCAAAGTTAACGCAATGAAAGAAGATGGCATCTACATCTACGACGGCAAGAAGATTATCTTCCGCAAGAAGTAATTCTTTATAGCATATATGAAGAACATAATTTCTACTATGATACTCCTCTTGGGCTTGACTTCTATTCAAGCCCAAGAGGGTTTTGTTTTTAAAGGCAAGCTTAATATGCCAGACGGTACCGTTGTTGGCATCGTGGCTGACGTTCCCGGCTCTTCTAATGAGGAAATAGGTACTGACACCCTTAAGAATGGAGTTTTCACTATTAAAGGTAAAGTAAAGGCACCAACAACAGCCACCCTAATCACAAACAATCTGCATCTGATTGATGTTAACCATTGGTCTGACGATTCCATCAAATGGACCTATACAGAATTCTTTCTCGGCAACGATTCCTACGAAGTAGCTCCTGACCTTGTGGTTAAGGGAGGGAACATGGAAGCCGATTACAACGAACTGCTTGCCCTTGGCGGCGACAACGCCGATGTTTGGGCCTATATCTATCGTCATCCTCATTCTGCCGTTTCTCTCTATCTTGCCAACAAGATGCTGAAAAGAGCCTACCATCTCACCGATGAGCAGGTAAACGTATTGGCAGAAACCATTACCAGTGTACCGGATGACCCCATCAACCTCGGGAAATTCAGAAACACACTGATAGCTGCCAGAAAAACCACCCTTTATTCTCCGCTAACAGACCTTTCTCTACTAGACATAAACGGCAATCCGACGTCTCTGGTCAAAGCTGCTCAGACCGTAAGCCGGAAAGGTACTTATACGCTGGTAGATTTCTGGGCTTCATGGTGCGGAATCTGCCTGTATATGATACCTCAGGTAAAAGAGCTTGCTGACAAATATAGCGATCGCCTCCAGGTGATCGGTGTCTCTATCGACACCAAGGACGACGCCTGGAAGAAAGCAATGGAAAAGCATCATGAGCCTTGGCCTCAGTATATTACTACCCAAGAGGGACGCCAAGACTTATTCGATAAATATAACGTTGGTAATGGTGTGCCTTACTATGTTCTTCTCAACGATGACGGTAAGGTAATCGGTTCTCCTGATGGCCCTGAGGCTATCGAGAAAATGATCCTCAGTGAGTCTTCTGGTAGCTTGAAGGAGCCATCACTCTCTAAGAATGAGACTGATAAGGCCGAGGAAGAACTGGTGGCCAGCTGGAAGAAAGAAAAGAAAGAGGAGTATACAGAACTTCCCCGGAATCCTATTCTCAAACATGGCAATCGCCAAATGCCTCTTTTCTGGACTGTTTACGGCAATGAACCGGCTAATGGCCGTTCTCTTTATATTTCCCTTCACGGAGGCGGCAACTGTCCTCACCCTATCAACCATCAGCAGTGGATCAATCAAACTAGGCTCTATACGCCCAAGGAGGGTGTCTATGTAGCACCCCATTGTGTGGTGGACGACTGGAACATGTGGTTTCAGCCTGATCTGGACCAGTATTACAGAGATATCATCTCCATGGGTGTAGCCCTTTACAATGTAAATCCCGATAAAGTTTACATCATGGGATATTCAGCCGGAGGCGATGGGGTATGGCGGATGGCTCCTCGGATGGCCGACACCTGGGCTGCGGCGTCCATGATGGCCGGTCATCCCGGCAATGTATCTCTGGTCAACCTTCGCAACATCCCTTTCTCTATCTGGTGCGGAGCTGAGGATGCGGCCTACAATCGCAATACGCTCTGCAAAAATAGAATTGCACAAATGGACTCCCTTCATCGTACGGATCCCAAGGGATATATCTTTGAAGGTCACATGGTAGCAGGCAAGCCACACTGGATGGATAGAGTAGATACCGTAGCCGTTGACTGGATGGCACGATACATGCGGAACCCCTATCCTAAGCAGGTGGTATGGCGACAGGAAGAGGTCTGCCGTCCTTACTTCTATTGGATAGGCATCTCACCTCTTGAGGAGCAGGCTGGCAAAGAGATCAGGGCAGACATCAATGGCAACACCATCATCCTTACTCATTGTGATTACAAAGAGGTAACCCTTTATCTCAATGACAAGTTGGTTAATCTGGATAAATCTATTAAAGTAAAATATAACAAGAAAACCATTTTCAAAGGAAAGGTTGAAAGAAAGAAAAGTCTTATGGAGCAGACACTCCGACAGCGACAAGACATCAGATTCATCTTTCCTGCAGAAATACAACTAAAAATAAATCATTAAACACGATTATGAGAAAATTATTATTCACACTTCTGGCATCAGGCATGATGCTGAGTGCAAATGCTCAGACGGGCTACACGATTACAGGACAATCTGAGGGTACAGTGGATGGCGATACGATCTACCTCTGCGATATGCAAGGTTTCTTTGAAATGATCCCTGAAGATTCTGCTTATGTGAAAGAAGGGAAATACACATTCAAAGGGTCCTGTGATGGTGCCAAGATGAGATATATCCTGCCTATCCATAATGGCAAACCAGTCGGCACGGCCGATGTCATCATTGAGAATGCCCCTATCTCTGTACAGACTTTTCTCCAAGAGAAGAAGGAGACTATTATTGTAGGTGGGCCTACCACCCAACTCTATAAGGAGTATCAAGGCAAAAATCCTTACACCAATGAGATCAACACCATCTGGGCTGTTGCCATGGACTCCACGAAGACTGATGCCGTAAGAGCTGCTGCCAAAGAGAAGACCGATTCACTCAACAAACAGGAGCAGGCTTGGCAGAAGCAGTTCATTGCCAGCCACATCCCTACTCCTTTCAGCGATATGATGCTAAAATCTTTCAAATGGACAGATGACGAGCTCAATACTATGCTTAATGAATGGGCGAAGGCTCCTGTTCAGTATGCCAACTATAAGCTGCTCGTCAAGGAGCGTGCCGCTACTGCTGCTACGGCCATTGGAAAGAAATACACGGATATAGAGCTTAAGGATCCTAGTGGCAAGAATATCAAGGTTTCAGATTATGTCAAGAAGAACAAGTACACACTGATAGACTTCTGGGCCAGCTGGTGCGGTCCCTGCCGTGCAGAGATGCCTAATGTGGTAAAAGCTTATACCCTGTATCACAATAAGGGTCTCGAGGTAGTAGGCGTTTCTTTGGACAACAACAAGGCTGCCTGGGTAAAGGCATTATCACAGTTGCACATGCCTTGGCCTCAGATGAGCGACCTCAAGGGCTGGCAGAGTGCAGGCGCAGCCGCTTACAATATCAAGGCCATCCCTTCTAATGCTTTGGTTGACCAGAAGGGAAACATCATTGCCAAGGATCTTCGCGAGAAGGACTTGCAGGATAAGCTGGCTGAACTGTTCAAATAATCCGCGAAAGGGTTTTTAATATGTACCTAAAGGTTGAGCTTAATCAATCCGGAAGTTAAATTATTACATTCTATCAACATGAAGAAATCACTCATCATAGCACTGGCTCTTGCAGCCAGCATATCAGTCCGGGCACAGCAATTATCCGTCGAGACCAATGACACCGCTCTTCAGCGCAACTCGATGTTTATAAGTGCCTTGGGCATTACCCACATGAAGTTCGACGATAAGGGTATAGCCACCTTCAGTAACGATTCCATCACATCCGACTACATGATAGGCCTTAGCTTTGGCGATTACAGCTATTTCAATGTAATCCTCGACCCGCACAAGAAGTTGGTGGTAAAGCTCATCAAGAAGAACGGAAAGACCGAAGCCATCTTCAAGGGGCCTAATGCTGTTGCGTGCTACTATAAGGATGCTTTCGACAAATACACCAGTGGCAAGAATCGTGGTATGGAGATACAAAACCATGAAACGGATACCCTTACCTATGAGCAGGCTTTTGCCAAATTGGATACAGATGCAGCTAACCTACGTAAGTTGGCCTGTAAGTATGGATCCAAGGACGAGCAGGCTAAGAGATTGGAGGATATCCGATTGAAGGAGTTATCTCTCAGACTTGATATGCTCATGCAAAAGGACTATTTTGAAGGAAAAGACTTCACCAAGGATGAGACGGTAAAGAAGCTGGCAGACACCATCGATCCTAACGATTTGAAATACAGAGACAATGATCTGATCGATATTTACATCATGACAAAGATGCCTTTCCCTGTTGATGCCAAGACAGATGTCACCCAGTATGGCATTGGCAGATTGCAGACCATCGATAAGTACATCAAGAATCCCAGCATTCGACATGACATGATGGAGAATATGGTTTCTCAGATGTTGAATGCTGACGGTGCCGACTTTGAGAAATTTCTGAATGTGGCCAAGGCTCTGTGTGATACGTCTATCATGAACCAATATAAGGATGCCTTTACTGCAAGAATCAACACCAAGCAGGGCACCAAGTGCCCCGACACCTCTTTCTCTGACCCGGAGGGCAAGAGCCATCACCTTTCAGAGTTCTTCGGCAAGGTGCTCTTCATTGATCTGTGGGCTACCTGGTGCGGACCATGCTGCGGAGAGATTCCTTACCTTGAAAAGGTGGTTGAACATTACAAGGGCAATAACAAGGTGCAGTTCATCAGCATCAGCCTTGACCGTGACAACAAGGCTTGGCTCAAGAAGTTGAAAGAAGACAACCCTCAGTGGCCTCAATTCTCCACTTCTGCTGATGAAGACAAGGTTATCTCCAAAGATTGGGGCGTAACAGCTATTCCCCGTTTCCTGATCATCAATGCCGACGGCACTATTTATACCAACGATGCCTTCCGACCAAGCGATGAAAAGTTTATCGAAAAGATGGATGCCATCATTGCTGTTCAGAAATAAATACTGCTAAGTTTCAGCTTAGCTATTGGCATACCAAAAGGGCCAGCCATCACTCTATTGAAGTGGGGTTGGCCCTTTCTTTTGTTTGTCTTTCCCACGAAAAAGACGATCATCATGGGATTTACTTACCTATCGATTCTCTAAGGATAGTGATGCTTGTTTTCGCATTTTATACACAGTTCTGTTTTTATTCACCCGATAAAGCCACACACAGAGTTGTTCTATTAGTTCTGTTTCTGCTATTCCCTGTCCATTTGGGATTCTGCATGAATGCGATAAAGTCAACATAGTACATCTGCATCCATCTAATCATTGTGACGATATATGAAAAAGAACAGTGCCTCGTAATCATTCGGTCTAAAGCCGTGCAAAGGAGAATAGCTAATCAATACCGGCTGCCCGGTAAAATCGGAAATTCTGCCCATTATTCTGAAGTTTGGTCGCTTCAAAATTAATCAAAAAGGAAGGCCGCTCTCTATGGGAATCAGCCCCGAGTTCATCTCATCTTTATTGTTTAACGGACACCATACCTGCACAGATATCCTATCGGGCCAGCCAAACCTCGGGGTTCAGTTTAGACATCTCTTTGCGCAACTGGAACTGGAGGATATTGTCCGTTCCGACAACGCCAAGCACCTGCCGGGCGCTCACCTTCTGACCAGTGCTGACACTCACAGAGCGCAGATTGCAGTACACGGAGATGTAATCACCATGACGCACCAGCACGCCCCATGTGCCGCCATATCCGAAGACGCTGCTCACCTCGCCGTCATAGATGGCACGGGCCCGGCATCCCGAAGATCCGAGAATGTTGATACCCTTGTTGTCGAGGGTTACATTGCGCAGTCCCTCCACATTATACTGTCCGAAATGACTGACTATTTTATAATTGCCGGTGATGGGCATGGGCAGTCGACCACGGTTGGCCTGAAAGCCGCCACTCATCATCCGGTCCACCGTACTCAGCTGCCGGGTTGCGGCTGCGTCCTCGCGGGCCTCGGCTATCTCCTTATTATTGCGCACCTCATCGGTACGGGCCTTTAACTCTACGGCCTTGCGATCGGCCTCAGCCTCACGGGCCAACTGGTTGGCATGCGCCTGTTCGGCGGCATTTCTGCGCTCAGCAGCGGCGCGAGCCTCGGCCTTCATCTCAGCCTCATGCTTTTTGGCTTCGGCTATACGACGGGCGTTCTCCCTGGCCTCGGCAACGGCAGCCGCTTTCTTAGCCGCCAGTTCGATGGCACGCTTCTTGGCAGCGGCAGCGGCCGTAGCCTTACGCTTGGCCTCAGCGGCAGCACGGGCACGAGCCTTCGCCACCTCCTGTGCAATCAGATTATCGATTTGCGCATTCAGCGCGGCATCCTTCTTCTTCTGGTCTAAGATAACTTTCTGTATGGTTTTCTGTTGACTTTGCAGCGAGGAGACCACGTTCTGCTGCTCGCTCTGCTTGCCCTCGAGGGCCGACTTCTCTTTCTGGCCCTGATAGAACTTGTTGTTCTTCTGACCTTTCACACGCTCCATCTGCCGGTGCTTGTCGGTCACCTGCGCCTGCTTGTTCTTTACCATCTCACCCTGCACGCGCTGGTAAGCCGCATACTCGCGTATGAAGCGCAACCGACGGTACATCTGCGAAAAATCTTTGGCCGAGAAGATGAACATCAATTGATCCTGAATGCCACGGTGGCGCGACAGATAGCGCATCGACTTGATGTACTTAGCCTTGCGATCGGCCAGCTGCTGCTCGAGTGTCTTGAGTTGCGCCTTCAGTATGCTGATGTTACCGTTGATATAGGTAATATCCTTCCGGATGCCCTCGATATTCTTCTGATGCTCATCGATTTCAGAATTAATGACCATGAGATTCTGCAGGCGCTGTGCCACATCAGTCTGGTTCTTGTGCAAAGCTTTTTCCTGCTGGCGTATCTGTTCTTGTATCTTCGATCGCTGACTCTGCAATCCCCGGATGGAACTGTTGGTGTAAGTGGTGGCAGAATGCTGTCGGGAGGTTGTTTTTCTTGTAGTTGGCTTGACCGCCAACACCTTTTTGGAGGTTTTCGATGCGGTCCGGTGAGAAGTAGTCGTGGGCGTGGTCTTCTTGGTCGTGCCCTTATTCGTTTGGGCAGACAGCGAGAAAGCCAACGTGACGGCTATGACTATCGTAATAATTCTTTTCATTTACAGGTTTGTGATTTTACTCAATACGTCTTTCGCATCCACCTTTTTATATCTGTCGGAGACAACGGTCTTCGCGTCCCAGTCATCATCGGTGGTCAGCCTCTTCATCTGGATGTCTACCGTGGCCTCTTGCTTCTTATTGGTTGCCGTAGTGGTAAACCGGAAGGTCTGGTGGGCAGGAAACAGCTTGGCGCTGAAATTGGTAAAATCATCGTAAGTCCAGTCCAGCGTAGAGGTGCCGTGTGACTGACTATTATAGGTCACGTTCGTCTTCCGGATGAGTCCGGTTGTCTTTTCCGCGTTCCAGGCGAACGTCATATTGCCATTACTGACGGTTACAGGGAAAGTCTCGGCAGAGCTGCTGAGATTCACGCCAAACTGTTTGAGGCCCGACTCGGAGACGCTTTGCTGCCCCGGCAGGAAGAGCTGATTCCAGAAGAGCGACTGCAGGCTGGAGAAGTTGATGCCATTCTGCTTCAAAAAGTCCAGTTGATTATAATCACCCATTACATACTCTTTGTGCATACGGTCGACGACGAGCACGTAGTCAGGTGTGAACTCCAAGCGCGCCACCTCTGTTCCGAGCAGCGGAATGAAGAGCTGGATGCGGATGACCTCGTCCTTGCGCATGTGAATGGAACCGGGCACGGTGATGTCCTTGTCGCCCGACTGCACGTTGAACATGATGCTGCTCACGAGGTTCTTGGCCAACACCTTGGTGTCGGCAACCTTCTCGACAAACGATAGCTTCTGTACCGAGAGCGAGCGGGTGTCGGCGGTCGATGCCGAATGGGTGGTTGTCACGGAGGGGCGGGTGGCCTCGGTAATCGCTTTCTTGGTTCCGCACGATGCAAGAAGCACCACGGTACCGAGCAAGGCCACACGAATCATCATCTTATTTTTCATCTTTCTTGATATATTTCTTTAGTTTTATTTTGCGCAGTACGGCTTCCTTGTTATCAATTCCATTGTCGACGGCTTGCTGCCAGTAGTCGACGGCCCTGCCGACGTCGCCATTCAGGGCGTAAATGTCACCGGCGTGTTCCAGCACCACGGCGCTTTTGACAGAGTCGGTATCATTTGCCAGCGCCTGATCGATATAGATTTTGGCTTCAGCATGGCGGTTTTCGAGGAAGAGTATCCAAGCGTAGGTGTCGAGATAGAGATTGTTTTTCGGTTCGGCCTTGATCGTTCTGAAGCTCATCTGCTCCGCCTTCTGCAGGTTCTTGTTGTCCTCACTCAGGAAGTAAGCATAGTTGTTCAGGCAGACCACGTTGTCGTCTTTCCATTGCAGACAGCTGTCATAAGCGGCATAGGCGGCATCGTGCTGTCCCTTCTTGTGCAAGATTTCTCCCATCAGGGCATAGAAGTCACTTACAATATCGGGGTTGCTCTGCGAGTTGATTTGGCTGACGCCGCGCTGAAAGGCGTCGAGCGACTCATCATACTTGTCCTGCTGGTAATAAGCGAATCCCAGAAAGTAGTAGAACGACATATCGTCGGGATTATATTGCACGCCCTGCCTGCTCAGGTCGACAACGGTCTTCCAGTCCTGTTTGTTCCAATACGACTGCACGAGCTGCTTGCGCGCCAGCGAGGCATCGGGCTTTATCCTCAGCACTTGTGCCAGCGCATGGTTGATGGAGTCCTCGGGCATCTGCTTGAGGGTCATGTAAGCGGCACGCAGCGTCACCACATCGGCATCGGCGGGATGAGCCGTCTCAACACGGCGGAAGAGGTTCAGCACCTCACTGCTGTCAGTGCTCTGCTTCTCACTGCCCTTGATGACCTCCTGTAATAGGGAGACCAAAGTCTTAGAGGGCGTCTTCTGACTGAGCAGGATGCGGTCGCGCAACTGCCGGGCCATGTCGTTCTGCCCTTCTGCCATATAGAAGTCATAGAGAGAGTTCTGGGCGTAGGTATTGTCGGGCTCCGCCTTCACGGCGTCGCTTAATATTCTGAAAGCTTCTTTCTTGCGGGAGTTCTGCAAGAGCCAGTTGCCCGTCATGATCTTATAATTCAAGTCGTTAGGGTGCTGCTCCGACAGTTTTTTCAAGGTTTCATAGGCAGATCGCTTATCATTTTTCATCTCGTAGATGCGCATTTTAGAAAGCGACATTTCCTCGCTGCCGCCCTCCACCTGCTCCAGACGGTTGACAGCGCTCAGCATGCCGTCGTAGTCCTTCTTCTGCTGGTAGAGCTGCATCAATATGTTCAGCACGTCGGTACGCTCACGCTTGTTAGTATAGAGCTTTTCGTAGGCACTGATGGCCTTGTCGTAGGCATTGGAATTGATGTAATACTGCGCCACACGCTCCTGATAGGTATCGTTCAGCGGACTCAGCGCGGCGGCCTTCTCGAGATATTGCAGTCCCACGGAGTCCTGTTCCAGTTCCGAGTAATAGGCGGCCAGCTGGTAGTAAGCCTCGGCAGCCCGTGGGTTGACGGTCAGACAATGGCGCAGCAAATCGAAGGCGGCATCGTAATTGCCGGCTTCCTGTTGACGTACTGCTTCCAGATAGAAGTAATCGAAACGGCTCCGGGCATTGTCGGAGAGGGTATCATCGCCGGAAGCCGTCTGCACGGCGGCGTTCATCCCCGTCAGCGACGGAGCCTTTGCTGGGGTACTCCTATGAGTTCCGCAACTCACCGCGGCGGCAGCCATGACGGTCACCACAGCCCAGCATCCGATAGGTTTCAGTATCATTTTCAATTCTTTTCTTTCTTTATGAGGCATGGCGGAGCTTCCTGCTCCGAAGCCTTCAGTGTCACACAACGGTTATTTCACGCCCGTATGGCCGTAGCCACCTGCACCTCTTTCCGTTTCGTCGAGTTCGTTCACTAGGCAGAACTCACCCTGTTCGTGACGGGCAATCACCATCTGGGCGATGCGTTCACCGTCGTTGATGACGAAATTTTCTGTCGACAGGTTAATCAGGCACACGCCTATCTCGCCGCGATAGTCGGCATCCACGGTACCCGGAGCGTTCAGCACGGTAATTCCCTTCTTCAGGGCGAGCCCGCTCCGCGGCCTCACCTGTGCTTCAAATCCTGGCGGCAGGGCGATGTAAAGTCCTGTGGGAACCAGCTGGCGCTCCATAGGGCACAGCGTGACGGGTTCGTCGAGGTTGGCGCGCAGATCCATGCCGGCGCTCAGCGGTGTAGCGTAGGCCGGCAGTTGCTGATGTCCTTTGTTGACAACGTTTATCTTGATCATTCTGTTTGTTGTTCTATATTAATGTGCAAAAATAACTAATTATCCGCACATATTGGAATTTTCATCTTGAAAAAGAAAGATTTTTGCCAAATTTACATTACTTTTGCGAGAAATAAGAAGATTACTTCATGAAAGTTTTTGTCTATGAGTAACATCATGAATTGGCAACAGCTGATTTCCAACAAGCGACTGGGACAGGAGCAACGGCATGCCGAGCGCCACGATGACCGATCGGAATTTAAGCGCGACAGCGACCGCCTCATCTACTCTGCGCCCTTCCGCAGACTACAGAACAAAACGCAGGTGTTCCCCCTGCCCGGCAGCGTCTTCGTACACAACCGGCTCACCCATTCACTGGAAGTGTCCTCACTGGGCAAGTCGCTGGGCGATGACGTGGCGCGGAAGCTCATTGAGAGACACCCGGAACTGGAGGGTACGCTCTTCGAAGAGATCGGAACCATCGTGCAGACGGCTGGTCTGGCTCACGACATGGGCAACCCACCATTCGGGCACAGCGGAGAGAATGCCATCCAAGCCTTCTTTACCGAGGGCTACGGACTGAGTCTGAAGCCACAGCTGAGCGAGCGCTTCTGGGACGACATCACCCATTTCGAGGGCAATGCCAACGCCTTCCGACTGCTCACCCATCAGTTCCATGGGCGGCGGGCTGGCGGGTTCGTGATGACCTACTCCTCTCTGGCCAGCATCGTGAAGTATCCGTTCGTCTCCAGTCTGGCCGGCAGTCACGGCAAATTCGGTTTTTTTTCTTCCGAAGAGGACTGCTACCGGAAGATTGCCGACGACCTGAACATCCTGCAACTGTCACGGCCGGGCGAGCCACTGCGCTACGCCCGCCATCCGCTGGTCTACCTCACCGAGGCCGCCGACGACATCTGCTACGAGATTATGGACATCGAGGACAGCCACAAGCTCAAACTGCTCTCCTATCCGGAGACAGCCGACCTATTGCTGGGATTCTTCGACGAGCAGACCCGGCAGAACATCCTGCAGCGTCTGGAGGAAGAAAACGTCACCGACAACAACGAGAAAGTGGTGTACATGCGAGCCTGTGCCGTCGGAAAGCTGGAGTCTGAATGCGTCAGAACCTTTGTAGACAACGAGGAGAGCATCCTTCAGGGCACGTTCAAAGGCAGCCTCGTCGACAACATCGCGACGCTGCCGCGCGACGCTTACCGGCATTGTGCCGAGACATCGGTACGCAAAATCTATCACAGCAAACCGGTACTCGACGTGGAACTCTCCGGCTATAAAATCATGGAGACGCTCATGGCGTCGCTCGTCGCTGCCGCCGTGGATCCCACGAAGTTCCATTCAAAGCAGCTCATCAACCGCTTTTCGGGCCAGTACGACATCCAAAGCGACCATCTGGAGACGCGTCTCATGGCCGTCATTGATTACATCAGCGGCATGACCGACATCTACGCGCTCGACATCTATCAGAAAATAAATGGTATTTCCTTACCCGTCATTTAACTTATGAAACCCATTACCGTTGTCATCGTATTCCTCGCGCTGACGCTTTCATCGGCGCTCGCCAGTATCGGAAGTTACAAGAACACAGAGAGCAGAATCATCAACGACCTGAATCAGGCGCTCGCCCTGACCCTAGTGGAGAAACAGGATGCGAGCATCACCCCCGACACGCTGCGCGTCTACCGTGAATTTCTGCACATCGACGCCCTGAAGAGCCGTGCTTATCTGGCCTACTGTCCGCGCAAAGAGCGGAGCGTCATCACCTGCAGCGACACAATGGTAGGACACAAAAATACCCATTTCATCGGCATCCGCGGCTACGCCAACTGCTCCATGGCCACCATCTTCAGCCTCAGCGACCAGCGACTGCCATTCTCGCTCTCTTTTCTGGCAATGGCATGGGGATGTTCCTGCCTCATCTATTTCCGTCGGAAGGCCGTCGAGCACTTAAAAGACAGTCAAGTCAAAGCAGCTCTTTCTGCCATTCATTTCACACCGATGCAAGAGCAATTGATAGATTTATTCCTGCATGCCGAAGACCACCAACTAACAAAAAAAGAAATCTGCAATGCCCTTTGGCCCAAGAAAGATGATGCGAGCGAAACGCTATACACACTCATCCGCCGCCTGAAACCCGTGTTGAGCCTGCAGGCGGGCCTGCACATTGTATGCGAGCGGGGAAAGGCTTACCGGCTCACCAAGGATAGAAAAGAATAATATGCCAGACATCAGAAAAGCGCCAAGCCTTTAAAAACCATCCATTTCATCGATGGTCAGGAAAATGTCAGATAGTTGTCAGACTATTTTTCCGACTACGATAGTTTTCTTTTTATACTTTTGCAAACAAGAAAAATAAAATTGTTTGCAATGAAAAGAAAAGTATGTTTGTTCATTTTCCTTCTCCTTTCCTGTACTCATATACTAGCACAAGAAACAAGAAACGACACCCTTAACAACAAAGTTGTCCACATCGCTGAAGTGGAAGTAAAGGCTGCACATATCATAGAAAAATCTGATGGCTGCCTCATAACACCCTCAGGAGAACAACTCAACCACTCCACCTCGGTCTATAGTCTGCTGGGCAAGCTCGCCCTGCCCGGCATCCGCATAGACGAGGTACTGCATACCGTGACCGCCCTGAGCAACCGCGGTAGCGTTCAGATACGCATCAATGGTATCGTCGCTACCAAAAGCGACCTACTCTCACTCGACTTGAAAGCCGTCAAAAATATCGATTTTATCGACAATCCGGGGCTGCGCTACGGCAACGACATCGGCTACGTCATCGACCTTCACATCCGCCGGGCCACAGACGGCTACACGATGGGCTTCGACCTGGGTAACACGCTGACCGCCACGAACGGCGGCAACAGTCTCTTCGGGTCTGTCAACCACGGGAACAGCCAATGGACTCTCAACTATGATGAATCCTACGAAGACCTGAAAGGCTACCGTTACAACGAAGAAGCCCGCTACCTGCTTGGCGACGGCACCGTGAGCACCATCAGCCGCAGCGACATCAGCAACCGCATACGATCCTTCGGCAATAACCTTCAACTCAAATACAATGTCGCCGACTCGGCCTCATATATCTTCCAGGCCCTGCTGAGTACCGAGCAGGACAATTCGCCACGCACCTTCACTCACCGAGAAATCATCGATGGAACCGACGAATATGAAGCTTTGGCTTCCTCGAAAGGCAACAACCTGAACCCGGTCATCGATCTATACTTCTTCCACCAGCTGGGTCAGCGGCAGTCTGTCACGGCCAACCTCGTGGGCACATACATCCATACCACCAGCGGCAGTTACTACGACGAAGGAGCCCCTTACAGTTATCGCACCCGCGGCAACACCTACTCGCTCATCAGCGAAGCCATCTACGAGAACCGCCTGAAACCGTTTACCTTCTCGGCAGGTATGAACACCAACCTGAAATATACCCACAATACATACGACGGCGACGTGAACAGCGTAAACAACATGCACACCGGCGGCGTCTACCTATTCTCACAAATCAAGGGCACGCTGTCTAAATTCCGCTATATGGCCGGCCTCGGCGTCTCCGACCAGCGCTATACGCAGGGCAGTCACGACTATAACTACTGGCTATGGCGACCGAAAGTCACGCTCAGCTATTCCATTTTCGGCGGTATAATCGCGAAATACGACTTTGAACTCACGCAGCATATCTCGCAGATTGCCATGATCGGCGACACCCGAATCCGACAGAATAGCCGGGAATGGACGGTAGGCAATCCAGACCTGACACCGTATTCCCGCATCAGTAACCGTCTTTCGCTGGCCTACGACAAGCCACGGTTCGGCTGCCACTTTGATTCCGAATACCGCGTAAACCGCAACTGCAATATGGCCAAATACACCCGCACCGCCGACGACCAGTTTTTGTACACGCAGACCAACCAGCACGGCGTCGACATGCTATACGTGCAAAATAACACTTACTACGACTTCATTCCCGACCACCTCACCCTCACCTTTAGAGGCGGCATTTACCGGTTTTTCTCACGCGGCGACGACTATAGTCACGATTTCACCTTCTACTCCTGTAGCGGTACACTGGAAGGTTCCCTCGGTCCCTGGTCGCTGTCGGCTTACTTCGATAACGGCTGGCGATTCATCGAGAATGTTTCTTTCAACAATCAGCATTCTGCCGTTTACCTCTCACTAGCTTACCACATCGGGAACTGCGACATCACTGCCTACTGGCAGAACCCATTATTGAAGAATAAGACGCTCGACAGCGCCGAAACCGTCGATAACCTTCTCCACAAGAACCTAGCGTCTGGCAGCAGCGATCTCGCCAACATGTTGAGCATTCACCTTACATGGAAGCTAAGCAAGGGAAAGAAATATAGGAACATCGAACAAACCCTGAAAAACAGCGATAAGGAAACAGGTATCATGAAGTAAGGACACGGCGGCCGGCCCTCCGTATCATCCCGGAGGAATGGTCGCCTGCCATGAAAGGTATATTGAGAAAATGCGAAAGATCATTCTTGCCATCCTGCTTTTCATCTCTCTGGTCATCATCTCTGCGCTGTTGACGACACGAGGCGACGACCGCCCCTTCGTCATCCAGTTTAAGGAAGCCGTCGGCAACGCCCCTTCGGTCGTCTACCACGATTCCACCTTCGGCTATGAGATAACCTATCCGGAGTTTTTCGAGCGCGAAGACCCGCCGGGAGCCGGACTGGGACACGTGCAGTTCGGCTACCACGGTCACGAAGTGAACATCACACTAGAATGCCGGGTGATACCCGACCTTCCGGAAAAACTCAAGACGCTCGTAAGCCAAAACCTGCTAAAACATTCAAAAAACAGCGGTTTCATCGACAGGAAAGCCACCCTCACCATTTTTTCCGCCTACAACTTCATTCTCGAAGGTCCCGTCGTCGACATTGCCGACTATCGGCAGTGCGTCCATTACGTACGCCATGGTCGGCTCTGGTACATCAGCACACTCTACTATCCCTGCGCCTACGAGCAGGCCGTCAAGTACCTGAAGAGCGGTGCCACGCCATGCTTTCCGCATCCGAAGCCACTCTTCAGATCCGCTTTACTTCCGTATTCTTCGCGAAAATCTGCGTGATACGACGCATCCGTGGCTCCCGATGACTGGCAGGAACAAATCTGCACTTCACCGTCTTGATGTCGCGCCCGGCATGAAAGAGTTCGCGCATATCCACCGTACGACTTTCAACGGCAGGATGGAACTGGTCAACACCTTACCGCTCGCAAAACAAAACTAACAGTATTACCCTACAAAAGTGTCAGTATTGCAGCATAAAACTGACAGTATTACCTGGAAAAAGCATCAGTATTATCCTCTCACCGGCAAGAGATGAAGACAGTTCGCAGCCTAAACGCAACAACAAAGATACAACAGAAACAGGCCTGGAACAAAAGAGGAACTCTTTCTCAATGTATGTATCATCTTGAAAAAGGGTTTATCGGCAAGCGATAATTTAACCGCTTTTATCTTTTCACATTTTGGTATTCGACTGAAATATAGTAACTTTGCAGCCGAAATAAGGAAATAGAAATAATTAAATAGGTATCACACTCATGGCAAAGAAAGCATTATTGATGATTCTCGATGGATGGGGAATCGGCAAGCATGGCGAGGGCGACGTCATTTATAATACGCCCACTCCGTATCTCGATTATCTGAACGCCGTCTCGGCTCACTCACAGCTGCAGGCCTCTGGCGAAGACGTAGGCTTGCCCGACGGACAGATGGGCAACTCGGAAGTTGGTCACCTGAACATCGGTGCCGGCCGGGTAGTCTATCAGGACTTGGTGAAAATCAACAAGGCCTGCCAGAGCGGTTCCATTCTGAAGAACTCGGAGGTTGTCAGCGCCTACAGTTACGCCCAAAAGACTGGCAAGAAGCTCCACCTGATGGGGCTGACTTCCAACGGCGGCGTACACTCTTCACTCGACCACCTCTTCAAGCTCATTGAGATTTCAAAGGAATACGGTCTGAAGAACACGTTTGTACACTGCTTCATGGACGGCCGCGACACCGACCCGAAGAGCGGCATCGGCTTCATTGAGAACATTCAGGATGAATGCAAGAAGAACGACGCGCACATCGCCTCTATCATCGGCCGCTTCTACGCCATGGACCGCGACAAGCGCTGGAATCGTGTAAAAGAGGCTTACGACCTGCTCGTAGAGGGCAAGGGCAAGCAGGCCACCGACATGGTGAAGGCCATGCAGGAGAGTTACGACGAGGGCGTGACCGATGAGTTCATCAAGGCCATCAACAACTCGGGCGTAGACGGTACCATTGAGGATGGCGACGTCATTATCTTCATCAACTTCCGCAACGACCGCGCCAAAGAACTCACACAGGTGCTCACCCAGCAGGACATGCCCGAAGAAGGCATGCACACCGTGAAGAACCTGCAATACTACTGCATGACGCCTTACGACGCCAAATTCAAAGATGTTCACATCCTCTTCCCAAAAGAGAACGTAGAAGACACGCTGGGCGAATATCTGAGCAAGCAGGGCAAGCGCCAGCTGCACACCGCCGAAACGGAGAAGTACGCTCACGTGACCTTCTTCTTCAACGGTGGCCGCGAAGCTCCCTATGAAGGAGAAGACCGTATCCTCGTGCCCAGTCCGAAAGTGGCCACCTACGACCTGAAGCCGGAGATGAGCGCCTACGAAGTGAAGGACAAGTTGGTGGGTGCCATCAAGACACAGGAGTACGATTTCATCATTGTGAACTTCGCCAACGGTGACATGGTGGGCCATACGGGCATCTACCACGCCATTGCCAAGGCCGTATGGGCTGTGGACAGTTGTGTACGCGAGGTTATTGAAACCGCCAACGCCAACGACTACGAGGCCATCATCATTGCCGACCATGGCAATGCCGATAACGCCATCAACCCTGATGGCACACCTAACACCGCTCACTCACTAAACCCAGTACCCTTCATCTATGTCACCAGCAACAACTCGGCTACCGTGAAGAACGGCCGTCTGGCAGACGTGGCTCCCAGCATCCTGCACATCATGGGTCTGGAACAGCCGAAAGACATGACGGGTGAAAACCTGATTTCAGACAACAAGTAAGACAAACGACTAAAGTCTGGCAAGGAGCGACGTCAGCCAAGCCATCGGAAAGAAGGAACGGCTGCCACGGACACTGGCCCTGCCAAGCAAAAGGCTCACCACACGTCCAGACTTCCTGCACTTGCAAAGACCCGGAACAAAACAGAAAAAGGATGTAGCAGCCCTGTTACATCCTTTTTCTTTCTATCTCACGAACCTGTTCGCTTATTTCTTTCTTCGCAATGAGGCTTTGTTTTCCTTGTCATAGCTGTGTGTAGCGTAACCGTTCCACTCTCTTCATCCGGGCTGACACGTAATGGCAACCGATATTTAAGGGCCAGAAACGACAAGATACCACAAGCAATCAAGATATACACAGCATCTATACATTGAATGTTACGATAAAGCAGCAACCCTCACCTAATTTGCTGTCTACCCGGATTGTGCCATTATGAGCCTCAACGAAATCCTTGGAGATGGAGAGACCTAAACCGCTGCCTTGCACTTTCGTGCCCGGCACGCGGAAATAACGTTCGAAGATCGTCTGATGGTAACGTGGATCGATGCCTTTTCCAAAGTCGCGCACAAAGATTTCCACCTGATGATCCAGTTGACGTGCACCTATTATCACACGTGAATTCTCCGCGGAATAATGTATCGCATTGGAAAGGAGATTGGTTATCACCCATGCTATCTTTTCGCTATCGACAAATATCTTGGATATTTTGTCCTTCGGATAGTCCACTTCGATATTGCAGTTCCAATGTTCAGCAAGCACCCTTGTAGCATTGATGGCGTAATCTATAAGTTCAATAGGTTTGGTTACCTTGGGGTTGAGATGCAACACTCCGGCCTCCACCTGTGTCATCTTGAGCAGTTCGCCCGTGATATTGAGCAGACGGTCGCTGTTTTCCTGAATACTCTGCGCCAATTGTTTCTGCTCTCCATTCATACTGCCCACGCGCTCATCTTCTAACAGTTTCAGACTCATCAGTATGGCAGATATCGGTGTCTTTAGTTCATGTGATATCACTGATATGAAATTGGTCTTGGCATCGTCTCGCATTTTGAATTTGGTGACATCACTCAAAAGAACCACGGTACCGGAATGTTCGTTAAGAGGAAGATAATGCACATCGTAATAACACTCTTTATTGTCGGAGTATATCTTTAAGGGGCTGTCTTTTTTCTTGTCTTCATTATCGTTTTCTTCCAGTCCCCTGACGAGACGCCTCAGCAAATCGTTGGTGAGGGAAAGGTCCAGGGCAGAACTGTCGATCAGTTTTTCGGCAGGCAAATTGAGTATCTGAGACAATGCGGTGTTGGCAAACAGGATGTGCTTGTCGTCGCTAAGTCCGAGAATAGGTTCTTTTATCGCATTGATAACGGTTTCAAGGTATTGCTTCGTGGATATAATGCGTGCCATACTACTTTTCTGGAACTGAGACAGTTCCTCTGCCATATTGTTGAAAGATGCCGCCACCTCCTTGAATTCCGACTTGGGGCCGAAATTCAGACGCTTGCCATAATTGTGATTGGATATTTCTATGATTCCCCCCAGCAACTGTTTGACAGGGGATGTGAGCATCTTGGGAAACTTGAGAAGCATAAAAACAGCAATCATCGTACTTACCACCGAGAGCAGCAAGGTCCACCATGTTACATTTTGCGCCGCATCTACCGCCGACTCCGACTTGAGCCGGATGGCGTCGGTGTTCAGTCGGATGATTCTGTTGATCGTGTTTTCCAGTTGAAGACGACTCTTTACATCGTTCTTTTTACGAAAAGACGCATAATCGATTATCAGTTGACTGGTGATGGTCTTCTCATTCAGCTCGGTCACATTGTTGGCCTGAAGATGCATGTTTGTCGTAAACAGACGGATGGCCTTGACCGTATCACGGTCGTAAGTGGAGATAGCGTGTAACATGTTCTGAGAATACATGACCGAGTTGTAATTATCTTTCAGAATATTCTCCGTATTATGTTTTATCATCTGGGTGGAACCGGAAGCGAAGATACCCATGCTTAGTATGACTATCAGCAATATGCCGAGAGACAAGGCTATTCTGTTCTTTGTTTTCATATTTATGATACTATTATTAAATCTATGTTTGACTTTGAAAGGGAGTTAAACAGATGGCGGTAGCGGAAGGCCGAAAACAGCAATGACCATATACACATTTTAGGTTTGCCGATACACACCGTGTTGACGTGACGCATGCTGCATATATCAACGATGCCACTGATGATGTCGGACGCTTCATACTGTACAATTTCAGCACCGAGGTTGATGGCTATAGTCAGGTTGTTCATCAGATGCCGCTGTTTGGCAAGATTAATATTGTCGCTACTGTTATGCGGTGTGCGGACATAGAGCACGAGAAACAAGGCATTATCATTCACTACAAGTCTGGCTACTTTGCGGATGAGATGCCGAGCTTTTTTTTCATCAGTGCCTATGCAGCATAAGAAAACTTTCTGCATGCTCTTGGACGTATTGCACACTTCGTTCTCCACCTTTTGGGAAACACGCAGTGCGACTTCCCTCAAGGCAAGTTCGCGCAACTGCAAGATATGTTCGGGTGTAAAGAAATGGCCAAGGGCATTCGCTATGTTCGCCCCTTTATATATCTTTCCGTTTTTGAGCCGGTCTATCAACTCATCGGAAGTGAGGTCAATGTTGACCACCTCGTCCGCGGCCTGCAATACTTTGTCAGGAATGCGCTCGGACACCTCGATGCCTACTATTTTCCTGACATCCTCATTCAAGCTCTCTATGTGTTGTATGTTGACTGCCGACAACACGTTGATGCCCGCATCGAGCAGTTCCATTACATCCTGCCATCTTTTCTCGTTTCTGCTGCCCTCCACATTGGTATGTGCCAGCTCGTCCACGATCACCACTTCGGGATGAATTCTCAGAATGGTGTCCGTGTCCATTTCCTCCAGTTCCTTACCTTTATAAAACACTTTTTTGCCGGGTATCACGGGTAAGCCTTTCAGCAGTTTCTCCGTATCGACCCTGCCATGTGTCTCTACTAAACCGATCTGCACGTCGATGCCACTCTTCAGCATATCCCTGGCATCGCGCAACATTCTGCAGGTTTTTCCCACACCGGCTATCATACCGATATATATCTTAAATCTGCCCTGTCTTGATTTTTGTATCAAATCAAGGAAGTAATGAGGGTTGTTATTATATTTCATCATTGAGACATTGGTTTGCAAATATAATGATTATTACTTTTTAAAAAGCTATTGTTGGGAAAAATCATCATGAGATTTGAATCTTTTATGTTATGTTCTATAAAAGCCCTAATACCGCAGTGATTGACCAACTGTTGTTTACAACGTACTGAGGAGCAACAGATGCTACAAAGTATGCACGTGTCGAAGAATTCACTTACCTTAGTGCTCTAAGCAGTTGCATTGTTCACTTGAATTTAGGAGATATATACTTATCAAGTGCCACATTCAGTTTTAGGACATTCACCTTTTCAGGACCAAACAGAGAAAGCAACGGCTTATCTATGGCTTTGTCTATGATTGTTTTTACCATTTGCTCACTGCATCCTCTTGCCCGAGCAATACGCCTGACCTGTATGTAAGCACTCTCGGGCGAGATATCGGGATCAAGTCCTGAACCGCTTGCCGTAACCATCTCTGCAGGAATATCTTCACGTCTAAGATAAGGATGGTGTCTCAGAAAGAAAGTGATGCGACTATTTACTTCTTTCAGATAGTCCTTGTTACTCGGTCCTTTGTTGCTGCCGGATGAGCTGGAAGCGTCATATCCGGTGCCGGCGCACGAAGGCCGGCCCCAGAAATAAATATCCTTCGTAAACATCTGGCCTACATTTGAGGCGCCCACTGTTTTACCACGATACTTTATGATTTCAGCATCACCATTGTTGGGTCCAGCGATTTTCGCAAACAGTCCTAATACCAGTACGTAAAATACAGCGAAAAAGATGCAGAACACCAATGTGATTCTTATTGATTTTATAAATGTTTTCATTGTCTTACTTTTTTAAAAGAATAATCCGATAAACAGGTCTATTAATTTAATGCCGATGAAAGGGACGATAACTCCACCCAATCCGAATATCAGCATGTTGCGGCGTAATAGCGCAGAGGCGCCGATGGGTTTATACGCAACACCTTTCAGAGCTAAGGGTATCAATATCGGAATGATAATGGCATTGAAGATAATAGCTGAAAGAATGGCACTTTCGGGAGAATGCAGTCTCATGATGTTGAGTACCGACAATTCGGGGATTGAAAGCATAAACAGAGCAGGGACAATGGCAAAATACTTGGCTACATCGTTGGCAATGGAGAAGGTAGTGAGCGTTCCTCGTGTCATAAGCAGCTGTTTGCCTATTTCCACAATTTCGATGAGTTTGGTGGGGTCGTTATCCAGATCAACCATATTTCCGGCTTCTTTTGCCGCTTGGGTACCACTGTTCATTGCTACGCCTACGTTGGCTTGAGCCAGAGCAGGAGCATCATTCGTGCCGTCGCCCATCATTGCGACCAGTTTACCTGCTGCCTGTTCTTTTTTGATATATTCCATTTTATCTTCAGGCTTTGCTTCGGCAATGAAATCGTCAACCCCGGCTTTTCGGGCTATATATTCAGCCGTAAACGGATTATCACCCGTTACCATGACGGTCTTTACGCCCATTTTATGCAAACGCTCGAATCGCTCATGGATGCCAGGTTTAATGATGTCCTGTAATTCTATGACACCTGCCACCTGTTGGTTGACACTTACCACAAGCGGTGTTCCGCCATTGCCCGATATAGCCAGAATCGTATTTCCCGTTTCTTCGGGAAACGAATTGCCTGCCGACTCTACAATCTTCCGAATCGCCTCGTAGGCTCCTTTGCGTATCTCGGTACCATCGTTAAGATTAATACCGGACGTCTTCGTCTCGGCAGAGAATTTGATTAATTTCGAGTCTGCCGTGTTCATCTCCTTTGTGTCCTTGTGTCCTGTCCTCATTCCAAGTTCCACGATAGATTTACCTTCGGGTGTTTCGTCTGATTGAGACGATAGCAGGCAAGCCTTCACAAAATCATCATCAGAGATTCCCGATGCCGGATAAAACTTAGTAGCCTTTCTGTTGCCGATGGTAATGGTACCTGTCTTATCTAGCAACAACGTATCCACATCACCTGCCGTCTCGACAGCCTTGCCCGATTTCGTTATGACGTTTGCGCGTAGCGCCCGATCCATTCCCGCAATACCTATGGCAGAAAGCAGTCCACCAATGGTCGTAGGAATCAGACATACGAAAAGTGAAAGAAAAGCAGCGATCGTAATCTCTGTTCCAGTGTAATCAGCAAAAGGTTTTAACGTGATGCACACGATTATGAACACTAGCGTGAAAGCCGCCAGCAGTATGGTGAGAGCAATCTCATTGGGGGTCTTCTGTCGCGATGCTCCCTCTACAAGAGCTATCATCTTATCAAGGAAGCTTTCGCCAGGTTGCGTGGTCACCCTTACGCGAATAGTATCCGACAGCACCTTCGTACCACCAGTAACGGAGCTCTTGTCACCCCCGGCTTCACGTATCACAGGTGCCGACTCACCAGTTATCGCACTCTCATCAATAGACGCGAGTCCCTCGATGATTTCTCCATCTGCAGGAATAATATCTCCAACTGTACATTCAAAAATATCTCCTTTCTTCAAACAGCTGCTGCTGGTGTTTTGTATCTCATTGTTAACAATCAACTTGGCAGGAGTTTCTTCCCTTGTCTTTCTCAGGCTGTCGGCCTGCGCTTTGCCCCGCGCCTCGGCAATGGCTTCGGCAAAGTTGGCAAATAATAAAGTAATGAACAGTGTGATGAACACAAGCAGATTATAGACAAAAGACCCCTGCGTACTGCTGAACATCGAATATATGGTGACTGGCAGCATAATGGCGGTACACACTTCGACCGTAAACATGATAGGATTTTTTATCATGCACTTCGGATTGAGCTTCACAAACGATTGCTTCAAGCTCTCTAGGGTTTGTTCTTTCTGAAACAAAGATGTAGATTGACGTTTCATATTCAATTGTTCTTTTATGGTTCTTTACATGGTTAATGTTTCGGCAATGGTGCTGAGTGCATGTACCGGGAAAAATGACAATGCAGCTACAATGAAAATGACGGCAAATGTCATCACGGCAAAAGTTGTCGTGTCCGTTTTCAGTGTACCGGCACTCTCCGGTACGTATTTCTTATTGGCTAGCAATCCTGCTATAGCCACCTGACCGATGATAGGCAGGTATCGGCCCAGAAAGAGCACAATGCCGCATGAAAAGTTCCAGAACCATGTATTGTCGTGAAGTCCCTCGAATCCGGAACCGTTATTGGCTGCACAGGATGTATATTCGTAGAGCATCTCGCTCAGTCCATGATATCCTGGATTGTTCAGCCATCCCCCTTCACCAGCTACGAAATGCGGCACATGGATAACCAGATAAGACGCGAGAGCTGTGCCTGTGAGGATGATAAAGGGATGAAGTAGAGCCACGATGGACGCTATCTTCATTTCACGCGCTTCAACCTTTTTGCCAAGGAACTCTGGCGTGCGCCCCACCATCAAGCCACTAATAAACACCGCGATAATCATAAATGTGAAATAGTTCATCCATCCCACACCTACGCCTCCGAACCATGTGTTGATTTGCATATTCAGCATCTCTACCATCCCAGACAGTGGCATCATCGAGTCGTGCATCCCGTTTACCGAGCCATTGGATGTCGCAGTGGTGTTGACACTCCACAGAGCCGTGGCTGCACTGCCCAGTCTCACTTCTTTTCCTTCCATTGCACCATGGCTTTGAGCCACTCCCAAGGCAGCAATCTTCGGATTGCCGCCCATCTCTTCGTGCGTGGTTACAATAACCCCGATAAGATATGCAATCAACATCACTCCGAAGATGGTGTAACCTAGTCGTCGTTTCTTCAGATAGAATCCAAAGGCGAAAACCATAGCCATTGGAATGAGAAGAATAGAACAGCACTCCACCATGTTAGTGAGATAGGTTGGATTTTCTAGCGGATGGGATGAGTTGGCGCCAAAGTATCCGCCACCATTGGTTCCCAGTTGTTTGATTGCGATGATAGCGGCAGCGGGACCTTGCGAGACCATCTGTGTGGTTCCCTCAAGGGTTTTCACTTTCATCTTACCCGCAAATCCCATTGGCGTGCCTTGAAGAATAAGGATGAACCCCACTATCAGTGACAACGGCAGTAATATTCTGGTACAGCTGAGTACCAGATACTTCCAAAAGTTTCCTATCGTCTTTGTTGTCTTTGCCGACAGAGCCTTCATGATGCCTGCCATTGCAGCCATTCCCGTTGCCGCGGTGACAAACTGAAACAGCATGACGACAAACAACTGTGTAAAATAAGTCAGTCCGCTTTCACCACTATAATGTTGCAGATCACAGTTCACGAGGAAACTGATACAGGTGTTGAATGCCAGATGGCAGCTTTGGCCGATATTTCCGTCAGGATTCAGTGGCAATGCGCCTTGACAGGCAAGGAGTACCATGCCCCAGAAAAACCAGAAAAGATTAATGGTCAACAAGGCGCGCAGAAACTGCTTCCAGTTCATTTCCGTATCAGGATTGATGCCAGACAGCCTGTACATAAAACGCTCCACAGGCTTCAAAAAGTCCAACACCGTTTTTTTCCCCTTGTAAACTTTCGCTATATATTTACCCAATGGGTAACTCAACAAAATCGTTATTACGACTTGTATAATGACACCTACTAATTCTGTACTCATAATCATTAATACTAAAATTTCTCAGGTTTGATAAGAACATAGAACAAATAACCAAATAGGATCAATCCTATAATAAATAATACTGTGTACATTTTTTCACCTCCAAAATAATTAAATAGTTTCAAACCAGTCTATACATTTGTAAAAGACTACGAAGCACAACACTGCGGTAATTACACACACTGTTAATCCAATTAATTCCATACTTCTTATTTTAAATTGTTATTATATTACAATAGTCCGTTAAATAATTAGTTAACTATCTCAGTATCAATGGAATATATTAACAATACTTAGTGCGTAAAATTTGGTTAAGTGGCTGATTTTCAGTAACTTTATGTTCTCTACACATAAGTTAAACATGGAAATATCAGGAGCACTTAACCAATATATGAATATCTGCAGAGATGCCTT
>OBMA010000215.1_pt1 | contig 31797 bp, 18 predicted proteins | sample 1539141 | NCBI WGS metagenome assembly OBMA01 (sample SAMEA3991484, study PRJEB22521) | metagenome | biome: anthropogenic terrestrial biome; feature: sewage plant; material: raw primary sludge | place: Sweden | collected 2012-09-26
GGGAAATAGCGATTTTTTATAAAGCTTTGTTTGGTTTGATTGTGTTGAATTTCCTGTCCTAATAGGAAAGAAAAATTATGCAAATTGTCAATATCGAAACCATAAGAAGCCGTATTGGTCCAAGTGTATTTTTCAGTGCGTTTATCTGTAATGGCTGCTACAGGTAGTTTCTTATTATTCTGACCTTCATCGGTCATAGCACCAAAAAAACGGTTTTCGTCGTTGAATGAGATAAAATGTGCTCCTTCTGTACGTAATGTGAGTCCTTCAATGGGTTTCCAATCCAAACTAAACTGATTGGTATAGGCATAAGAATGTTTTTTTAATGTATTTTGGTCAATGTCGCTTTTCGGGTTAGTATATTCGAATACAGCTTCATCATCCGGGTCGACAGTTGCCGGATCCCAAAAAGCAAATTCGCGCAGACCGTTGGTTGGGCGATAGCGTAGAACGTCGATGATACCTCCACTGCCTATTTTATCGCCACCGGCCCCGGTGTCGCGTCGGTATGTTAATCTTGGATTGATTGTCAGGGTTAGATTTCTAGTCAACTGAATATTCATTTTGATATTCAAATTTGTACGACGAACGCCTGATCCCATAATAATACCGTTGTCTTCTGAGTTGGTTAAAGATGCATTGAAACGGAATTTTTCGGTGCCTCCTCCTACGGTAAAGTTGGTGGAATAATTAAATGGTGTTTCGCTCATAACCTCGTCTTGCCAATCGCGTGTTGTGGCTCGTTGATAGATGTCAAGATCGAGAGGGTTACCGAAATTAGCTCGATAATATTTTGCATTTGAACTACGTGTTCCGTTTGCTGCAGCCCAATCATATTGATAGCGTACAAAATCATATGTGTCCATTAGATCAAGCTTTTTCGCTAATTTGCTAATTGACATTTGTGCATTGAATCCAACTGATACTTTACCTTGTTGGGCTGATTTTGTAGTAACAACAACTACACCGTTACCACCTTTTGCACCGTAAATAGCAGTCAAAGATGCATCTTTTAAAACATCTATCGAAGCAATATCTGCGGGGGGGATATCATTTATGTTGTCAGTTTGAAAACCATCAACAATATAAAGTGGTTCGTTGCTTTGGGTAACGGACGTTCCTCCACGTACGCGAATATTGATGTCTGCTCCCGGTGCACCATCCACGGTAGTCACTTGCACGCCGGCTATTTTTCCTTGCAAAGCTACAGCTGCAGATGTGACAGGTACCGCTGCTAGTTTGGCTCCGGAAATAGAACCAACAGAACCTGTTAAGTCTTTTCGTGCCTTACTGCCGTAACCAATAACAACGATCTCTTCGATTGCTTGTGAGTCATCTTTGAGAATAACTTTTAGTGTTTTGCCGGCTACAGCATCTACTTCTTGTGTTTCCATTCCTACGTAGGAAATGACGACTCGCTTTCCTTTGCGGAGGGTAAGAGAAAACTGCCCTTCCAAATCGGTGATTACACCGTTTGAATTATTGCCTTTCTCTACTACTGAAGCTCCGATGATAGGTTCACCCTGTGAGTCAACCACCGAACCTTTTACCGTCATGTTTTGAGCAAATACTCCAATGGGTACCATTAATAATAGTACAAACAAAAGAAGTAATTTGCTTCTCAACTTTTCATTTTTTTGTTTCATGATAGCATTACTTTGGTTAAACAATTAATTATTTTCAACTTGTTAAATAGATTTCTGTTTACTCGTTAATTATTCACTGACTAAACTATTTATGTATACTTCGAGATTTGTGTATCCTTCTTTATTTAGACTCGTTTTATACCCGTCTGAAGCATCTTTACTATTTAAACCATGCTTTATTTCCCAACTGTCGGGCATTCCATCTTCGTCAGTGTCTTTTATATTAGCTGCGGTAATTCCCCCGTTTGTTAGTATCGGCCAGGGACTGGTTGTTCCTTCGGGTGTTGCATCAGAGGGCATATCTATCAGCCCTGGAGAATCTTTTGCATTTGGAGTCACACTTCCTATGTACTGTGCTGTACCCGTTTGGGTTTCACGAATAATTCTTTTGTCTATGAGGTCACGTTGGATGGAACAACCGGCTTTTTTTAATACGAGATTATATGCTTCTTCTGCCTCATGAGTCGTAATGACGTCTGCAAACAATGGTTCTGATAAACGCATGTCTTGTTTTACTTGATCTGTAAAGGTGTTGTCGCAAGCATTCTTGTCTATTTGTTCGTAAATACCTTTTGTCCAATTGTCACGACTGACTTCGGGATGTCCCTCAATAACATTTCCTGTTACATAAAATTTTCCCCAAACGTGTTCCATAGGGTGCCAGACGTTAGGACTTCCATCTGCTCGATGACAGTATTTTGTTGTACGAACTCCTATTGAGGCTATGCGATAGCGAATTGGTTGATTTTTGGGTGTAGCCGGACCGGGTTTGTAATAGTTGTTAACGATATTCACTTTCATTCCTTCTCCTCCATAACATCCGTTACCCGCCCAGTTGTAGAATACATTATTGCGCATATCTACATGTTCACGTTGTTGGGTGCTTGGGCGTGGTCCGAGTCGGGGTACCCGACTTTCGTGGTGAGCTAGTAAGTTATGGTGGAAAGACGCTTTATCTCCTCCCCATATTGCGCCGTAACCATGTCTTCCCTTAGCATGTCCCGCTGTGCGAAGACTTTCAGAAATCAAACACCACTGTACTGTTAGATTTTCTCCTCCGTAAACAGAACAGCATTCGTCTACAGACCAACTAATGGAGCAATGGTCAATAATTACGTTTTTACAATCCGTACTGCCTAGTCCGTCAGGTTCACCTCCTCCTTCGTTGCCTACACGAAAACGTAGATAGCGAAATATAACATTATCAGCCTGAATGGTAACCGGATAGCCTGCAATGCAAATTCCTTGCCCGGGTGCCGTTTGTCCGGCAATGGTTAAATCGCCACTTACAATTCTTAAATTGCTATTTAGAAAGATTGTTCCAGCAATATCAAAGATGATTGTACGTGTTCCTTGCTGCATAACTGCATGACGTAAAGTGCCTTTTTCTAGCCCATCTTGTAGTGTGGTGACATGATACACTTTTCCACCGCGTCCACCGGTGGCATATCTACCAAAGCCTTCTGCACCGGGAAAAGCAACTAAGTTAGATGCGGTCGCTTTACACACGCCTCCCCCTATCAATAATAGAAAGAGTATTTGGATGAGATATTTATCCGAAAAAGTTTGTATCGGGCTATTTACTTGTCTATTCATAGTATTCTTGAGATAACTTCAAGGTGCAAAAATAGACTGCGAAAATCATAAATTAGGGGAATATTTATCGGAAAAGGTGCATTTAGACGGAATCTCGTAACGTCACAAAAGAAACATGTAACACCTCTTTGGACTTACTCTGTAAATAGCTATTATATTTGTCTCTCTATTTTTAGTATAATGAAAAACAACAGTATGAAAAAGCTATTTTTAGTGATGACATTGCTTCAGGTGTTTACAATTTGTAATGCTGAGAAGAAAGAGTTTAAAAGCCCTGACGGCAGATTATTAGTGGTGGTTTCCGACGAAAATGGTTCTCCGTCATATTCAGTTAACTACAACGGTATCCTTTTCCTGAAACCGTCTCCGTTAGGATTACGAACAAATATCGGTGATTTTTCTCATAACATGTATTTTGCCGGAGATGTAAAGACGTCGGCTATTGATGAAACTTATCAGTTGCGCAACATTAAACAAAGTAAGGTTCATTATACCGCTACAGAAGCTGTTTGCTCATTTATGCAACAAGGGAAACGCATATTTGATGTTGTATTTCGTATCAGTAATAAGGATGTAGCTTTTAAATATAAGATATTCTCTCAAGGTGAAACCCATAGTTGTGTCGTTCAAGAAGAAGTTACCGGATTTGTTCTTCCTGAAGGCACAACAACTTTCCTTTGCCCTCAAAGTAAACCAATGGGTGGATTTGCTCGTACATCTCCTAGTTACGAAACTCCTTATACGGTAGATGATGCTTTGGGCAAAAATGGCTGGGGTGAAGGTTATACGTTCCCATGCCTTTTCAAGAATGGTAATAAGGGATGGGTTTTGATCTCTGAAACAGGAGTGAACGGCAGTTATTGCGGAAGTCGTTTACTTGGAAAGACTGATGGATTATACACCATAGGTTTTCCTCAAACAGGCGAGTGCAATGGTAACGGCACTGTTGCACCGGGTGTTGCATTGCCGGGCGAAACTCCCTGGCGAACAATTACAGTAGGCGAAACATTGGCTCCTATTGTGGAAACCACAGTTCCTTTTGATGTAGTAAGTCCGTTGTATGACGCTTCAAAGGAATATGTATACGGCGGTGGCTCGTGGAGTTGGATTATTGGAATGGATGGTAGCACTGTTTACGATGAGCAAATTCGTTATATTGATTTTTCTGCAGCAATGAAATTCCAATCGGTATTGATTGATGCACTTTGGGATACACAAATAGGGCGTGATAAAATTGCAAAACTAGCGCAATACGCTGCAAGTAAAGGAGTAGCTCTTTATCTGTGGTATAATTCTAATGGTTATTGGAATGATGCTCCTCAGTCGCCTCGTGGCTTTATGGACAATGCCATTGCGCGACGCAAAGAGATGAAATGGATGCAAAGTATTGGGATTAGGGGCATAAAGGTTGATTTCTTTGGTGGCGACAAACAACATACCATGCAACTGTATGAAGATATTTTGGCTGATGCCAACGAGTATGGACTGCTTGTTGTGTTCCATGGATGTACTTTACCTCGGGGCTGGGAAAAAATGTATCCTAATTTTGCGTCTGCCGAAGCGGTACTAGCCAGTGAAAATCTTCATTTCTCTCAAGGAAGTTGTGACAATGAAGCGTTTAACGCCTGCCTGCATCCTTTTATTAGAAACACTGTGGGCAGTATGGACTTTGGAGGAAGTGCCTTAAATAAATATTATAATGCGAACAATGCTCCAAGAGGTAGCCGTAGGGTGACTTCCGATGTTTTTGCATTGGCTACTGCTGTTTTGTTCCAGAGTCCGGTTCAGCATTTTGCCTTGGCGCCTAATAACTTGACAGATGCACCTTCATGGGCCATTGACTTTATGAAGCAAGTTCCTACTACATGGGATGAAGTACGTTACATTGACGGTTATCCTGGAAAATATATCATTTTAGCACGTCGCCATGCCGATAAATGGTATATTGCGGGGGTTAATGCCCAAAAGGAAACACTGAATGTTAAAGTTCATTTACCAATGATACCAGCCGGCGAATCTGTACAGATCTATACCGATAACTTGCAGTTGGAAGGTAGTACAAAGCAAGTCAAAATGAATAAAAAACAGGAAGTTCAGTTATCAATACCTTGTAACGGTGGATTTTTGATTGTAAAATAGATTAATCATAATACGATGAGAACATGTAGCTTATTTCTTATTTTGTGTTTGGGAGTGTCAACTCTGTTGGCGCAAGATTACCAAAAGACATCATCAGGTGTCAAAACTTCTCAAGGAGGTATTGATCTGGAATTGCAATTTATTACACCATCTGTAGTAAGAGTAGTGAAAGCTCCGCAAGGTCATGTGTACACTAAAGAGAGCGTCTCTGTAATAGCTAAACCTCAAAAGGTTAATTTCCAAACGACAGCGAAAGATAACCAAATTATATTGAGTTCCGGATCTATTAAGGTTTGTGTGAATACTCAAACAGGGGCAATAACTTACCAGACTAGTAAGGGTGAAATTTTATTGACGGAAAAAGAAACAGGTCCAAAGTTTATTGACTTCAACGATGCAGGAGTAAAAACATATACTGCTTACCAACCTTTTTTGCTAGATAAAGAAGAGGGCATTTATGGTTTGGGACAGTTGCAAAACGGTAAAATGATTCAGCGCAACATGACCAAGAATCTAATTCAAGGGAATGTTGAAGATGTATCTCCTTTCTTTCAGTCAACAAAAGGCTATGGGCTTTTTTGGGATAACTATTCTCCCACGCTTTTTACTGATAATGAGTCTGAAACATCTTTCCGTTCTGAGGTAGCTGATTGTATTGATTATTATTTTATGTATGGCGCCAATGCCGATGGGGTAATTGCACAAATGCGCTACCTGACTGGAGAGGTGCCTATGTTTCCGTTATGGACATACGGGTTTTGGCAAAGCAAAGAGCGATATAAAAGTCAAGAGGAGACTGTAGGTGTTGTTAAAAAATACCGTGAATTAGGAGTGCCTCTTGATGGAATCATACAAGATTGGCAATATTGGGGGAATAATTATCTTTGGAATGCAATGGAGTTTAAAAATCCCTTATTCAGTGATCCTCAAAGAATGATTGACGAGGTGCATAACATGAATGCTCACATGGTTATTTCCATATGGTCTTCATTCGGTCCAATGACTAAGCCTTACAAAGAAATGGATAAGAAGGGCATGTTGTTTAATATTTCAACTTGGCCTCAATCGGGTCTTGAGACTTGGCCGCCCGAGATGGATTATCCTTCCGGAGTACGCGTATATGACGCTTATAATCCCGAGGCTCGCAATATCTATTGGAAGTATCTGAATGAAGGTATCTTCAAAAAGGGAATGGATGGTTGGTGGATGGACTCAACAGAACCTGATCATCTCGACTGGAAGCCTGAAGATATGGATACTAAAACTTTTTTAGGTTCTTTTCGTAAAGTACGGAATATCTATCCTCTAATGACGGTTGGAGGAGTGTATACTCATCAGCGTGAGGTGTCAAATGATAAACGTGTGTTTATACTTACGCGTTCAGGTTTCGTAGGCCAACAGCGTTATGGAGCAAACGTATGGACAGGTGATGTGGCTTCTACTTGGGAGAGTCTTCGTAACCAGATACCGGCAGGACTGAACTTCTCTCTTTGTGGTATGCCGCATTGGAATAGTGATATTGGCGGTTTTTTTGCCGGACATTATAACAAATCATGGAATGATGGGTCAGGTTCTAAAAACCCCATGTTTCAGGAGTTGTATGTACGTTGGTTGCAATTTGGTGCATTTACACCCATGATGCGTTCACACGGTACAGATGTGCCGAGAGAAATTTATAATTTCGGTGTGAAAGGTGAGCCTGTGTATGATGCCATTGAAAAGATGATAAAATTGAGATATTCATTGTTGCCTTATATTTATTCTACCTCATGGGACGTTACAAACAATCAGTCGACTTTTATGCGGGCATTGGTCATGGATTTTGTTGACGATAAAAAGGTATGGGATATTAATGATCAATATATGTTTGGTAAGTCACTACTTGTAGCTCCTATTGTTCATGCACAATATACGCCTGAAAAGGAAGTCAAAGTTTCCGAAGAAGAGGGCTGGAACAGAGACTCAGCAAAGAAGGTTGGAAATAATGCCCTAACTAACTTTGCTGAAACAAAAACGACTAAGTTATATCTTCCGGCTGGTACTGTTTGGTATGACTTCTGGACAAATCAGAAACAGGTGGGTGGCCAGGAAATAACGAAAGAAACAAGCCTTGATGTCATTCCATTATTTGTAAAGGCAGGTAGTATTATTCCGATGGGCCCTGATGTGCAATATGCTACTGAAAAATCGTGGGATCAGCTCCAACTACGTGTCTATACTGGTGCTGATGGCTTTTTTACCCTTTATGAAGATGAATTCGATAATTATAACTACGAAAAAGGAGCATATATTGAAATCCCCATGAAATGGCATGATTCTGGTCGTAAGTTAACCATTGGAGACACTAAAGGGAGCTATCCCGGTATGCTAAAGAATAGAACTTTTAAGGTTGTTCTACAAGATGGAAAACAGAAAATAGTTCATTATAACGGGAAAAAAGTGACGGTTTCATTTTGACTTGAGGCTTGTTGTCTGCGTGTTAATTTCTAAATTATAAGATCAATGAAGAAGTTGTTAATTCGAACTTTCATACTAAGATCGACTGTCGTGTTACTAGGGCTAACAAGTGTAACAAGCCTTTCTTCCCAAGTCATTCAATCAACATTTTCTGCTAATGGCATCTCTTGTACTTTAAAGGAAGGAATGTTGCAGGTTGATTTTGTGACTCCGGATATAGTAAGGGTGCAATACACCAAAGAGGCTAAATTTGTTGGTAACGGAACAGATGTTTGTGTCCCTCGTAACCAGGAGAGGGTTCGCTTTTCTCATCGGAAAGAGGCGCAACATTTTTGGCTAAAGTCGGATAGTTTAATTGTCAAGATAGATATTCGGACAGGGGCTGTTTCGTATTTTGATACGAATGGTTCAGCTTTGCTGCGTGAAGATGCTATGATTCCAAGAGTCGGCACTAAAGTGTTCACGGAGCGAGTTACTTATGATGAGGCGTCAAAGCGAGTTGAAAAAACAGCTAATGGCGATATAGAGGTTAAAACGGTATTGACTCGCGACACAGTGGGGGCTAGTTGGAAGTACAAGATGAACTTTCGCTGGATGCCTTCGGAAGCACTTTACGGTCTGGGATCGCACATGGAAGATTATATGAATCTGAAAGGAAAAGAACTGTATCTGTGCCAACATAATCTCAAAGCGATGGTTCCGGTGATCAACTCAACAGCCGGTTACGGATTATTGTTTGATGCTGGATGCAGTATGCTATTTCGAGATACAGAAGAGGTGGGCTATGTGGAACTGGAGGCTGCCAAGCAGATAGACTATTATTTTATGAAGGGGAAGAGAATGGATGCTGTGATTGCCAATTATCGTCTGCTAACGGGTAAATCGCCCATGATGCCTCTTTATCTTTTTGGTTATATTCAATCAAAAGAACGGTATGTGAGTTCGGATGATTTAATAAACACGTTAAAGCTGTTTCGTCAAAAACAGATTCCTGTTGATATGATTGTTCAGGATTGGAATTATTGGCCTGATGGTCAGTGGGGGCGTATGAGCATGAACCCGACCTTTTATCCTGATAAAAAGAAGCTGGCCGACGAAATTCATGCGATGAATGCTAAATTGATGATTTCAATTTGGCCTAATGCGGTGAATAGTCCTCAAACTGATGATTTTAAACAGAAAGGACTGCTTTTCAACGGCACAACTGTTTATGATGCATTTAATCCTTTGGGAAGAGACTTGTATTGGAACTATGCAAACAAGGAATTCTTTAGTAATGGCTTTGACGCTTGGTGGTGTGACTCATCTGAACCATTGGACGCTGATTGGAAATTTATGGATGCCAGTTATGGTCCGGACAGTCATGAGAGGCGTTGGAAACTGAATACAGAGATATTGAGTGATGCTTTAGGAGCGGAGCGTAGTCAGTTGTATTCTTTGTATCACGCCATGGGTATTTATGAAAATCAACGTGCCACAAATGCATCCAAGCGAGTTGTTAATCTCACTCGGTCTAGCTATGCGGGGCAGCAACGCTTTTCAACCATTACTTGGAATGGAGATACACATGCCACATGGAAGTCTTTTGCACAAATGATTCCTGCCGGACTGAATTTTATGGCTACCGGTTGCCCCTATTGGTCAATAGATATTGGTGCCTTTTTTGTTAAAAAGGGACCTCAATGGTTTTGGAAAGGTGATTATGACAAAGGAGTGGATGATATGGGATATCGCGAATTATATACACGAATGTTTCAGTTTGGAGCATTTCTTCCGGTTTTCAGAAGCCATGGAACTGATACACCTCGTGAAGTATGGCGCTTTGGTAAGCCGGGCGAGCCTTTCTACGATAGTTTGATAAGTATGCTTCACTTGCGGTATCGTATGCTTCCGTATATTTATTCTTTAGCCGGAAAGGTGTATCGTGAAAGTTATACAATGACACGGGCCTTGTCTTTTGATTTTTCTTCAGATGCAGGTGTCGCTGATTTGAAAGACGAATTTATGTTTGGACCTTCCTTCTTAGTTGCTCCGGTTACGAACCCAATGTATTTCACTACTAATTCTACTCCTCTGGAGAATGCAGATAAGAGTCGTCGTGTTTATTTGCCTTTAGGTGCAGATTGGATTGATTTCTGGACGGGAACAGCTTTAAAAGGGGGGCAATGGGTTAAAGCTGACGCTACTATTGATAAAATCCCTTTGTTTGTAAGGCAGGGGGCAATTATTCCTATGGGACCAGTTATGCAATATACATCTGAAAAAAAGGATGGCGAATGGGAAATACGCATTTATCCGGGTGCCAATGGTTCGTTTACTGTATATGAAGACGAAGGTGATAATTACAAGTATGAACAAGGTTCCTATTCTACCTATCGCTTAGACTGGAACGATAAACAGAATACATTAACAATTTCTGATCGTAATGGTACGTTTCCAGGGATGCCAACCTCCCGTAAATTACGATTGGTAAAGGTTGGCAAAGGCTCTGGAGTTGGGATAATAGAAACAGCTAAGGAACAATGTATTGAATATAACGGCCGTAAAGTGGTAGTGAAATTATAAATAAAATCAATCTATATTAATACCGAATGAAGAAGTTATTTTTATCAGGCTTGTCATTGCTATTGGCTTTGACTGCCACAACGGGAATTGCTCAGAACCCCATTATTCAAACGAAGTACACGGCAGATCCGGCTCCTATGGTTTATAATGATACGGTTTTCCTATATACAACTCACGATGAGGATGATGCCGAAGGATTTAAGATGCTTGATTGGTTGCTTTACACCTCTACGGATATGGTTAACTGGACAGATCACGGAACTGTGGCATCTTTGAAAAGCTTTGAATGGGTGAAACGAGATAACGGCGCTTGGGCAGAACAAGTTATTGAACGCAATGGCAAGTTCTACATGTATTGCCCCATACACGGCAATGGAATAGGGGTCTTGGTTGCTGATAGTCCTTATGGTCCATTTAAAGATCCTCTAAATAAACCTTTGGTATGGCAAAAAGAACATTGGGATGATATTGATCCTACAGTGTTCATTGATGATGATGGTCAGGCTTATATGTATTGGGGAAATCCCAATGTTTATTATGTAAAGCTCAACGAGGACATGATTTCCTACTCAGGTGATATTGTTAAATTGAGCGAACGCCCGAAACATTATCAGGAAGGTCCCTGGACATATAAACGTAACGGGCATTATTACATGGCTTTTGCTTCTACTTGTTGTCCCGAGGGGATTGGTTATGCAATGAGTAATACACCTACCGGTCCTTGGGAAACCAAAGGATACATTATGCGGCCTACAGAAAAATCCAGAGGCAATCATCCAGGAATCATTGATTATAAAGGGAATTCTTATGTATTTGGGTTAAATTATGACTTGCTTCGAAGAGAAACGCCTGAACATCGTGAACGGCGTTCTGTTTCAGTTGCTAAAATGACTTATAATCCGGACGGAACAATCAATGAAGTTCCTTATTGGTCAGAAACGAAGCTCGAGCAAATAGGCTCTTTCAATCCTTATCGGAAAGTACAGGCTGTGACTATGGCTTGGGGCTATGGACTAAAAACGGAACAATCAGCAAATAATAAAATGTACCTCACTCATATTGATAACAATGAATATCTGTGCGTTCGTGGTGTTGATTTTGGAGCGAAAGGTGCTAAGAAATTTATAGTTAACGCTGCATGTGATAGCATGGAAGGTCTTATTGAAATTCGTTTAGATGGTGCTGACGGACCATTAGTTGGAACGGTTAAAGTGAAACCTACTGGTAGTTCTGATATATATGAACTGATGTCATGTTCCATAAAAGGAGCCAAACAGATACACGATCTGTACCTATGCTTTAAAAGCAAAAAGGCAAATGATTTATTCAAACTCGATTATTGGGAATTCAAATAATTGATATGCATATTTAAAGTTATTGAAATGAAACACAAATCTTTCTTATTATTGTTTTTATTGATGTTTGCATTAAAAGGTTTTTCTCAGAATCCTATCATTCAAACATTATATACGGCCGATCCGGCTCCTATGGTATATAACGATAAGGTTTATCTATATACGACTCACGATGAAGATGGTTCCACTTGGTTTACGATGAATGATTGGCGACTTTACACAACAACAGATATGGTAAACTGGACTGATCACGGAACTGTTTTAAAATATACGGATTTTAGCTGGGGGAAAGCAAACGCCTGGGCTGCCCAATGCATAGAACGCAACGGCCGTTTTTACATGTATGTTCCGTTAACGGGACAAGACAACCAAGGTGCTATTGGTGTGGCAGTTGCCGATAGTCCTTATGGTCCTTTTATAGATCCGTTGGGTAAACCACTTGTTAAAAGCGGGAAAGGTGATATTGATCCTACTGTATTTATCGATGATGATGGTCAAGCGTATCTCTATTGGGGAAATCCAAACTGTTATTACGTCAAACTGAATGAGGATATGATTTCGTATAAAGGAGATATTGTAAGTGTCCCCATGACAGTAGAGTCTTTTGGCAAGCGCGAAGGAAATCCAGAAAGAGCTACGCTTTACGAAGAAGGACCTTGGCTTTACAAACGCAATGGATTGTATTATCTTTTATTTGCTGCCGGCCCAATTCCCGAGCATTTAGGCTACGCAACTAGTAACAGCCCAACTGGTCCTTGGAAATACGGTGGAGTATTAATGCCTGCTGAGGGACGTAGTTTTACCAATCATCCCGGGATAATTGATTTTAAAGGTAACACTTATCTTTTTTATCACAATGGGGCTCTACCCGGTGGAAGCGGGTTTACTCGTTCAGTATGTGTTGAAGAACTCGCAATAAACAAAGATAAGTCATTACCTCAACTAAAGATGACGAATGGTGTTTCGAAACCTTTGGGAACACTGAATCCTTATGTGAAGACAGAAGCGGAAACGATTGCTTGGTCCGAGGGCGTTAAGTCCGGACATGATCAGCGTGTGGGAGTCTTTGTTACTGCAACAACAAACGGTAGTTACACGAAAGTAAGGAACGTAGATTTTCAGAAGACTACTGCTAGAAGCTTCATAGCCAGAGTAGGGACAACCCACAATGGCAACGTTGAAATGGAAATTCGGTTAGATAAGATAGATGGGCCCTTAGTTGGTACAATAAAGGTTCCATGTACCGGAGGCAGTGATCGATGGGCTTTGATTGAGACCCATGTTACTCCTATAACTGGAATTCATGATGTTTTCTTTGTTTTTAAAGGAAGAGCTGCCAGCAACATTATGTATTTTGATTATTGGAGGTTTACGAAATAACAGTTAGAAAAAGAGAACCGTATGAAACACGCATACGGTTTCTCTTTTATTTTTTGTAGGCTTCTGCAAACTCAACAGAGATGCTGTTGTTGAAGCTTTTGCAAACTTCGGCTGAAAAATCTTTCCCACAAGCTATAACCTTGTCCCACTGGGCATCATCAAGATTGTCCAGATCCCGTAATCTGACATCATATTTGAGCAGTCCGTAAATAAGACCCGCATTAAAGTTGTCTCCTGCTCCAATTGTACTCACAGCTTGCAATGGAGTTACAGAATACTCTTTTGATAAACAATTGGTACGCAATGTAATATTGTTTGCGCCCGATGTGCAGATAAAGTTAGGGCAATAAAATTTTATTTTGTCCTTGTATACTTTATCAACATCTTGCAGTCCATACATATAGAAAAAGTCTTCTGATGAGCCTCTGACAATATGAGCATATTCTAAATTTTCTATAAGGGTAGGAGCCAGTTTCATGGCTTCATCTTTATGTGTGCTCCTGAAATTAGGATCATAGTAGATAATGGCTTTTCGTTCTTTTGCTAACTCAAGTAGCTCGGTCATTTTATCTCGAAGAACCGGGTTTAAGGCATAGAAAGAGCCGAAAACAACAATATCATCTTCATTGATTTGCGGAAAAATTACATCCAATCGTTGCTTGGGATATTCTTTATAAAAAATGTACTCCGCATCACTTTTATCGTTTAGAAATGCTAAAGATACTGGTGATTTACCGTCAGGAAACACATTTACGTGATCAGTTGATATCCCGTTTTCCTGCATAAAGTCAAGAATGGTTCTTCCAACCCGGTCATTGCCAGTTTCGCTTATAAAACGTACATCCACACCCATTCTCCCCAAGGAAATCATGCCGTTGAAGACGGAACCTCCCGGAACAGCAGCCGATGGCTTGTCTTTTTCGAAAATGATGTCGAGAATGGTTTCTCCTATTCCGATTACTTTACGCATAGTTCTCTTGATTTTTCACCTAAATAACCTCCATGATGACGTTTGGAATACTCTTCGATTGTGAATTTTGTTTGTTTCATAGTCTGAACAACCAATATATCTCCTATTACAGTCATCACAGTTGTTGACGTGGTTGGAGTCATGCCCAATGTGCAAACTTCATCGGGTTTACCGGTACAAAGGCATACGTCCGACTCTTTGGCAAGTGGACTGTCGGCATTTCCGGTAATGACAATAAACTTCAGATTACGATTCAGATTATGTGCCAATTGGGTGAGTTCAACAATCTCCCTTGTCTTGCCCGAGTTAGATATAAGTAACAGCAAGTCGTTTTCTTGCAAAATACCCAAATCACCGTGTTGTGCCTCGCTAGGATGCAAAAAAACAGAAGGAACTCCTGTGGAGCAGAAAGTTGTGGCAATGTTCATGGCTATTTGACCGGCCTTACCCATACCTGAAGTGACCAGCTTTCCTTTCTTTCGGTGTATTTGCTCTACAATAAGTTCAACCGCTTTTTCGTATGCATCAGTTACCGGAATGTTAAGAACGGCATTTGCCTCTTTCTGCAAGAGAGTTTGAATCGATTCAATCATTATTATCAGTTAAATTAGGTTTTTTCAAGATGTTTATCAGTTCGTTGAATGAATTTGCTACCAAGTAGTACTCATTCTTTTCTAATCCACGTATGAATTGGGCTTGAGCCATCTGCTGCAAAGCTTTCAGTAAAGTATCATAAAAGCCGTTTACATTATAAAAGATGACTTTTTTGTGATGGTATCCTATGGTTGAGGCTGCCATTACATGGAAAACCTCGTCTAACGTACCAATTCCACCCGGAAGAGCTACAAGTATATCAGACTCTTCAACAATAACGTCTTTTCGGTCACTCAGGTTAACTGTGTGTATCAGTCTGTCGGGAAGAGTACTTACTTTGCCATTCTTTTCGAGTATCTTAGGAACAACTCCTATGAGTGTAGCTCCGTTTGCCTTAGCTGCCGAAGCAATGTCCTCCATCAATCCTAAATTTGCTCCTCCGTATATAATTGTCTTTTTTTCTTTACCTAACCACTCGCCAAGTTGACGCGTAGTTTCCACATATACAGAGGGTAATCTGTTGGATGCAGAGCAAAATATTCCTATCTTTTCCATTAAGCTTGATGTATTATAGCCTGCAAATATCTGCAATTTCCTATAAATGGCAATAAGTTTTGTTGTATTTTTGTGCCCTTGTACCAATAACCAATTAGAAAACAATGAATTATAATCAGTATACATTGCCCAATGGACTTCGCATCATTCATGAATCGTCGGTCTCAAAAGTAACTTATGCCGGCTTTGCTGTAGATGCAGGTACCCGCGACGAGAGCTCCTCTGAGCAGGGAATGGCCCATTTGGTTGAGCATCTTATTTTTAAAGGTACTACTCACCGGCGCGCATGGCATATCTTAAACCGCATGGAAAATGTAGGAGGAGATTTGAATGCATATACCAACAAAGAAGAAACAGTCCTTTACGCATCGTTCCTGACAGAAGATTTGGACCGAGCGGTAGAGCTTATGAGTGATATGGTGTTTCACTCAACCTTTCCCGATCATGAACTTGATAAAGAAAAAGAGGTCATTTTAGATGAGATTCAATCGTACGAAGATAATCCTTCCGAACTTATTTTCGATGACTTCGAAGACATGATTTTCAAGGATCATTCCTTAGGGCGTAACATTCTAGGAAACCCTCAATCGCTGAACCAGATAACGCGTGAAGATATTATACGTTTCTGGAGCAATTATTATCAACCATCCAATATGGTCTTTTTTGTTCTTGGAAATGTTGATTTCAAGAAAGTAATACGTTTGGCAGAGAAGTACACGGGGCACTTGACATTGAGCGATCAGATATCCGAACGCATTATGCCGCCCCTTTATGTTCCTCAGCATAAATTGATCCATAAAGAGACACATCAGGCTCATGTAATGGTTGGCAACCGAGGATATGATGCGCATAACAACAAGCGTACGGGTTTATATTTATTAAATAACATGCTTGGAGGTCCCGGCATGAATAGCCGTTTGAATGTTTCTTTGCGTGAGCGTAAAGGCCTTGTTTACAGTGTGGAATCTAATTTGACTTCGTACACCGATACAGGTATTTTCTGCATTTATTTTGGTACAGATCCCAATGATGTTGATCGGTGTTTGACCCTCACGTACAAGGAATTGAAAAAGTTATGTGATTTGAAATTGACACCTTCTCAACTTGCAGCGGCCAAAAAGCAATTGATTGGGCAAATCGGAGTGGCCTCCGATAATAACGAGAATAACGCTTTGGGAATGGCTAAGACCTTCCTTCATTATAACAGATACGAAGCATCCGAGGCCGTTTATAAACGAATAGAAAGCATTACTTCATCAGAATTGCTTGAAATTGCTAATGAGTTGTTTGGGGAGGAGCAGCTTTCAACACTCATTTATAAGTAAAACCAAAGTCTGTTGAGTTGCGTAATAAAATGAATCTCTGAAAAGATAATTCACATTCATCTTCTCAGAGATTCACAAGAGAGAATCACCAACACAAAATCAACTATTTATAGCTTTTTTTGAGCTTGTTGACTGCATTTTCCAATGATTCAGTCGGCTCAATAATGTTGTAGCTTTCCCAGAAATCTTCATCATAAAAATTCAATACCTTCTCTGAAAGAACTTGATTGGCCTTGAAACTTTCCCTATAAGTGATGGTAGATGCAGCATTGTCGAGCCGGTCAGTCATTACCATTTCAGAGATAACCGTGTATCCCGTCGAGAAGAGTTTACGCTTCCAGTCACATTTGAATTTTATTTCAGTACGCACATAATTCAAGTAAGTGCGTCCGCCCATTTGTCTGTAAGTAACCAGATAAGATAAGTTTTCGGGTTTAAATCGGAGTCCAACCGGCTTACTTCGTAGAATAAGAGACGTGGCCTTGATCTTATCACGCATGTCGAGTGCAAACTCCATGCGTGTAATGGCCTGAGTTTCCCTATCAATATACAGTGTACCCTGATACAATGGTTCATCCAGCATCATACGCGGTTCAAAACGGATAGCATAATGTGGTCTGTTGTCAATGTTTACGTAATCATTGAATGTATAATTGTAATACATCAAACAATCCTTGCTGAGCAACACATCCGGATTTTTAACCATATCGATAAAGATTGCCTGTGTGGGGCCTCCCAATAGTTTAATGGCAAGAGTATCTCCTTCGTGGGGACTTAACAACCGTCTTCCTTTGAAGACTTTCACTCTATCTTTGCTGATATCTTCCGTGTAGGCCGATTTGTAGACGTTGATTACCGCTTCACAGATACTGATGTATTTTTTTCTTTTTTGAGAAGTTTCTCTGTAAAATCCAGTGTACATGGCAGGCTTATCGTTGTAATTTTCCGGGATACGCTCCAATGCCTGTTCAACGATTTTGCGTGCATCTACCGGCTTTACTACCACCTCATTTAACACCACAGTATTCGGCGTAATATAAATCACCCTATCATCTACATCTTTCTGATTGATATGAATAGTGGCCGTTTCGTAACCGATGTGTGATATCTCTATAAGATGCGCATGCAAGCTTTTCTTTACTTTCAGCGTAAAGGCTCCATCAGAGTTTGTAATGGTACCCACATTACTTCCGGGCACAGAAACGTTTACGTATTCGAGCGGACGTTTATTCTTTTGGCTTTTTACGATTCCGCTGATTACAAATACATCCTCATTCTCTTGGGCACGTATAGAGTGATTCGTTAAACTGAATAGAAAAACGATGAAGAGGATAATGGAGGAGTTTACAGACATTTTCATGGTGGAATGATTTAAAGGTCAATAATCCGTAAATGCTTGTCTTTCAATACATAAACAAATTGAAGAATCGCTTTGTTGAATAGGTGCCCCAGATAAAATCACTGAATTTGGTCTCAGAACAGACAAATGTTACTATATTTGCCCTATACCTATCTTGTATAGTATGAAAACAAAGATGTTTAAAATGAAAACAAGGCTCTTTTTTGCCTTTTTGGTGTTTAGTCCCTCCTATATATGTGCAGGTAATGAGGTCGATTCCCTGCTGAATGAACTCGATAAAATTATTGCAGTTCATCGTTCTTTCAGTATGAAGAAAGAAGTGCGTATTGATGAACTTAAAAGGAATACCCCACCTGCTACTTCCCTTACATCTTTGTATGAGAGGAATAGGAAGCTTTATAAAGAGTATAGGGCTTATATTTGTGATTCTGCCATTCATTATCTAAATAAGAATATTGAGTTAGCCGGTAAAATGAACGATCGCATGAAGCAAGATGAAAGTAAGCTTTTGCTGTCCTATCAGCTGGCGTCTTCAGGGATGTATAAAGAGGCCGTAGATATTCTCGAAAGTATTGATCGTGGTACTATAAACGCTCGGTTTCTTACAGATTATTATTCTTGCTTCGATCATGTGTACGGTGAATTGGCCTTTTATACGCAAGACAAGGTTAGTTCTGCAGGTTACCGAAAAATATCTGATGCGTACAAAGATTCTCTTTTCCATGTGGTTGATCATTCTACGGATTTGTATCTGTCAATGAAAGAAACAGCCTATAGAGACAATAGTGAATTTGCCGAAGCACTTCAAGTAAATGATATGCGGCTCTCCAAAGTTAAGTCTGGAACACCGGAGTATGCTTTGATAACATTTCATAGAGCTTTAGCTTTCAAACAAAATGGTGATCGGAATCAAGAAAAGAAATTTCTGGCTCTTTCGGCTCTTTCAGATATTCAATCGGCTATAAAAGACCATGCTTCCTTATGGATGCTGGCGCAGTTACTTTATGAAGACGGAGACGTGGAGCGGGCTTATCATTACATACGCTTTTCCTGGGATGAAACAAATTTCTATAATGCGCGTTTGAGAAGCTTGCAAAGTGCAGGTATTCTATCTCTTATAGATAAAACGTATCAGGCAAAAATAGAACGACAGAATAGGCAGTTAGAGAATTACCTGATGCTGATTAGTGCATTGGTTATTCTGTTATTTGTTGCTTTGGCATACATTTATTGTCAGATGAAAAAGCTTTCGGTAGCAAGGAATAACCTGCAGCAAGTTAACGAACAACTTAAGGCATTAAATGAGGAACTGAAACAAATCAATGGCTGCTTGCAGTCAACCAATATAGAACTTTCCGAGTCCAACCAAATTAAAGAAGAGTACATTGGCCGTTTTATCAAGTTATGCTCTACTTACATAGACAAGTTGGATGCTTATCGTCGCATGGTCAGTAAGAAAATATCGGGCGGCCAGACTGCTGAACTTTTGCGCATTGCACGCTCTCAAGATACACTCGACTTGGAGTTGAAAGAACTATATGACAACTTTGACTCTGCTTTCTTGCAATTGTTTCCTGATTTTGTGAAACGATTCAATGAATTGTTGCAGCCTGATGCTGCTATCCTACCTAAAAAAGGAGAATTGCTTAACACGGAATTACGTATTTTTGCTCTTGTTCGCCTAGGTATTGAAGATAGTTCGCAGATAGCCGAGTTCTTGCGTTATTCGGTCAATACCATTTATAATTATCGCGCTAAAGTGAAGAATAAAGCCCAGGTTTCGCGTGATGACTTTGAAAATATGGTTCGTAATATTCGCTAATATCTTTGTATTTCATCCACTTTTTAAGCCTGTTTTTATTTTATAATTAGCTTATAATCAGCTTTTTATGCTCTGGCTGTATCCACTATTTCTTTCATCGAACCAAAGCACCTCTCTCTTTTTGCTTAGTTTTGTGTCGATTGATTCGCTTGGCATACATCATGCTAGCGGGTTAAAGTAAACTTTGATTTTCAAACTTAAATTAATGCTTATGAAAAAGAGTAAGCGGAGCTGCCGCTTTATAGCTCGAAAGTTTTTTATTGCTTTCTCGGCAATATTCTTCTCATTGGGGGCATTCGCCCAACAGTTAAGTGTATCCGGACTTGTGTCTGATACTTCGAAAGAACCCCTTATCGGGGTAAGTGTTCTTGAAAAAGGAACTTCCAATGGTACAATTACCGACATAGAGGGGCGTTTTTCCTTGAATACAAAAGAAAATGCAGTTTTAGTTTTCTCTTATGTCGGCTACAAGACGATGGAGAAAAAAGTCACTTCACAAATGTCAGTCACACTTCAGGAAGACGCTGAGATGCTTGAGGAAGTAGTTGTTATTGGTTATGGAACAGTACAACGTAAAGATGTAACGACTGCTATTTCTACAGTATCTACAAAAGATTTGATAGAAAGACCAATCACCTCTGCCGGACAAGCCATCCAAGGCAAAGTGGCTGGTATCTCTGTTATTCAACCTAGTGGTATGCCTGGTGGAGAGTTATCCATTCGTGTTCGAGGAACGACTTCCTTTAATGGTAGTAATGACCCCTTGTATGTGGTTGACGGTGTGCCTGTAGATAAGATTGACTTTCTATCTCCCAATGATATTGCCAGCATGCAAGTAATGAAAGATGCTTCATCGGCTGCTATCTATGGTTCGCGTGCAGCGAATGGAGTCGTTCTTATTACAACTAAAACCGGACAAAAAGGAGCTGCTAAGGTGTCCTTGAATGTGCAATATGGTATCGACAAAGTGATTGACAATGTCAAAGTACTGAATACACAAGAATACGTAGAATTACAAAGAGAACTTGGAAATACCTCTTTACCCGATGGCTTAACTGATCAAACAAATTGGTTTGATGAGGCTTATCAGATAGGTCATACCCAGAGCTATCAAGCTTCAGTTTCTGATGGTACTGATCGGTTAAAGTACTTTCTATCCGGAGGTTATTTGGATCAAAAAGGCACTTTAGACGCGGCTTTCTTCAAACGTTATAATTTCAGAGGTAATATAGAAAATGATGTAAGAAAATGGTTGAAACTATCAGCTAATATTTCTTATTCTAGTACCATAAAGAATGATTTAATCACGGGTCAAGGTTCAAACCGTGGAGGTGTAGTGCTTTCTGTTATTAACACACCGACCTATGCACCTGTATGGAATCCGAGCAATCCGGAACAATATAACGATAACTTTTACGGTGCAAACCTTACTCATCCGTTAGAGAATATGGAGCGTAGTAGAAACAATAAACAGAAGGAAGATCGTATAATTCTATCCGGAAGTGCATTGATAACTTTTATGCCGGAGCTGAATTTCAAATCTTCTTTTAGCTTAGATCGTAGAAATGGACTTGATACAAACTTCCTTGATCCTCAGAAAACTAGTTGGGGAAGACAGCATTTCGGTATTGGAAGTGATGAAAGAAACAGAAATACTGTTATAACGATAGATAATGTGGCCACGTTTAATAAACGTATTGCTAAACATGCTTTTGAAGCCATGTTGGGAACTTCATATACCAAATCGGAATACTTAAATAGTTGGATAAACGGAACAAATTACAGATCAAGTGATATTGAAACGCTTAATGCGGCGAATAAGATAGATTGGTATAATACAGGTACTGCCGGTTCAGAGTGGGGAATTATGTCTTATTTTGGTCGTGTTGCCTATAATTATGATAGTAAATATCTCCTTACGATCAACATGCGTCGTGACGGATCATCCAGATTGCATCCAGATAGTCGTTGGGGGACATTTCCCTCCATGTCGGCCGGATGGAGAATTTCTTCTGAAAAATTCATGGAAAGTTTTTCTTGGATTGATGATTTGAAAATACGTGCTGGTTGGGGTAAAACAGGAAACCAGTCGGGTATTCATGATTATGCTTATTTGCAAAGATATAACATACAGCGTTTGGCATGGTTTGAAGAAGGAAAAGAGAATGTTCTTCCTACTATTTCTCCTGCTAACCTAAGAGCAACAGACCTGAAATGGGAAACAACTACACAAACGAATATTGGTATTGACTTTACAGCTTTTAGTAGTAGGTTGAATATTACATTGGATTATTATTTCAAGAAAACAACAGATATGTTGATGAATGTGACCATGCCTTCAACCGGAGCTAGCTCCATTTCTACCATTCAACGCAATGAGGGTGCCATGGAGAACAAAGGATTTGAGATAGCTGTTGCAACCAAGAATTTCCAAGGAGCTTTTGCGTGGGATACCGACTTTAATATCTCATTCAATAAGAATAAGTTAACCAAGTTGATGTATACACCCATGTATGAAGATGCTTTGACTAGTGATCATGTAAACGCCAAAGTTGTTCGTAATCAACCCGGACGTCCGTTAGGTAGTTTCTATGGTTACATAAGTGACGGTGTAGATCCTGAAACCGGTAATCTTATATATCGCGATTTGGATAATAATGGTAAAGGTGGAAATCCAGGCGATCAGACATTTATTGGGGACCCTAATCCGGATTTTACGTTTGGTATGACTAATAATCTCTCTTGGAAAAACTTCAACCTGAATATTTTCCTTCAAGGTTCTTATGGTAATGATGTGTATAATGCATCACGCATGGAAACAGAAGGTATGTTTGATGCAAAGAATCAAACGACTGTTGTACTCGATAGATGGAAAATACCCGGACAAATAACTAGTGTACCTAGAGCCGGTTTTAACATCAAGAATTCTACTTATTTTGTGGAAGACGGAAGTTATTTGCGTGTAAAAACCGTTACGTTATCCTATAACATCAAAAGTAAGTTCCTGACAAGAGCTGGGATTACACGTTTGCAACCTTATTTCACGGCCAATAATCTGCTGACACTGACTAGTTATTCCGGCATGGATCCGGAGGTTAATCAATGGGGAAATAGTGGTGCAGTACAAGGTATAGATTGGGGCACTTACCCTCACAGCAAATCATTTGTGTTCGGTATTAATGTTGACTTTTAATTTTTAATTTGATGAAAAAGATGAAACGAAATAATATAGGAAAGATTATATTGGGTGGAGCCATTACTTTGGCTGTTGCATCCTGTTCGTTGGACTTCGATCCGATATCTGATTATTCCGATGTCACAGAAGGAATATCTGAGACAGGGAAAGATGTGGTTTTTAAAGATAAAAAATCTGTAGAAGAACATTTAAAACTCCTCTACACAGAATTGAGAAACCAAGAATGGTATATTGATAAAATGCTGATGGCTGAAAGTCACTCTGACAATGCTTATGCAGGTGCATTTAATGCCGAGGTATTGCCTTATGAAGACAACTCGCTCGATGCAACAAACAGTGTATTGGAAAGAGATTGGAATCGTTATTTGAGTCAAATAGGACTTGCTAATAAGTTGGTAATTTATGCAGATAGTGTTGCCGATAAATCGTTGAGTGACGCGGAGGTGAAGAGCTATCAGGCACAAGGAATGATATTTCGCTCGTTGATTTACTTTGATATGGTTCGTCTCTGGGGAAATATTCCGGTCGTAACGAAAGTTGCTCCTAATATTACCAGTGAAAATTTCGACGAAGTATATCCGCTATATTTTCCTTTGCAAACTCCTGAAATAGATACTTATAAGCAAATAGAATCGGATTTGTTATTTGCAGTACAAAATGCGCCCGATTACAATCCGGCAGATAAAAGAGTGATGACCAAAACTGTAGCTCGCGCATTACTAGCCAAATTGTACGCCGAAAAGCCGCTGAGAGATTATGAAAAAGTGATTAAATACGCAGATGATGTTGCCAAAGACGGCCCTCAACTTGTAGACGATTTCAGTGTGCTTTTTGGTATGAAGAAGGATGAAAAAGGCAATTACATTGATGCAAAAGCCCGTAATACTAGCGAGTCCCTATTGGAGGCTCAGTTTGTGGCGGGCGACAATAACTGGTGCTACATGATGTTTGGTCGTAATCTTCTGAATTGGGACGAAAATTTCAGTTGGAATAAGTGGGTTACACCTTCGCGTGATTTAATAAAACTTTATGAATCGGAAGGAGATGTGGAACGCTTCCAAGAGTCGATTGTTTATTATGAATGTGGATGGTCTCTTTATTATCCTAAAGATCATTACCCTTTCATGTACAAATGTCGTTCGTCGCAAAGTAGTATTATTTGGATGCGTTATGCTGATATTCTTTTGCTTAAGGCTGAAGGACTGATCATGCGTTCATCTCCCGATTTAACAGCAGCAGCAAATATTATTGATGAGATACGTACCAAACGCAAATTGCCCAAATTACCGGCTAGTATCAAGGGAAATAAGGAAGACATGCTTAATGCTTTGTTGAAAGAACGACGCATGGAATTGGCTTTCGAAGGGCAACGTTGGTTTGATTTGGTCAGATTAGATAAAGTGGAAAGCGTGATGAATGCTGTTTATTCCAAGGATTCTGGAAGAAGAGCACGCCAAGAAGCCTTTACTGAGAATTCTTATCGCTTGCCCATACCGTTAAGGGTACTGCAAGCGAATTCAAATATGGTTCAAAATAAAGGCTATTAGCCAATAATTAACTACTGACAAGCATGAATAAGCTAAAAAGTATAAGATGGTTTGCATTATTGTTTCTCATTATGACAGGATGCAGTACCGGTAAAGGTAATACATTAGATCCTGACCAAGAAATCGTAAAGGGAGAGGTAGTAACAGCTTATGTTACTACCGCGACCCGCTCATCTGAATTTGTCCCCAAAGAAATATCTTTTAGTGATAGAGTAGACAATATGTCGCCCTTTACCATTACACTTGTTTCCGGCAAGAAACATCAGACGATGGATGGCTTCGGAACTGCTATTACCGGCTCTTCAGCTTTCAATTTATTGAAGATGTCGCCTTCTGACAGAAATGCTTTTTTGAAGAGAACCTTCTCTGAATCAGATGGTATGGGGCAGAGTTATGTAAGAATAGCTATCGGCTGTTCCGATTTTTCTCTTAGCGAATATACTTGCTGTGATCAAAAAGGTATTGAGCATTTTGCTTTGCAAGAAGAAGAATTGAAATACATTATTCCTGTATTGAAAGAGATATTAGCAATCAATCCTCAACTAAAAATCATGGGTACGCCTTGGACGCCCCCCACCTGGATGAAGGTTAATAACCTCAAAGATTTGAAGCCTTTTGAATCATGGACAAGTGGCCAGTTAAATCCTGCTTACTATCAGGATTATGCCACTTATTTTGTGAAATGGATCAAAGCGATGGAGGAACATGGTATTCCTATCTATTCGGTTACTCCTCAGAATGAACCGTTGAATAGGGGAAATTCGGCATCTATGTATATGGGATGGGAAGAACAGAATGCTTTTATTAAAAATGCACTTGGCCCGAAATTCAAACAAGAGGGAATCAATACCAAGATTTACTTGTATGACCACAATTATGATTATGATAATCATAAAGAAGAGACCAAGGATCAGATGCAGTATCCGTTACATATTTACGCAGATGCCCAAACGGCAACCTTTGTTGCAGGCGCAGCTTATCATAATTATGGAGGCGATAAATCGGAGTTACTCACTATTCATAATGCCAATCCTGATAAAGAGTTGATCTTTACCGAAACATCTATCGGAGAGTGGAATGACGGTAGGAACTTTGAAAAGCGCTTGATAGAAGATATGGAAGAAGTGGCACTGGGTACGGTAAACAATTGGTGCAAGGCTGTCATTGTCTGGAATTTAATGTTGGATTCAGAAAAAGGCCCTTTCAGACCCGGCGGATGCAATTCTTGCTTTGGTGCAGTAGATATTGATAAAGCAACTTATAAAACCATTATTTGCAACTCTCACTATTATATTATCGGACATTTATCTTCTGTTGTAAAACCCGGAGCTGTTCGTATTGGTACTTCCGGATACACAGACAAGGAATTGGTTTATTCTGCTTTTAGGAATGCGGATAACAGTTATGCGTTCATCGTACTTAACAAATCGTCAATGCCTAAAAAAATAAACTTATATGATGGCGAAAAGAGCTTTGTGCATGAAGTGCCTGCTAAAGCTGTTGTTTCTTACCGATGGTTAACTAACAAATAAAAATTCTAATTATGAAATTACTTACATATAAACTCCTTTTTTTGTTCTCTGTCATCTTGTTGGCATCATGTTCTGACGATGATGAGAAGGCAGCGGGAAATCCCGTAATGGATATCAAGTCTGAATTCACTAATGCCATGTATGGTGATAGTTTGCCTTTTACTGTCAGTGTAACCGATGAGGTTCCCCTATCTACATTAAAGGCCCGAATTTATTACGGAGAAGAAAAGGTTTCCGAAGTAGTGCTCAGAACCAAAACCAATGGTTCTTATTCCGGTAAAATTTATGTTCCATTCTTTAAAGATACCCCCGATGGAAAGGCTAAACTGGAGTTCACGTTACAAAACATCAATTTTACGTTGACTAATAAAACGTATGATTTAACAGTGACGCGTCCGGTGTTTCCTTACTTAACTTTTGTGACAGCTAGTAAAGAGTATACAATGCTTCATACGAGTGGTCACAATTATGAATTAACAGAAACGCTCCCTCAGAAAATAAAAGGCTACATAAAAGCTCCCAAAACAACCTCTAATAGCAATGAACTTACTTTCGGTTGGGAAAGCGGTGCGATTGCTTTTGGTTCAACCGAGCCTATTACTTTTTCTAATTTGACTGCTGGTGAATATACCATTTCGTTCAATACACAGGATTACTCTGCGGCACCGTTTATCGTAGCGTATGTAGTTAACGGGGTGAAGATGGAGAAATTAGCTGAAGGTGATACGGAAGATCGTTATAAACGCGATTTGGCATTGAAGCAAGGAGATGAAGTACGTGTTGAAGGGATCGATGATTTTAATGAATGGTGGATAGACCCTGATTTCTTCACAAAAGATGGAGATAAACTAACCTTTAAACCGATTGATGGCGACTACCGTATTATTGCCGACTTTGTACGCAGATATTTGAAAGTGGAGGTGATGTCGGGCACTGCTCCGGCCAGTCTGAAAGAAGACGGTACCGGTGCTATATGGATTGTTGGCGACGGTGTTGGTAAACCTGCTTTAAAATATGCCCCAAGTTGGAACCCATCTATGGGAATTTGTATGGCTCCCATGGGCAATGGCAAATACCGGGCTAGCTTTGTTGCGGGTGAAATGATTAGTGCAAGCAACATCAATTTCGTGTTTATTCATCAGAAAGACTGGGGCACCGGCTTTAAAGGCTCTCAAACTGTTTCGGGTGGTGACAGAACACTGGAGGTGGTGAGTGATCTTATCTTGATTGGAGAAGGTCAGAATGTAAACGGTGTTGACAATGGTAACTTAGCCTTGATAAAAGACAAAAGCCTCACCGAAGGTAAAACCTATGTTTTTGAAATTGAGGCTCCTGCCGGACTTGTAGGTTGTAAGCTGACCATCACGGAAAAATAAAGAACCGTTAGGAATAGGTATTAGTTTTTTTAAGGTACAATGAATGCTTGTATAGACTAAGAATGGAAAAGATAAAATTAATTCTTTTGTGCTGTTTCAGTTTGTTCTTAACAAATGTGAGTGCTACTGTGAGACTTCCCCACTTGTTTTCGGATCACATGGTTATGCAGCGAGATCAGCCGGTCAAAATATGGGGATGGGCGGATAAGAACGAAACTATAGAAGTTGTTTTTGGCAGCCAGAGCAAGAAAGTCAAAGCAGATAAAAACGGAAATTGGGCATTATCTCTTGATAAGATGGCTTTTGGCGGTCCATATAGCATGCAGATAAAAGGCCGAAGTAATCATATTACATTGAAGGATATTTATGTAGGAGATGTATGGCTTTGTTCGGGACAGTCGAATATGGAGATGCCTGTTCATGGTTGGAGTTCCGTTGATAATTATCAGGAAGAAATTAAGAATGCGGACTATCCTCTCATCAGAACGTTCAATGTGACAAAAGGAATGGACGCACAGCCCCGCAATGATAGCGAAGGAATGTGGATGGTCTGTTCTCCTGATCAGGTGGCGGATTTTTCGGCAGTTGCTTATTTCTTTGCCAGGAAACTTAATCAGGAGTTGAATATTCCCATCGGCATTATTAACTCATCATGGGGAGGAACCGAAATAGAATCATGGATTACCCCCGATGCTTACAAGGCTCTGCCCGCAAGGTTCAATGATAAATACGAAGCTGTTGATATGGCCGACTTTGATTCTTTTTTGAAAGAAAACGAAATCAATAAGAGTTTATATCAGAAAGCGATGGATCATGATCCTGGCGTAAAGGAGGAGTGGTACAATCCTTCAACGGATGTTTCATTGTGGGAAAAGATGCTGCTTCCTCAAGTTTGGGAAAATGTATTGGGTAATGTAGACGGTATCGTGTGGTTCAGGCGTACGTTTACTTTGCCTAAAGAGGATTCGGGTAAAAACACGGTGATACAACTAGGCCCTATTGATGATGATGATGAAACTTGGCTGAATGGGGTTAAGATAGGAGAAAGCAAAGGCTATGCAATAAATAGGATTTATGAAGTCCCGTCTGAACTTCTTAAAGAAGGAGAAAATACAATCGTAGTGAAGGTCTCCGATTATTCAGGAGGTGGTGGCATGTATGGCAATGCCGACGACATGTATATAAAAACCGCCAAAGGACGCTATTCATTAGCAGGAGAATGGGTGTATAAATCCTCTGTTACTAACAAAGCATTCAACTATGTGACGGTTTCACCCAACATGCTTTACGGACTGCTTTACAATGCCATGATTCATCCATTCATATCATTCCCCATTCAGGGGGTTATTTGGTATCAAGGAGAAAGCAATGTGGGATATGCTTATGACTATCGCACTCTATTTCCTGCCATGATTAATTCCTGGCGTTCCAAGTGGGGCCGTGAGTTGCCTTTTTATTGGGTGCAACTAGCCAATTATATGGCTAAAGATGTGAAACCGCAAAGAAGTGAATGGGCCGAACTACGTGAAGCCCAGACAATGACATTGCTACTGCCGCAAACAGGACAAGCTGTCATTACGGATATTGGAGATGGTGATGATCTTCACCCTCGAAACAAGCAGGACGTAGGATTTCGTCTGGCACTAATTGCTTTGAATAAGACATACGGAATGAAAGAGATGACATGTTCCGGCCCTGTTTTCAAGTCAATGAACGTTATAGGTAATAAGGTTTATATTGAATATGATCAAATAGGGAAGGGCTTGTGTGTGAAGAATAAGTATGGCTATATAGAAGGGTTTTCTATTGCTGGTGCCAATCAGCAATTTGAATGGGCACAGGCTTATTTAGATGGCGACAAAGTGGTAGTTTCTTCCACTCATATTACTCATCCCATAGCAGTACGCTATGCATGGTCTAATAATCCGGATGTGAATTTATATAATAAAGACGGATTGCCTGCAGCCCCTTTCCGAACGGACAACTGGGAGGATAGCAAATAGAAAGAACTGTGTAATAATAGAACTATTAACGTATTAGTTTATGAAAAAGATAAAAAGTTTTTTTTGGGGTGTTTCACTCTTCGCGCTGCCTGTTTTTGCACAGCAGAAGCCAGCGTATCTGGATGTTGACAAGCCTATTGAAGTAAGAGTGGAAGACGCGTTGAGGCGGATGACACTGGAAGAAAAAGTGGCCATGACACATGCACAGTCTAAGTTCAGTTCGCCGGGAGTTCCCCGCTTGGGAATTCCCGAGAATTGGATGACCGACGGGCCGCATGGTATCCGAGCCGAAGTGCTTTGGGATGAATGGTATGGTGCCAACTGGACAAATGATTCTTGCATCGCCTTTCCGGCCTTGACTTGTTTGGCGGCTACATGGGATACCGAGATGTCGGCTCTTTATGGGAAAAGTATCGGTGAAGAGGCTCGATATCGCAATAAGAACGTGCTGTTGGGACCGGGTGTAAACATATACCGTACACCACTTAACGGTCGTAATTTTGAATACATGGGGGAAGATCCTTATCTTGCTTCAAAGATGGTGGTTCCCTATATCCGTGAAGTTCAGAAAAACGGTGTTGCCGCTTGTGTGAAACACTTTGCGCTCAATAATCAAGAGATATACAGAGGACATATCAATGTGCAGGTTGACGACCGCGCTCTTCACGAAATTTATCTGCCTGCATTTAAAGCAGCTGTGCATGAAGGACAAGCGTGGGCTATCATGGGGTCGTACAATAAATACAAAGGCGAACACTGCTGTCACAATCAGTACCTGCTCAATGATTTGTTGAAGCGCGACTGGGGTTTTGACGGGGTAGTGGTGTCCGATTGGGGCGGTGTGCATGATACCAAAGAAGCTATTTTTAATGGGCTCGATATGGAATTTGGAAGCTGGACCAATGGTTTGAACTGGGGGCAAAGCAATGCCTACGATAATTATTACCTGGCCCATCCTTATTTGAATTTGATTAAAAAGGGCGAAGTCACCGAAAAAGAACTGAATGATAAGGTCCGTCGCATTCTTAGGCTGGTATTCAGAACCAATATGGCTAAGGAACGTCATTTTGGCTCTTTCGGTACCGAAGAACATGCCTTAGCCGGACGTACCATTGCTCAACAAGGTATTGTACTCTTGCAAAACAAGAAAAATGTGCTGCCTGTTGATGCGTCGAAAGTGAAGCGAGTGCTGGTTGTGGGCGAGAATGCAGTGAAACGGATGACTGTGGGCGGTGGCTCCTCTTCGCTTAAGGCGAAATACGAAGTTTCTCCGCTCGAAGGCATCAAGGCTCGTTTGGGAGATGGAGCGGAAGTTATTTATTCGCCGGGATATGCGTCTCCGGCAGTGAAAGAACAAGATGTGTTAGGAGCAGAAGAGCCTGATAAAATGGAAATTGACGCCGATGCATTGCGAAATGATGCGGTGAAATGGGCCAAAGATGCAGATGTAGTCTTCTTTGTGGGTGGTTTAAACAAGAATGATGGTCAAGACTGCGAAGGCAACGACCGGAGTTCGCTGAGTTTACCCTACGAGCAAGATCAACTGATTGCCGAGTTGGCAAAAGCAAACCCTAACACCGTAGTTGTTATCATATCGGGCAATGCTGTTGCCATGCCCTGGGTGAAACAAGTTCCTGCAATTGTTGAGGCTTGGTATAGTGGCACTGAAGCGGGTAATGCATTGGCATCTATTCTGTTTGGTGATGTCAATCCATCGGGTAAGTTACCTTTTACTTTCCCTGCGAGACTGGAAGACAATGGTGCACATGCATTGGGTGAGCATCCCGGCGACAGCATAAACGTGAAGTACAATGAAAGTATTTTTGTTGGCTACCGTTGGGCTGATAAGCAGAAAAAGACCAAGCCGCTGTTCGCATTTGGCCATGGATTGAGTTATACCACCTTTGCATACGGTAAAGCTACTGCCACTAAAAAATCACTTACTGCTGATGAAACAATTACATTCACTGTTCCGGTAAAGAACACCGGTAGCCGTGAAGGTTCTGAAGTTGTTCAGTTGTATATCGGTGATAAGAAATCGGCTTTACCTCGCCCCATCAAGGAGTTAAAAGGCTTTAGTAAGGTGAAGCTTGCCCCGGGCGAAGAGAAGATGGTCAGCTTTACAATAGATAAAACCGACCTTAGCTATTACGATGATACTCAAAATAGATGGGTTGCCGAACCGGGTGTTTTCGAAGCTTTTGTTGGGGCTTCATCGGCTGATATAAGAAGTACCGTTTCTTTTGAATTGAAGTAATCTGCCATGCAGATAATGATGAAGGGGCTATCCGAAACATTGGATAGCCCCTTGCTTTATTATAATTGCTGGTTGCAAAACTTTTTGTAGACCCGGGTGTAGGGCATTTGTACACCCGGATC
>OBMA010000216.1_pt1 | contig 31741 bp, 31 predicted proteins | sample 1539141 | NCBI WGS metagenome assembly OBMA01 (sample SAMEA3991484, study PRJEB22521) | metagenome | biome: anthropogenic terrestrial biome; feature: sewage plant; material: raw primary sludge | place: Sweden | collected 2012-09-26
CTGCAAGATCCATATATTTGATCATGTATTTTGCTCTGTCCTGATTAACGTTCTTGACTGCTTTTGAAATTACAGCAGAGAACGCGGCACGTTCAATATTATGTCCAATACTTTCGCCCATTTTAAAAACTTCCTTTCTGAGAATAAATCCCTGTTAAGCTTCTTTTGCTTTCATTCTCAACCATAATAAACCCCACTTTTAATTAAGTAAATAAACACAATGGTCAAAATGTTTACGCTGATGCGATAAAGAAGGGCAAACGTCAAGGTGCCGTGGTGCGATCCTTCAGAGGAGATGGAGCACTTCATATCATAATACAAAGATTTTGATTGGAGTTAACATTACTAATGTATGTTTTTGTAACAATATCACTACATACTATGGTATGATATGACTATTCATGAAAGGGAGATGCGAAAATGAGAGATCTTAAGAAAGATGGAGAGTATTTTGATATAGGCGGACAGTGGTATAAAGGGAATCTGCATACACATTCGACATGTTCTGACGGAAGCCTAAGACCTGGAGAGGTAATGGATGTGTATTCTTCAGCCGGATATGATTTTCTGGCACTTACGGATCATTGGTGCGAATCGGACAGTGGAAACTATGGAAAAATGCTTATATTTTCCGGAGCAGAACTTGATACAGGAGACATGATGAATTCACCTGTCTATCATATCGTTGGAATAGGGATGAAAGAAAAAACGGGTTTCAGACCGGACCGCACAAGAGACCCGCAGGAGGTTGTTGATGCGATACATATGGCAGGTGGAATCGCAATACTTGCACATCCAAGCTGGTCAGTAACTGATCCGGAAAAAGTGATGAAAATTAAAGGTATTGATGGTGTTGAGATCTATAACACGATATCGGGGATACCGTGGAATGGCGATCGCGCTGATTCAAGCCAATACTTTGATATCTGGGGTTCAAACGGACGAATCTTTTATGCGATGGCAGCTGATGATGCTCATGGATTTACCGGAGAACAGACTTATTCATATATCATGGTCAATTCGGAGAAAAAGACTGAAGAATCGATCATAGATAGCATTAAGACGGGAAATTTCTACGCAAGTCAGGGACCTGTGATAAAGCAGATAAGCAGGCATGGGAATAAGATCGAGGTTGATTGCGAAGGCGCTGAAGCAGCAGTATTTTTGAGTGCATGCATATGGTGTGCCGGCAGGTATCAGAAAAACATCGGGAATCATGTGGAATATGAGATTCAGGAACCTGACAGGTTCGTACGTATCGAACTTATCGGTGCTGATGGTAAAAAAGCGTGGAGTTCACCATTTGAAGTGTGAAGTGAGGAATTATATTTCACGTGGCAGATATGCAGTGCACATGTCAGACTTTTATGACGCTTATATAAGATTGCAAAACGGCGTTTTTCTGGCGTACATGTCAGGTTTTATGGACGATAATGTTAGATGTTACAGAAATGGGCGTTTTTCTTTACTGCATCACTTTAGTCATATATCTTCTACAGTGATGCTTTTTTCCTACATAATAAAGGGGTCAAAGCAATAAAACAGCATCATATCTCATCCTTCTGACTGGCTTAGACATAACTAAACTGCATCACTGGGGCAAGATCATTTTCATATTTCGTGTAGGTAAAATATAAAAATATACAATTTTACAGTACCTGTAGGAATCTGCCTCATTTATACTGTATTTTTTCATCAAGAAATGATTACGATAAAATGCGATGCAGTATCTACGGAAAAAGTCAGCTCCTGTACTGCAATTAAAAAAACATTAAGGGGGTCTGTTTCCAAAAATTGCAGTAATTGCAACATGAATGTTCATATATACTGTATTTTTCTTTTGTCAGAATGATCTTTCGAGGTATCGACCCCTTGATTCAAACAAAAAATACAGTACCTGTAACAATTCAAGTCAAATATACTGTATGATTTTTTGGAGGGGATAAAATCGAAATCAAAAATACAGTATAGAAAAGGAATTTACCTCAGAATACTGTATTGCCAATCATTTTCAACTGAGAACATTTTACACACTTTTTCGGACTTGACTACTCACATCACATTTTATGCAACTCACAGCAAAATATATAATAAATGTGGGTTCAATTCCAAACTGAAATAAAAAGCCCTGGCAACGTCACACCTGCCAAGGCTTTTGCTTTCTACATTTACTCGGAATTACTCGGAATGGCACTTGGAATTTTACTTGGAATTTTTTTCTCAAACTGTAGAATTTTCTCTACATCTGTAGAGAATACTCTACATCCGTAGAATAAAGAATGCCGTATCTACGCGGGATAGCGTAAATACGGCACTTTTCGGTTAGTAGCTCGTGCGGGAATCGAACCCACGATTCTGCCGTGAGAGGGCAGCGTCTTAGCCTCTTGACCAACGAGCCATATTAAAGACCAGCTCACTTGTATTTAGTATCGTGCGAGTCGGACGTTAACTATAATATAATAGTCTATGACAAAATGCAAGCACTATTTTGCCAATGATTCATTTTCCAATTTTGCCCAAGGTATATAAAATACTTGTCAATCCAATTTTTATAGTGTATAGTTTTTTACGTTTAGTCGGATGATGTGCGAGTATCTTCTATAATTAAAGTACTTGAAAAGCCAGACAGAGACAACTCGATAAGCAGACAAACGAATAAAAGACAGCATATGAACGAATAGAATATAGCAGAAATAAATAACCAATAACCAAGAACCAAGAATCAAAAACAAAGAATCCATGTAGGCTGTAAAGGGGACAGAAAGAATGGCAAAGAATCTTGTAATAGTTGAATCACCAGCCAAGGTGAAGACGATAAAAAAATTTCTCGGATCGAATTACGAAGTGATGGCCAGCAACGGACACGTGCGTGACCTGCCTAAATCGCAGCTAGGCATTGATGTTGAAAATGATTATGAGCCTAAGTACATAACAATAAGGGGGAAGGGAGAAATACTTGCGGCGCTTCGCAAAGCGGTGAAGAAAGCCGATAAAGTGTATCTCGCAACTGATCCAGATAGAGAGGGAGAGGCGATCTCCTGGCATCTTACACATTCGCTGAATCTTGAAGGTAAGAAAGTATATCGTATCACATTTAACGAAATAACGAAAAATGTTGTCCGTGAATCGCTTAAAAGTCCGCGAACTATCGACATGAATCTTGTAGATGCGCAGCAGGCAAGAAGATGCCTTGACCGTATCGTTGGATATCGCATATCGCCGCTTCTGTGGGCAAAGATAAAGAGAGGTCTTTCTGCCGGACGTGTTCAGTCTGTAGCACTCCGCATAATCTGCGACAGAGAAGATGAGATCAATGCTTTTATCCCCCAAGAGTACTGGACACTTGATGCATCATTCCAGATCCCCGGAGAAAAGAAGCTTCTCACAGCTCACTATTATGGAACAGATAAAGAGAAGAAGACAATTGAAAATAAGAGTGAACTCGACCAAATAGAGAAAGCACTAAAGGGAGCATCATATAAGATCGCTGATATAAAGAATGGCGAGAGGGTGCGTAAAGCACCGCTTCCATTTACGACATCAACGCTTCAGCAGGAAGCAAGCAAAGTACTGAATTTCTCTACACAGAAGACGATGCGTATCGCTCAGCAGTTATACGAAGGTGTAGATATTGAGGGCAGCGGATCTGTGGGTATCATCACATATCTGAGAACAGATTCAACGCGTGTATCTGAAGAAGCAGAAAAGATCGCACATGAGTATATTGGTGCAAATTATGGGGACAAGTATATTGGAGAGGGTTCTCAGAAGCAGGCATCACAGAAGATACAGGATGCGCATGAAGCTATAAGACCTACTGATATATCACGCAGTCCGGTGATCATAAAAGAATCGCTTTCAAGAGATCAGTTTAGACTTTACCAGCTTATATGGAAACGCTTTACAGCGAGTCGTATGTCATCAGCTGTGTATGAGACAACATCAGTCAAAATCGATGCGGCAGGGCAGAGATTCACGGTCGCAGCTTCACATGTAAAGTTTGACGGATTCATGAGCGTGTATACGGATGATGATGAAAAAGAAGAGAACAACACGCTGATGAAGGGACTGAGCGAGAAAACGAAGCTTAAGTTCGATTCATTTGATTCAGAACAGCATTTCACGCAGCCGGCTCCGCATTATACAGAAGCTTCGCTTGTACATGAGATGGAAGCGCAGGGAATAGGCAGACCTTCGACATATGCTCCTACGATCACAACTATTCTTGCAAGACATTACATTGAAAAAGAGAGCAAGAACTTATATGTGACTGAACTTGGCGAAGCTGTTAACAACATGATGAAAGAGGGCTTCTCATCGATCGTTGATGTTAATTTTACGGCGAGCATGGAAACACTTCTCGATGGAGTTGAAGCAGGCACTGTAAAATGGAAGACTATCATAGAAAATTTCTATCCAGATCTTGATGACGCAGTCAAGAAGGCTGAAGTACAGCTGGCTGAGGTAAAGATCGCGGATGAGGAAACTGAGGAGATATGCGATAAGTGCGGTCGTCATATGGTCATAAAATACGGACCTCACGGTAAATTTCTTGCATGCCCGGGATTCCCTGACTGCAAAAATACAAGACCTTATTTTGAGAAGATCGGTGTTGCATGCCCTAAGTGTGGGAAAGATATCGTTATCAAGAAGACCAAAAAAGGGAGAAAGTATTTCGGATGTATAGGATATCCGGATTGTGATTTTATGTCATGGCAGAAACCGCTTAATCAGAAATGTCCCAAATGCGGTGCGATCATGCTGCAGAAGGGAACAAAAGCCGTATGTTCAGATCAGCAGTGCGGATATGTTGTTGAACTTCCGAAAGAAAGCACGGCAGACAGGAAATGACAGATGTCTTATACAGACAGGAAATGACAGATTTTTTATTTGCACGTGCCCAAAGTGTGTGATAAAATTATAAATAATCAGACAAATCATAGCGAAAGGCGCACCAACGATGAGCAGCATCAAACTGCTGGATAAGACCAGAAAAATAGAAAAACTTCTTCACAACAATAATACCGGAAAAGTAGTATTTAATGATATATGTGATGTACTTGGCGATATTTTGGATTCGGATGCTCTTGTGATAAGCAGGAAAGGCAAAGTCCTGGGAATCGGCGAGACAAAGGGAATTGCAGTAATAGATGAAATGCTTACCGATAAGGTCGGATCATTTATCGATCCTATGCTGAATGAGAGATTACTTGCAGTCCTTTCTACAAAAGAAAATGTCAATCTTGATACACTTGGATTTGAAAACACCAATGTGAATAAGTATCAGGCAGTTATCACGCCGATAGAGATAGCGGGGGAAAGGCTTGGAACACTTTTTATCTATCGCAATGGAGAGCAGTACGATATTGATGATATAATTCTCTGCGAATATGGGACTACAGTAGTCGGACTCGAAATGCTGCGCGCCGTAAATGAAGAGAGCGATGAGGAAAACAGAAAGCTTTCTGTTGTGAAGTCTGCGATCAATACACTTTCGTATTCAGAGATGGAAGCAATCACACATATTTTTGAAGAATTGGGTGAACGGCAGGAAGGCATTCTTGTGGCGAGCAGGATAGCTGACAGGATCGGAATAACAAGGTCTGTCATCGTGAATGCACTTCGAAAGTTTGAAAGTGCCGGTGTGATAGAGTCAAGATCGTCAGGAATGAAGGGAACTTACGTAAAAGTCTTGAATGATTGTGCGGTAGAAGAAGTGTCAAAACTCAGGGAGAAGAATAAAGCAGGTGCAAAATAGGAGCAAGCAGAGCGGAACAGGTATTATCCAAGAAAAGCATAGAGCAGTGATATCGGCGACAATATAAGGATCGGACGGAATACTGATCCTGATTATGATTATCAGCTGAGATAAACGGACTTATAGAACAGCATTGACTGTTTTAGAGTCCGTTTTTTGATGACCAGGCAACATTTAGTCTGTTATGTAACCCGCGACCACAATATAATGTGTTTTTTTTGAAAATGCCCTTGCCTTTTGAGACGAATTATCTATAATTATAGTTATGGTGTAATGGCATGGGTAGGTGGCAGTATGCCGCAGAACATACCGAGAGGAGTGATAGATATGAGCAGCAATGTATTTGTGAATACTGATGCATTTGACTACATCAATGTACTTGATAAGGCTGCAGACGCTTCGTGGGAGCGCAATACGCTTCTTGCAAATAATATCGCGAATGCGGATACCCCGAACTACAAGCGTGAAAATATAGATTTTGAGAGTACTTTGCAGCGGGAACTTGGCAATTCAAAATATGAGACGATGGATGACAAGGTGCATAATGCGAAAGCATCCAAACTCAATGCTAAAGCATATGAGGATTCGACGTCATATTCATACAGACTTGATGGCAATAATGTGGATCCGGAGACTGAGAACGTGGAGCTTGCGTCAAATCAGCTGAAATATCAGGGACTGACGCAGAGCATATCACAGGAGTTCAAAAATCTTCAGAGCGTTATGAAGACTTGAGGTGAGGTGAATCATGGGCTTATTTAAATCATTTGATATAAATGCTTCAGGTATGACAGCAGAACGGTATCGTATGGATGTTATTGCCGAGAATGTGGCAAATGCGAATACGACGCGTACATCAGACGGGACACCGTACAGAAGAAAGATCGTTGTGTTTGAGGAAAAACAGTCTCAAGGGACATTTTCATCGCTCCTCAATTCAGCATCGAACAGATATACAGGGGACGGTGTAAAGGTATCAGGCACATATGATGATACTTACACACAGATGAATAAAGTGTATGATCCGGCAAACCCTGATGCAGACGAGAACGGGTATGTCACATATCCTAATGTCAATACAGTTACTGAGATGACTAACCTTATTGACGCGAATCGTGCTTTTGAGGCCAATACGACGGCTTTTGCATCGAGCAAGAATGTTGCGGAAAAAGGACTTAACATCATAAATGCGTGATCATAAAGATGATGAATCCTGAAAGGATGGTGCCGCATGGCTGTAACAACAGATAATACGATCGACATCACAAGACTTAGGAATGTGTCAAGCGGAGTGATAGCTGAGGAAGCAAAGACCGCGCCAACAAATGACGAGAATACATATTCAAGCAACTTTGGAAGTGTATTTCAGACGGCAGTCGATAATATCAATACGACAAACGGGTATCTTTCTGATGCTGAGGATGAAGAGATAAACTGGTCACTCGGCAAATCAGAGAATTCGCATGATCTTGCGATAGCACTTCAGAAAGCGTCTACTGCATTGCAGTATACAGTTGCGGTACGTGATAAATTGCTTTCTGCATATAAAGAACTTGTCAATATGCAGATCTGATTATCAAACGGGGGAATAGAAGATTATGCCTGAAAGACTTAAGGGGATCATAAAGAGGTTCTCAGAATGGTGGAAGAAATTCACCGGCAGACAGAAGACAATAATAGTGACAGCAGCGGTTGCTACGATAGTAGCGATATCGTTCCTTGTCTCATTTCTTACCAGAGACCAGTATGTAACACTGATGACGTGTGATACTACAAAAGAAGCGTCAGAAGTCAAAGATCTTCTTGACGGAGAAAGCATTACATACCGTATCTCAACCGATGGGCTTAAGATCGATGTGCTGACGACGGATCAGGCTGATGCGAATATCCTTCTTGGAGCAAATGACATACCGGCACAGGCATACAGCATCGATAATGTAACAAGTGGAAGTTTCAGCACTACTGAATCAGATAAGCAGAAGAAATATGTATTGTATCTGGAAAGTCAGCTGGAAAATGATTTCCTGAAAAAGTTCAAATCTATTAAAAATGCGAGTGTAGAGCTCAATATTCCGACAGATGACGGAACACTGATAGCAGAGAAACAGGATTCATATGCAAGTGTCTTGCTTGAACTTAAAGATGACAGCTTTAACGACGAGAGTGCCTCATATATGGCAAAGGCAATAGCGACAGCCATAGGAAATGAGAATACGGATAACATAGTTATAATGGATACTGATGGCAATATGTTATTTACCGGTGACAGTGATTCCACTTCCGCAGGTCTTGCTTCATCACAGCTTACTGCCAAGAATAAAGCTGAAAGCAAGGTAAAGACTGAAGTCACTAATGTGCTCCTTGGTACTAATGAGTTTGATAAGGTTCAGGTGGCGAGCAACCTTGCACTTGATTTTTCAGACAAAGAAGAGACGGTTCATAATTACGAAGCTGCGGATGGTCAGTCACAGGGTGTGCTTAGCCATTCCGATGAGTACAGTTCAGATAACACATCAGGAACCGGAGGAGAACCGGGCACTGGATCGAATACAGAGAATGACACTAATTACGTGATGGAGAACAACAGTAATTCTTCGTCTTCGGTAAATGAGACGCAGAAGGATTATCTTCCCAAAGAAACAATAACAAAGACGAGTACGCCGTCGGGCACGATCAATTATGAAGATTCGTCGGTTGCGGTCACAGCTATCACTTATAATGTGATCAGGGAGGATGATGCCAAGAAGCAGGGACTGCTCAAGGGTGTGACCTGGGATCAGTATAAGCTGGCAAATGTGAGCCGCGAAAAGGTAAAAGTCGATGATGATATAGTTAATGCTATATCGAAGGCTACCGGCATAGCAGCAGCCAATATCGCAGTTGTTGCATATAAGGAAAATGTTTTCTTTGATGCGTCATCGAGCGGTCTTGCACTCACTGATATAGTGCAGATCATCCTAATAGTCGTGATCCTTGGACTTTTAGCATTTGTTATACTCAGGAGTATGAAGAGAGAGAAGCAGGAAGCACCGGAGCCGGAACTTTCGGTTGAAAATCTGCTTGAATCTACACCGGAAGAAGAACTGAATGATATAGCAGTTGAGGATGAATCGGAAGCAAAGAAACTTGTCGGCAGATTTGTTGATGAGAATCCTGAAGCAGCCGCAAATCTGCTTAGAAATTGGCTTAACGAAGAAGAATGATCGGAGCGAAAAGTACGGATGCCTAACGCAGCAACTACAAAACAGGATGACCAGGAACTAACAGGGCTTCAGAAAGCCGCTGTTCTTCTAATCGCACTCGGACCTGAGAAATCAGCTCTGATTTTTAAGCACCTCAAGGATGAGGAGATAGAAGAGCTTACTCTTGAGATAGCTAATACGAGAACGATAACACCTCAGATCAAGGAAAATGTGATCAATGAGTTTTATCAGATATGCCTTGCACAGCAGTATATTGCTGAGGGCGGTATCGGATACGCGAAGGAACTTCTTGAAAAGTCATTTGGCTCAGATCGGGCTAGGGATGTTATAGGTAAGCTTACAGCATCACTACAGGTAAAACCTTTTGAATTTGTAAGAAAGACTGATGCGGCTCAGCTGCTCAACTTTATACAGGATGAGCATCCGCAGACGATAGCACTTATACTTTCATATCTGTCTCCAAGCCAGGCAGCACTTATAATAGGTGCACTTCCGCCTGACAGACAGGCTGATGTCACAAAACGTATAGCTCAGATGGATCGTACAAGCCCGGAAGTCATCAAGGAAGTAGAGAAGGTACTCGAGACAAAACTTTCATCGCTTGTCAATCAGGATTACACGATCATTGGCGGTGTAGATTCCGTCGTGGATATATTGAATACGGTAGATCGCGGAACAGAGAAGCACATCATGGAGACTTTGGAGATAGAGGAACCAGAGCTTGCAGACGAGATCAGAAAGAAAATGTTTGTATTCGAAGATATCCTGCTTCTCGACGACCGTGCTATTCAGCGTGTACTGCGTGATGTCGACAATGGAGATCTTTCAATGGCGCTTAAGGGCTCAGGTGAAGAAGTTCAGGAAGCGATATTCAAGAATCTGTCAAAGCGTCTTGCTTCAATGATAAAAGAAGATATGGATTTTATGGGTCCTGTTCGTATGAAGGATGTTGAGGAAGCTCAGCAGAAGATCGTAAATATCATACGTAAACTCGAAGACTCCGGAGAAATTGTTATTTCCAGAGGCGGAGGTGACGAGATAATTGTATAAAAATCTGTTCAGAAACGGATACGATATCATCAACGATGATAATGCCCGTATGATAGATAATAATGATCTTTCAGATTCTATGATAGAAGAATCAATAGAAGAAGAAAGACGGCGAAGGGCTGAAAAAGATGCTCCACTTGGTACTGATGAGGATGGAACGTCTGATACGGATGCGGACGGATTTTCAAGTGGGATTGGAGCTGAGTCAGTCAGCGATTCGGAAAATGCCGATGACGGATCAAATGTTATAAAAGCAAATCCGACACAGGAACTGGAAAACGCAAAAGCGGAAGCAGAGCAGATACTTGCTGATGCGCAGACCAGGGCAGATCAGATCATCAGTGATGCCAAGCAGAATGCAGAGAATGAAAAGCAGGCTCTATACGAAGAGACGTGCAGACAGGCAAGAGAAGATGCTTCTGCTGATATTGAAGCTGCAAAGGATAAGAATAACGCTGAATTTGCAGACAAATGCAGCGAACTTGAAAACAGATATCAGGATAAATTTGATGAGATAGAACCTCAGCTTGTAGATACGATAACGCAGGTCTATGAGCATGTTTTTAATGTGGATCTTACAGAATATCAAGACATAGTTTCACAGCTTGTGATCGAAACGATGAGAAGTACAGAACGCTGTAGAAATTACATGATTCATGTTTCACACGATGATTTTCCTACAGTCGCCGGAAATAAAAAACAGCTTCAGGATGCGGCTGGCGGTGAAGACTGCACTGTTGATGTGATAGAGGATATTTCTCTCTCAAAGGGACAGTGCCTTATTGAAAATGAGAATGGGATTCTTGATTGTAGCATAGATACTGAACTTAAAGAACTACGGAGACGCCTTAAGATACTCTCGTTCAGGAAAGATAGTGCTGATGACCGGAACAGTTGATCTTGGAAAATACAATGAACTTAAGAAAGAGACATTTTACAGAAGTCTGGGTAAGGTCGAAAAAGTTGTCGGTCTTACTATAGAATCTGCGGGTCCTGAAGCAAAACTTGGCGATGTCTGCATGATAAAGCCGGTGGATAAAAAGATGTCTTCGATAATAGCTGAAGTTGTCGGCTTCAGAGGGCGGAGCACGCTCCTGATGCCTTATGATAGCACGGATGGTATCGGACTGGGCTGCATCGTTGAGAATACGGGCAGCCCTCTTTCGGTAAAAGTTAATGATGAACTGCTCGGAAAGACAGTAGATGGTCTTGGAAACTGCGTAGACGGTACTGTCATCAATGGAGAAAAATACTCGGTTGAAGCGCAGCCGCCTGATCCGATGAAGAGAAAGATAATAAGCGATATCCTGCCGCTGGGAGTCAAAGCGGTAGATGGTCTTATGACGATCGGAAAAGGACAGCGTATCGGAATATTTGCCGGATCCGGAGTAGGTAAGTCTACACTTCTTGGAATGTTTGCAAGAAATACGAAAGCTGATATAAATGTGATCGCTCTTATCGGAGAGCGTGGACGTGAAGTAAGAGAATTCGTAGAACGTGATCTCGGACCTGAAGGTATGAAGAGAAGCGTAGTAGTTGTCGCAACGTCAGATAAGCCCGCACTTGAACGTAATAAAGCAGCAAAGACGGCTACTGCGATCGCAGAGTATTTCAGAGATCAGGGGAAAGATGTCCTGTTTATGATGGATTCACTGACACGTTTTTCGATGGCACAGCGAGAAATAGGACTTGCAAGTGGAGAGCCGCCTGTATCAAGAGGATATCCACCGAGCGTATATTCACAGATGCCAAAGCTGCTCGAAAGAGCAGGATGTTCGGAAAAAGGATCTATAACCGGATTGTATACGGTTCTTGTTGATGGCGATGATTTTAATGAGCCGATCACAGATACAGCCCGAAGTATTCTTGACGGGCATATCGTTTTATCAAGAAAGCTTGGACACAGAAATCATTATCCGGCAATAGATGTACTGCAGAGTATATCAAGATGTATGAGTCAGATAGCAACACCGGAGCACAAGAAACTTGCAGGCAAAGTCAAGAATATACTTGCCGTTTATGCAGATGCCGAAGATCTTATAGATATAGGCGCATATAAGGCAGGAAGCAGCGAAGAGATTGATTTTGCCATAAGCAAGATCAAGGCAGTCAATGCATTTCTGATGCAGGATGTCTATGAGAAGGTCACATTTGAGGAATGTGTTCAGATGTTACGAGATCTTTTTGCAGATGATGAGGCTGGCTGATATGGCAAAATTCGAGTTTCGCATGCAGAGCATTCTTAATATCACGAATCAGATGGAGACACAGTCGAAGATGGAATATGCTGCGGCACAGTCGGAACTTCGCCGTGCCGAGGATTATATGGTTCAATTGAAAAATGAAAGGGTATCATATATAGAAGAAGGTGCAAGACTCCGGGAACATAGCCTTAATGTAGTTGATATGAGAGAAAATACAAGAGCCATTGAGCATACTGATGACAAGATAGAAGCACAGAAGTCGGTTATTGAGGGAGCACAAAAAAAAGTTGACGAAGCAAGGGAAAAGCTTAAGGAGATCATGCAGCGAAGAAAGACATATGAGAAATTAAAAGAGCATGCATTTGAAACTTTTTTGGAAGAAGAAAAATCAAAGGAAAGCAGAGAAGTTGACGAACTTACAAGCTACAGATACGAACAGAAAATCAAGGAAGACTAAGGCTTTTACAAAGAACGCTTCGGCATGGGGGATATATGGCTGATAAAGACAGCAAAGCAGAAAAATTAAAAACAGCAGCGGATAAACAAGGAGTGCCGGCTGTGCCGGATACTGAGCTTCCGGAAGATCCTTCTGAGGCGAAGAAACAGCTCCGCGAGCAGAAAAATCAGCTGAAGAAAGACGAAAAAGCGAGAAAAAAAGAAGCACGTCTTCGTGCGAAGAGCATATCAAAGCAGGAAGCAGAGATATCCGAAGACGAGGATCCGGGTGGAATATCAGTCGTACTTGTGACAGTGCTGATCATACTGATCTGGCTTGCGATAATCTGCCTTTTGATAAAGCTTGATGTTGGCGGGTTTGGATCTAATGTACTTGCACCACTTATCAAGGATGTACCTGTGATCAACAAGATACTGCCGGCTGATTCTATTGAGACAGAATCAGGGGACAATTTTGATTATGGCGGATATACGAATCTTAAGGATGCTGTTTCAGAGATAAAAGAACTACAGCAGGAACTCGCACAGGCACAGGCTGATTCAACATCAGATGCGACAGAAGTCGAATCGCTTCAGGCGGAAGTAACGAGGCTGAAGACATTTGAGGACAGTCAGGTCGAATTTGAAAAGGTAAAGACAGATTTTTATAACGAGGTCGTCTATGCTGATAATGCACCGGATATCGATGAGTATCGAAAGTATTATGAGTCGATAGATCCTGATACTGCCGCAGAATTATACAAGGAAGTCGTACAGCAGGAAGCAACAGACAAGAAGATGGATGATTATGTAAAAGCATATTCGTCTATGAAGCCTAAAGAAGCAGCAGGGATATTTGAGAAGATGGATGATAACCTCGATCTTGCAGCTAGTATTTTGACGGCGATGGACTCCGACAGCCGTGGAAAGATACTTGGAGCAATGGATCCTGACATAGCTGCAAAAATCACAAAATTAATGGAACCTGAGTCTAAATAATAAGGGATGTTCTGCCGATAATATATCTGTAAGTCATAGTATATATTTGTACCTTGACAACAAAATACATGAAAGGAGGCAGAACAATGGCCAGTACAACAGTAAACAGTGCCTCTCTCCTGTATGGAAAGATCACCGCTGACAGCTTATCTCTTATTAGCGCAACGAACAACACAGACGACAGTTTCGGAACGATAATGAGACAGATCGGAACTGCAGCAGGGACTCAAAGCTATACAGGGAACAGAACGACACTGAATACGAGTCAGAGCACGCGAACGGATTCACGCGCTGGCACAGTCAGCAGTCTGGCATATAAGACAGACAGCAGACAGCAGAGCCAAACAGATTCTATTTCCAGTAATGGATCAAGAAACCGCACAGATGACAGCGGTAAGGTATCCAATACAGATGACAGCGGAAACAGGACAGAGAGCGGTAACGCAAACGTCAGGGATGACCATAAGACCACACTTTCCGGGAAGAATGATACCAGGAAGACGACAGACACGAGTGAGAATAACGTAAAAGACGATACAGACGCAGCCGGTGCGGCAGATGAAGCGGATGATATCGAGGATACGAAAGATCTCATAAGTGCAGGAGCACAGGAACTCATGGAAATGCTTGCAGAACTGATGGGGGTAACGACCGATCAGATATCGCAGACACTTAGCGACAACGGAATGACAGCAGAGTCACTTTTTGATCCGGGCAATATGTCAAAGCTTGTGACAATGCTCAGCGGAAATGACGACAGTACTTCACTTCTGACAGATGAAAATCTCTGTGGTAATCTGAATACGCTCAAGGATGATGCGGAACAGATATTAAACGACATAAGTGAGGAATCCGGAATCAGTGTGGATCAGCTTAAAGATATGCTGAAAAGCGCTGAAGACGACCTGAGAAATGCACAGATGACAAATGGTATCAGCACAGGTGACCAGAATATATCGCAGACACAAGCTGGCTTGGATGATACACAGCAGATGGCGCAGTTGTCAGGCATGAAAGATTACGTGAATAAGACTTCGGGCAGCGAAGGAAAACAGATCGAGATCAAAGTAACGGTCGATGAACAGAGCGGTCAGAAATCATTTACGACAGTCACTCAGGCAGTTCAGAACGCAGAAACAGATAGCGGGAATGAACAGAACAGCCTGCTTGGAAACAGCAGCGGCAAGCAAGATGGAACACAGCAAGATCAGTCACAGAACGCGGTAAACGGTCAGACATCTTTATTTACTGATTATCTTGGCAGAACTGCAAATGAGACGGCAGCGGTGAACAGTGCATCTCAGACAGCAAGCTCGTCAGCAAATGCGGAACAGACACAGAGCATCTTTGATCAGATAGCAGATTACATGAAAGTTCAGATGAAGCCGGAAACAACAACACTTGATATAAGGCTCCATCCCGAGAATCTTGGAACAGTAAATGTACATCTGTCGGAAAAACAGGGAACGCTCACAGCAGAGTTCACAACACAGAACGAAGCAGTCAAGACAGCAGTTGAAAATCAGCTCGTTCAACTGAAGGAACAGTTTGAACAGCAGGGAATCAAGGTTGATGCGGTCGAAGTGAGTGTCGCTGAAAAACGATATGGAACAAACGATCAGGACAGCAAAGATACAGCAGAAGATGCAGAACAGAGCAGCAAAGTAAAGACAAGGTCAAGGAGGATCAATCTTTCAGGCAGCGGCGAAGATACCGGAGACTCAGAGGAAATCGATGAATCCGACATGATAGTCGCAGATATGATGGCTCGTAATGGAAATAAGATAGACTATACGGTATAAGCCGGAAAGGAGCAAATATGTCAGTATCAGCAACAGTAAAAGATGGACAGCTTGTAACAGGAACGACTACGACGGCAGCTGAAAAAGCGGCGGCAAAGTCTAGCAGTTCGGTTGACAAGACAGATTTCATGAACCTCCTTGTAGCACAGATGAAATATCAGGATCCGCTTGAACCTACATCAAATACAGAATGGGTCTCACAGTATTCAACATTTACAGAACTTGAGCAGATGCAGAATATGAGCAATTCAATCACCCTTCAGAGAGCATCGGGACTTGTGGGAAAAGAGGTAATCATAGATCATACCGATTCTTCTACAGGAAAAGAGACAACAGTACAGGGCAAAGTCGATTATGTGACGTATGTGAGCGATCAGGCATATCTTTCAGTCAACAATAATCTGTATTCGATCGATGAAGTACAGTCAGTCGTTGACGATGCATATTCAACCGCAGTGTCAGCAGCAGAAGCGATTGAGACAGAGTTCGCAAAGCTTCCTGCACTTGCAGATCTAACGATCAGTGACAAGGAGAGCGTATCAAATATCAATACAGTCTACAGTAATCTTTCTGATTACCAGAAGGGATTTCTTACATCTGGATTTTCAGACAAGCTGCAGCAGTATGTCGATAAGATGTCACAGCTCACGAGTACGACAACAGCGTAAAAAGCGGGACATGGAAGAATGCTTTTTAGGAAAACGCAGGGAGGCAGAGCATATGCAGATACAGAATAGCCCATACCTTTCAGTCGGCAGAACGGGAACTGAGTTAAGAACCGGAACGCAGAGTACTGCGAAGACGAACCTGACACAGGATGGTCTTTCATTTGAACAGATTCTGGAAAATACAGAAAAGACCGGGACATCAGAAGTCAAGTTTTCAAAACATGCAGCAGGACGTCTTTCAGACAGAAATATAACACTTACGGACGATCAGGTTAAGCGTCTCGGAACAGGAACACAGCAGGCTGAAGAAAAGGGAATAAAGGAATCATTAGTTCTTGTCGATAATCTTGCATTCATTGTAAATGTACCAAGCAGCACAGTAGTCACAGCAATGGATCAGACAGAAACAAGACAGAACACATTTACAAACATAGACGGAGCCGTGATAGCATAACAGCCGGACCTTACAGGGGGCTGTCGTTCCCGAATGACAGAAGGAACGAACACAGGTATCCGCTATTAACAGGAGGTCACTCACTATGATGAGATCACTTTACTCTGGTGTCGCGGGACTACGTACACACCAGACCAAGATGGATGTTATCGGTAACAATATCGCAAACGTTAACACTACATCGTACAAATCACAGAGTATTTCATTTTCCGATCTGCTGTATCAGACATCACAGCATGCATCAGGAGCAAACACAGAAACAGGACGAGGCGGTACGAATGCCCGTCAGATAGGTCTTGGATCAGTTACAGGAGCGATCGAGACGAATATCACAGGACAGGGTTCGGCTCAGACAACGAACAACCCGTTCGATATAATGATAACGGGAGATTCATTCTTTGTCGTAAGTGACGGATCACAGAACTATTTCACAAGAGACGGATCGTTCACAGTCGATGGCACCGGCAATCTTGTAATGTCATCGAATGGATACACAGTAATGGGCTGGAAAGCTGATGCTAACGGAAATATAATTCAGGATACAGTATCAGCGCTGAAAGTAATGGATCAGGCTAACCTGACATATCCGCCTGAAGCTACGACAAAGGGAACAGTATCAGGAATACTCGATAAGAATGATACAAACCTTACGACTACAAAGGGCAAGATAATCAGCATGCCGTTTTACGATTCACTCGGATATTCGTACAATGCAAAGTTCAGCATTCATCCGATAGATACGGATACGGGCAACTTCTATATCCAGCTTGACGGCATAACGGATTCAAGCGGCAACACAGTGACAGATACGGGAGCTACGTTTGGAAGTACGCTTAGTGTTACAAATACAACAACTTATAGCTCGAGTACGATAGGATCAGGAACGGTCGCAGCCGCCACAACGCTTGGATCAACGAATCCTATTGACTGCGAGATAAAGCAGTATACTAATGGCAGCGGTGCCACCGTATATGGAATTTTTGATAAATTAAATGAAACAAATGGTACTTCCTCAGCTATAGACAGCAGTAAAGACCTGAGTGCTTCTATTACAAGTGATGAGTTACTGGCTGTGTATGGTCTTACAGATACATATAGTGCCGCAAACGGATATTCGAGTGTGCAGGCGACTTATGATTCGACTACCGGTGTGATGTCTGTGACGGCTACAAAGTCGGTCTCTAACGCTATGTATGTGCAGTACGATCCTGATACGGGTGACTTCAACGGAATCAATACGACGGGATCGGGATTTTCACCGACAGCAAGTACCGGAACGCTTTCATTTACGGCAGGCAATTTCAGCTCTATAGACATTGGCTTCTCAGGTTCGACGATGTTCAACAATAACGGAACATCAACGATAAGCGCTACATACGGAGATACCGATAACAATGGTTCTGGTCGTAAGATCGGCAACATGAGCGGAATATCGATCGCACAGGACGGAACAATCTCAGCGTCTTATGATAATGGTCAGACACGTGTGCTCGGTCAGATATCAGTCGCGAACTTTGCAAATGCGTCAGGTCTTGAAAAGGAAGGCGATAACCTTTACAGCGCGACACGTAACTCGGGCGATTTTGATGGAATCGGAACTGTTGTCACATCAGGCGGCGGCAAGATGACTACCGGAGAACTCGAGATGAGCAACGTTGATCTTTCAAGAGAGTTCACTGAGATGATAACGACACAGCGTGGTTTCCAGGCTAACAGCCGTATCATAACAGTATCAGACACAATGCTTGAAGAACTTGTCAATCTGAAGCGTTGATGAACATAGGTAGATGATGAATCTTCATGTGCTCAGAGACAGCTACGGATCTATGCTCATGGACAGCTACAGATAGTTACAGATCTATTGACATTTGAGTTTACATAATATATAACTATATAAGAGTTGAATGCAGGGGAGCTATCAAAGTAGTTCCCCTGTTTATTTGTAGAATTGCGAGAGAGATTTGTTACAGTAGAGAAGGGAAACGATCATGATTGAGGTCACTAAGATTAATGGTACAAAGATACTTATAAATCCGGATCTTATGGAACTTGTTGAAGAGACACCTGATACCGTGATCACATTTACAACGGGGCGTAAAATAATTGTAAAAGAAAGTAGACAAGAGATCAGAAATCTAGTAAAATTGTATAGAAAGGACATTTTTGTCAACTGATCTGTGTGCATTACGGTGAGGTGACATTTATCATATAGAGGTGGATTAATGGATATAGCTAGTATACTTGGTCTTGTTATCTGTTTGGGCCTGGTAGTATTCTCCATTGTTGATGGTAAAGGTGTGTCTGCACTGATGAACTTTGTTGATCGTGATTCGGTCTTGATCACGTTCGGTGGTGCATTCTGCTGTATACTTGCCGAGAAGACAATGGATCAGTTCAAACGGGGTATCAAGAGCTTTAAGCTTGTGCTTAAAAAGACTGAATATGATATAGCAGGAGTCATAAGGAAGATAATCGATCTTTCTAATGTGGCTCGTAAGGAAGGACTCCTTTCGCTTGAAGAAGCGGCAGGAGACGTAAATGACGCATTTCTTAAAAAAGGTATTCTTCTGATAGTCGATGGAACCGATCCGGAACTTGTAAGAGCGATAATGGAGACAGAGATGGCGAGCTGCGAAGACCGCCATAAGGAGAACATAAGCTTCTGGGAAGATCTCGGAGCGATGGGACCTGCATGGGGCATGATCGGTACACTTATCGGTCTCTGCAACATGCTTAAAGCCTTGAGCGATCCTACGACACTCGGTCCTGCCATGGCCGTCGCCCTCATAACGACATTCTATGGTTCTATGCTTGCAAACTGGATATGCACTCCCGTATCAATGAAACTCAAAGTCAATAATGGCGCTGAAATGATGGTGAAGGAGATTGAGATAGAAGGACTCCTTTCGATTCAGGCAGGCGAGAATCCGCGTGTTATCGAAGAGAAGCTGAAGTCGTTCCTAGCACCTTCTGAAAGAGGACAGTTCGAAGAAGGAGAAGAGGGCGCCGGAGCAGCAGGCGGAGGTGAGCAGAATGGCTAAACGCAAACCGGAGGATCCGCCAAAGGGAGCACCGGCGTGGACAGCCACATTCGGTGATCTTATGAACCTGCTCCTCTGCTTTTTCGTTATGCTTTTTTCCATGTCAACCGTTGATAGTCAGAAGTATGAACAGATGGCAGCTTCTATGACATCTACGTTCAGCATATTCAGTGGCGGCGGTTCATCACTTGGAGATGGGGTACTTATAAGCAGCGGCGTAAGTCAGCTCAATAATCTTGGACAGTATACGACTAATATGGGTGAGTCGGCTGACGGAGATGCAGAAGACGTTACTGAAAATACAACTGATACTGACAGTACGGAAGAAGCACAGAAAGAAGAAATGACAGAAAAAGGCACCACCGAGTCTGAACAGCTTTCTGAAAAGATCGCGGAAGCTCTTGAAGAACAAGGTATGAGTGCTGATGTCGATCTTGATTTTACTTCGCAGTATGTTCAGATGACATTAAAAGGATCGCTTTTATTTGACTCAGCAAGTGTGGATCTTAAGGAAGCGAGCTACCCGATACTGAATCAGGTATGTGTCATACTTCAGAAATATGCAAAAGCTTCGATACAGATAGAAGGTCATACTGATAATGTGCCTATGTCCGGAGATAAATATTCGAATAATGATGAACTTAGTGATGGACGTGCACTGTCGGTATTTAATTACGTCGTGACACATACAACGCTTGATCCGGCGCTGATAACGCATTCGGGACGAGGCGAATATGTGCCTGTCGCAGACAACGCGACGCCGGAAGGCAGAGCGAAGAACAGACGGGTAGTAATAAAGATATTTAATTCTATGAGCAATTACTGATCAGACTTGAGATGTGATATGATATATCGGGTCGCGTTATCTGATGCGAACACAGGGAGGATTATCGATGAAGAAGAATATGATCTCGGTCATTATACTGGCGCTTCTTGTAGTGAATATCGCGCTGACAGGCGTTATGATGTTCAGCATAATCTCGACAGAGAAAAAGACAGCCAAACTAATTGATGGTATATCATCCGCGCTTAGCCTTGAGATCACTCCGCAGAGTGGTGATGCATCGGAAGCATCGACTGGGGTTGCGATGGAGAATATTACAGTTTACAGTATCGCTGATGCAATGACGATACCGCTTAAAGATAACGGCGATGGAAAAGATCATTTCGCACAGGTATCTGTAAGCTTTTCTATCAACAATAAGTCAGATGATTATAAGAAATACGGATCGGGAGATCTGAGCGGACAGGAAGATCTGATAAAGAATGAGATCATATCGGTATTTGAAACATATACACTTGAAGACGCAAAAGCCAATCAGGATACGATAAAGAAACAGATCCTCGAAAAGGTTCAGAAGCTTTATAATTCTGATTTTATATTTAATGTTTCGTTCAGTAATATACTTTATCAGTAAAGAGAATTCCTTCACGGCAGTCAGGTGTATATCCGGACAGGCGTAAAGACATGCATATGATCCGGGAGCGCAGACAGATCCGGAAGGAGGTGAATCGGTGTGAGCGATGTCCTGTCACAAAATGAGATCGATAATCTACTTGCTGCGTTAAGCAACGGCGAGCTTGATGTTGACGACATGCAGGAGTCGAATGATAAACAGGTCAAGGATTATGATTTTAAAAGACCTGCTAAGTTTTCAAAAGAACATCTTCGTACTCTGGAAATAATATATGAACATTATGGCAGACTGCTTTCTACCAATCTGCCGGTTTACCTTAGAAAAAATGTGCAGGTATCAGTTGCAAGTTCCGAGACTGTAACGTTTTCAGAATTTACTAATGCACTGCCTACACCTTCGATCCTCGGAATCATAAATTTTCAACCGCTTCAAGGAGATATAATCCTTGAACTGGCGCCAAATCTTGGATTTGCAATGATAGACAGGATGCTTGGCGGCAAAGGCGCATCACTTGAGAAAACAAGGGACTTTTCTGAAATAGAGGTTACGATACTTGAAAAGATGATCGAAGTCTGCATGCAGCTTATGAAAGAACCGTGGAAGAATGTTCTGGAGATCAATCCGATATTGGAGCGTCTCGAGACTAATCCACAGTTCGCACAAGTGATCTCACCGACCGATATGATAGCTATCGTAACGCTTAATATGAAGATTGGCGATGTTGAGGGATTCGTGAATGTATGCCTTCCGTATTTCACGCTTGAATCTGTAATGGATAAGCTGAATACAAAGTACTGGTTCGCGAATATGCAGGAAGCAAATGATGAGGATTATCGCGAAGATATAGAAGTGATGCTTCGTCATGTAGATGTTCCTGTCAAAGCGGTGCTTGGTTCGAGCAGCGTTAATGTAAATGATTTCCTAACACTGCAGTCAGGTGATATAATAAGACTGGACAGCCGAGTGGATAGTACGCTTGAAGTATATGTCGGAAATATAAAAAAATTCACTGCATTGCCCGGTTCGAGCAGAGATAAGTATGCCGTAAGGGTTACGTCAGTCATCAGAGAGGAGGAATAAAGCGTGGACGGAGGAATGTTATCGCAGGACGAAATAAATGCCCTTTTAAACGGCATGAACACGTCCGATAACAGCACTGATGAAGGTAACGCATCTACTGAACCGGAATCCGGCACTGGCACTGATCCTGCCGCGAGTGATGCAACAACTTCGGATAACTCTGTAGTCCCGGCTCCTGATGAAGGAGAACCGGATCAGAGCCTGCTTTCTGATATGGAAAAAGATGCGATAGGCGAAGTCGCAAATATCAGTATGGGTAGTGCTGCTACAACACTTTATTCACTTGTGAACCGGAAGGTTAACATTACTACTCCGGTCGTTTCACTCGCGAAATGGAGTACACTTACAGATTCATACGAAAGACCATGTGTATTTATTCAGATCAAGTATACAAAAGGTCTTGATGGTTCAGATATTCTGGTACTTAAGGAACACGATGTCAAAGTCATCACAGATCTTATGATGGGCGGAGATGGAAGCAATACGCAGGATGAGCTCGGGGAGCTTCACCTGAGTGCGATATCAGAAGCGATGAACCAGATGATGGGCGCTTCAGCAACGTCACTTTCGACTATGCTGGGGCAGATGATAGATATAAGCCCGCCGGAAGCGAGCAAAGTTGATATCACGCAGAAGGTTAAGGGCGAGGATATTGCACCATTCCTGAGTGGGACATTTGTAAAGATCACATTCAAGATGCAGATCGATGATCTCGTGGATTCTGCTATAATGCAGTTGTATCCAATTGATTTTGCAAAGAATCTTTGCGATACATTTATGAATCTGCAGACACAGGGCAGTGAACCGGAACCGCAGCCAGAGGCCGCGCCGCAGATAGAGCCACAGATGGCACAGGCACAACCGGTGCAGCAGATGGCACAGGCACCGCAGATGGCACAGGCACCGCAGATGCAGCAGATGGCACAGCCTCAGCCGATGCCACAGATGGCACAGCAGGTTCAACAGCAGGTTCAGCCGAGCGTTAATATCCAGCCTGCACAGTTTCAGAATTTCAGCACAGTTCAGCAGGCAGTACAGCAGCCGGCAAATATCGGACTTATAATGGATGTACCGCTGAAAGTGACTGTAGAACTTGGAAGGACAACTAAATCAATATCGGAGATACTTGATTTTGCTCCAGGTACGATCATAGAACTTGACAAGATTGCCGGTGAACCGGTAGATGTTCTTGTAAATGGAAAGTTTGTAGCAAAAGGCGAGGTCGTCGTAATTGAGGAAAGTTTTGGAGTTCGTGTAACGGAAATTGTGAAATAATGAATAGGGAGAAACGAGATGGCAAAAAATATTCTGATTTGTGATGATGCAGCATTTATGAGAATGATGATCAAGGATATCCTTACCAAAAACGGATATAATGTTGTTGGGGAAGCTGAGAACGGCGCAAAGGCTATTGAGAAATATAACGAGACTAAGCCTGATCTTGTGCTCATGGATATCACGATGCCGGAGATGGACGGAATACAGGCACTTAAGAAGATCAAAGAGTCTGATCCTAAAGCGATGGTCATCATGTGTTCAGCAATGGGTCAGCAGGCAATGGTAATTGAGTCAATTCAGTCCGGAGCCAAGGACTTTATTGTCAAACCTTTCCAGGCAGACAGAGTTCTTGAGGCGGTCAAGAAAGTCGTGGGTTAATGCTCATTTCCGGGGTTACGCAGAGCACAGACTCGTTCCTGCAGTTCATGACTGTTCTGATCATATTTATCCTTGTACTTGCGATCACTTATTTTACGACCAAGTGGATAGCAGGATATCAGAAGGGCAGGATGAGCGACACGAATATAAGTGTCGTTGAGACATCAAAGCTTGGCACATCGAAATATGTTCAGATACTGCGCATAGGCGGGAAATATATAGCGATCGCCGTGTGCAAGGACAGCGTGACTGTTCTGACTGAGATACCGCCTGAGCAGATAAAAGAAGAACCGGAGAAGACTCAGACGCATTCATTTGACAAAATCTTTGAAAAGATGAAGAAATCAGGACAGTACGATCATAAGGATTCGGATAACTGAAGATGAAGAGAATGATTAGGACGATATGCCTGCTTATGATAGTAGGCATATTGTGTATTATGAGCAAGACAACTGTATATGCCAGTGCTATAAGCGATAAGCCGCTCACAGATTCGGCAGGTGATAACGGAACTTCGGATGAACGGACGAATAAGTCGGATCCGGGATCTGCTACAAGTGCCGATGAACTTGCTGATCCTAATATCGCCAATAATGTGACGATAACTTATAATAACGGCAATGGAAGTCTGAATGGTGCACTCAGGATATTGATTATCCTTACACTTATCGCGCTCGCTCCAACGCTGCTTATAATGCTTACATCATTTACGCGTATCATAGTTGTGCTTCATTTTACGCGGCAGGCAGTAGGCACACAGACAGCGCCTCCAAACATCGTTCTTATCGGTCTTGCGTTGTTTCTTACTTTGTTTATCATGAAACCGACGCTTACACAGATATATTCTGAGGCTGTCGTGCCTTTTGAAAATGGTGAGATCGAGCAGGATGAGGCACTGGAAAAGACTATAAATCCACTGCGGGAATTTATGTATCCGCAGACTCAGAAAAAAGATGTTTCTATGTTCATGGAGATCGATCGTGTAGAATGGGATGGAAAGCTTGATAGCATTCCTACGGAAGTACTTATCCCAAGCTTTATAGTGAGCGAGCTTCGTACCGCATTTATAATAGGATTCCTGATATATATTCCATTTATCGTTATTGATATGGTAGTAGCATCAACACTTATGAGTATGGGCATGATGATGCTTCCGCCAACAACGATCTCGGCACCGTTCAAGATACTTTTGTTTGTCCTGGCGGACGGCTGGAATCTGGTAATAGGCAATGTCGTAAAGACTTTTTTCTAGCAGTAATTTCTGTATGAGTACGATGGAGGTCAAAAAATGACAATAAATGATGTTGCACAGATAACATCAGATGCCTTGTTTTGTGTTATAAAAACGTCGGCACCGATACTTATCGTATCACTTGTGGTCGGACTTATCGTGAGTATCTTTCAGACGGTCACATCGATTCAGGAACAGACACTTACATTTGTACCTAAAGTACTTAGCATCTTCATCGCTATCATGCTTATGGGACACTGGATGCTTAATAACATGGTGACATATATGACGAATCTGTGGCAGGACTTTGCTGTTTATGTCAAATAAAACAATTAAGGAACGGGATCGGGAATGCTTAATATTTCATTTTCATATGCAGATCTTGAATACTTTCTTCTGATCCTTGTCAGAGTGACATGTTTTATTTCTATTGCTCCTTTTTTTGGAATGTCAAATACGCCCAACCAGGTGAAAATCGGGCTGGGCTTTTTTACTGCATATATCATATATAATTCGCTGGACAGGACGCCTATCGCATTTACGGGAACGCTCGGGTTTGCAGTTGTCGTGATGAAAGAAGCGATAACGGGACTGCTTATAGGATTTGGTGCACAGCTATGTACGTCAATAACATCATTTGCAGGACAGATCATTGATACCGAGATCGGGCTTTCGATGGTAAATGAATTTGATGTAACGACAAAACAGCAGGCGAGTATTACAGGAATCCTTTATAATTACATGTTCATGCTGATGCTTATAGCTTCAGGGATGTACGAATATCTTATGAAAGCAGCAGTTGATTCATTTACGCTGATACCGGTGAACTCGGCAATACTGACGTCAGATTCACTTGTTAATTCATTTGTAAAGTTTATGACGGATTATATAGTTATAGGGTTCAGGATATGTCTTCCCGTGTTCTGTACGATGCTCCTTGTAAACAGCGTACTTGGTGTCCTTGCTAAGATAGCACCGCAGATGAACATGTTTGTAGTCGGTATTCAGATTAAGATACTTGTCGGTCTCGGAGTACTTTTTCTCACAGCGTTTATGCTTCCTGATGCTGCAAATTTCATATTTACTGAAATGCAGAAGGTCACGATGTCATTTGTAAAGGGGATGCAGCCTTGATACTTTCATATAACCTGCAATTCTTCGCAAAAGAAGGTCCTGGCGGTGAGAAGACCGAACAGCCTACAGGAAAGAGAATAAGCGATACAAAGAAAGAAGGAAAGGTAGCAAAGAGCCGTGAGATAACTAATGCGTCGATGCTGCTGGCTTTTTTCGTTTTGCTTAAGATGTCGTATGGCAGCATTGGACAGAATCTCACAGATCTTTTCAGGGTGTTATATAACGGAATTCCGACAGATATAATCCACTACGATGGTCTTTTCCCATATGATACGCTAGACGTGATCTTTAAAACGGCAATAATCCAGATGGGGAGGATCATGATCCCGATATTCGCCGTTGCCGCTTTAGTAGCATGGATCACTGATTTTATTCAGGTCGGATTTATGTATACGACAAAGCCGCTGCAGCCCAAATTAAGCAAGCTCAATCCAATGAATGGTATGAAGCGTCTTTTTTCAATGAGTACGATCATGGAGCTTTTCAAGTCGATCATGAAAGTAGGGCTTGTAACTTATATCGTATACTCATATATCAAATCACATTGGAGAGAGATCTTTACGCTCTACGATATGCCGCTGACCAAGGCTATAGTTTTTTCAGGAAAGCTCGTTGTCGATCTTGGTATCAGGATATCGCTGTTTTATATCATCATTGCTGCAGTTGATTACATATATCAGAAGAGAAAATTCAATGATGACATCAAGATGACAAAACAGGAAGTAAAGGATGAGTATAAGGATCAGGAAGGTGATCCGACGATCAAGGGCAAACAGCGAAGACGTATGATGGAAGCGTCTCAGAGGCGTATGATGAAAAAGCTTCCGGAAGCTGACGTAGTAATAACGAACCCTACCCACTATGCTGTGGCGATAAAATATGATGCAGATATGTACGATGCGCCATACGTTATTGCGAAGGGTGCTGATCACCTGGCGCAAAGGATCAAAGATGTGGCGAAGGAAAATAATATCGAGATAGTTGAGAATAAACCGCTTGCGCGTATGCTCTATGCAAACGTTGAGATCGGGCAGGTCGTTCCGCCGGAACTATACCAGGCAGTCGCGGAAGTCCTCGCATTTGTATATCATCTTAAAGGTAAGAGTTGATTTTCAGGACATCTGAAACGTTTTAGGATATAATGATATGCAAGGGCATCAAAGTCATTATGCGATCATGCCTGCATGAAGAGAACAATACTATATGACATGGAAAGGAGGGAGCACCTATATGAAAAAGCTGGCAAAAGGCGATATTGGAGTAGCGATATATATACTTACCGCATTCCTGATGCTGATCATACCTATCAAGCCGCAGCTGTTGGATGTGCTCCTGACTTTCGATATAGCTCTCTCATTTATCATAATGTTCAGATGTATGTTCGCGGAAGAACCTCTGAGCATGTCATTTTACCCTACAGTGCTCCTGCTCACCACAATATTCAGAATAGCGCTCAACGTTTCATCGACGAGACTGATATTGACTACAGGAGATCCCGGAACGGTAATTGTGGCATTCGGCAATTTCGTCGGCGGCGGCAATCTTATCGTCGGCATAATCGTGTTTATACTTCTTATCATCGTTCAGTTTGTAGTAATAAATAAAGGTTCTGAACGTGTCGCTGAGGTAACAGCCAGATTTACACTTGATGCTATGCCCGGTAAACAGATGGCAATAGATGCCGATCTGAATACAGGAACGATCACAGATAAAGAAGCAATGGAAAAACGTGCAAAGATTCAGGAAGAGGCTTCATTCTTCGGATCTATGGATGGTGCTTCAAAGTACGTTAAGGGAGATGCAACAGCATCACTTATCATCACTTTTGTAAATATCATCGGCGGTATCGCGATGGGTGTGCTGCAGCAAGGCATGACGGCTGCGGAGGCTGCGCAGAAGTATACAATCCTGACTATCGGTGACGGTCTTGTAGGACAGATCCCGTCACTTCTTATATCACTTGCGACAGGTCTTCTTGTAACTAAAGGTTCAAAGACAGCTGATTTTGGACAGATACTTGTCAAACAGCTCTTTGGCGTTCCGAAAGTTCTTTATTTTGTTGGAGCTATCCTTGCAGGACTTGGAATAGCAACACCGCTCAATACAGTACTGTTTGTGCTTATGGGTGCTATCTTTATGATCGTTGGACGTGTGATAGACAAGACGATCGAGACAGAGAAAGTTGAAAAAGAAGTAAGCACGGAAGAACAGGCAGCGGAAGAGGTCAGACAGCCCGAAAATGTCACAAGTCTCCTTCAGGTCGATCAGATTGAGCTCGAGTTTGGTTATGGAATCATCCCGCTGGCAGATGCTAATCAGGGCGGAGATCTTCTTGATCGTGTAGTAATGATAAGAAGACAGATAGCACTTGAACTTGGTACTGTTGTTCCAATAATTCGACTTCGTGATAATATACAGTTGAATCCGAATCAGTATATTATTAAAATAAAAGGTGTGCAGGTCAGCGAAGGAGAGATCCTTTTTGATCATTACATGGCGATGAACCCCGGATATGTTGAGGAAGAGATAACCGGTATACCGACTTTTGAGCCGTCATTCCACCTGCCTGCGATATGGATAACCGAGGGACAAAGAGAACGTGCGGAAAGTCTTGGATATACAGTAGTAGATCCCCCGTCGATAATCGCGACACATCTTACAGAGGTAATAAGAGAACACATCGCTGAGCTTCTTACGAGACAGGATGTTCAGAACCTGATAAATAACCTGAAAGAATCGAACCCTGCCATCGTTGATGAACTTGTTCCGAAACTGCTTGGACTTGGAGAAGTACAGAAGGTATTGCAGAACCTGCTTAGTGAAGGAATATCAATAAGAGATCTTCTGACGATATTTGAGACACTTGCGGATTATGCGCCGACTACGCGTGATACAGACATACTTACTGAATATGTAAGGCAGAGCCTGAAGCGCGCAATATCGAACAAGTATTTTCAGCCAAATGAAACGACCAGCGTGATCACACTCGATCCGAAACTCGAGCAGGAGATCATGGCAAATGTGAAACAGACAGAGCAGGGAGCATATATCACACTTGATCCTGACAAGACAAAGAAGATAATGAAAGTTACGGGCGAACAGATAAAGAAACTTGAGAACCTTGGCAAGAACCCGATTGTAGTCACTTCGCCGATAGTTCGTATATACTTTAAGAAACTTACGCAGGATTATCACAAGGATCTTGTAGTCATTTCATATAATGAGATCGAATCAGATGTCGAACTTCAGTCAGTAGGCATGATCTCGCTTGAAGGTTAAGGGGACCTAAGATGATCATTAAGAAATTTATGGGGAAAAATGAAGAAGACGCGACACAGACAGCTCGCAAAGAACTCGGGACAAATGTTGTTGTTATGAATGTCCGCAGTGTAAAAAAGAGAGGGATACTGGGATTCTTTAAGCCTGCTATGTGTGAAGTGACAGTCGCTCTTGAAGAAGAAAATGAGAGAGAGAATATTCAGGAGCGTGCACGCGAAAAATCTGATGAGAATGTAAGAGAAGCTCTTTCAGCGATAGACAGGGTCGTGAAGCAGAATGAAGACGTAAAAGCGGGAACACCTGTCCGTTCCGGCATAGAAGCTGCTTCAAGACTTCACCAGGAGACTGCGCCGGAAGTGAAAAAAGAATCAGTAAGTGCGTCACGCCGTATAAGTGACATAGAGAACAGACGTGATATTCTGGATGAAAAACAGCCGGCAGAAGATCTGAGCATAAACGACGTTAATGAAACATCTGTCAAAAAAAATAAAGAAAGTGAGCAGAATGAAGAGGCTGATCCTGAACTCCTTAAATTTGCAAAACTTTTATATAATACGATGATAAGTAATGAAGTAGATGAACTGTATGCGAATCAGGTCATCGATGAGATATCAAAGATTAACAAGCCGGGGATTCCATTTGACTATGCACTCGCTGAGGTCTACCAGAAAATGATACTCAAATTTGGACAGCCGTCGGGGATAATGCCGGCAAAGCAGGGACCAAAGGTAGTTTTCTTCATTGGACCTACAGGTGTCGGAAAGACTACGACGATCGCAAAACTCGCATCAAGTTTCAGCGTTGGCGAAAAGAAGAAGGTCGCACTGCTTACTGCGGATACATACAGGATAGCGGCAGCTGAACAGCTAAGGACATATGCGGATATACTTGAGGTACCATGCCGTGTCATATATACAGTTGAGGAAGTCGAGAAGGCGTTAAGGGATTTTAAGGATTATGATTATATAATGGTAGATACGGCAGGTCATTCACATCAGAATGAAAAACAGCGCGAGAATATGAACTCTATAGTTCATTCCGTTGATGGTCTTGCGGAGAAGGAGGTATATCTTGTCCTGAGCGCAACGACAAAATACCGCGATCTGATAAGCATTTCGGACACATATTCAAAGATCACAGATTATAAGCTGATATTTACCAAACTTGATGAGACAACGACACTTGGAAGTCTTTTCAATCTGAAGCTTCATACAGGTGCGTCGATATCATATGTTACAGATGGACAGAATGTACCGGACGATATAGATGTATTTAATCCTCAGAAGACAGTAAAACTACTACTTGGTGGAAAGATATCATCATAATAAAGCAGTTTATTTCGGAGATACGCGATGGATCAGGCAGAACAGTTAAGAAATATAATCAAGGCCAGCAGTCAGCCGCAGCGTCCGCTTGCAAGAGTCATAACGGTCACGAGCGGAAAGGGCGGAGTCGGAAAATCAAATACGGCGATCAATCTCGCGATACAGTTCAGAAAGATGGATCAGAGGGTAGTCATACTTGATGCGGATTTTGGACTGGCAAATATAGAGATAATGTTCGGTGCGGTTCCGAAGCATAATCTGTGCGATCTTATTTACCAGGGTAAAAATATCAAGGAGATAATAACAGAAGGACCGATGGGGATAGGCTTTATATCAGGGGGATCCGGTATTGCCGGAATGTCGAACCTGAGCCGTGACTATCTTGTATATATAATTCAAAATCTCGCGGAACTTGACGCGATAGCCGATATAATAATAATAGATACCGGAGCCGGGATATCGGATGCGGTTCTTGAATTCCTTGTCGCAAGCGGAGAGATACTCCTGGTTACTACACCGGAGCCTACATCAATAACGGATTCATATTCGCTGCTTAAAGCATTATCAAGACATCCACGATTTTCAAAAGAACAGTCAATAATCAAAGTTATCGCGAACAGGGTCAGATCGACAGAAGAAGGACAATCATTATATAATAAGCTTAATGCAGTAGTATCAAGATACCTGAAACTTCCGATCAGCTATCTGGGATCGGTACCGCAGGATCAGGAGCTGGCAAATGCAGTAATGCAGCAGACACCTGTGTCAATAAAAAATCCGAAAGCAAAGTCAGCAGCAGCGTATGAAGAGATAGCGGCGAGGCTCATGAACAAAGAGTCAAACATGAACCTTACAAAGAGAGGGATGGCAGCTTTCTTTTCACATATCATAAATAATAAAAAGACACAGAAGTGAGGGTGACGAAATGAGCGAGATGCTTGAAAAATTCATTGCGGTAGGCAACAAGGTTGAACTGCAGCCTGTCAAAAGGGTACGTAGCTTTA
>OBMA010000219.1_pt1 | contig 31420 bp, 44 predicted proteins | sample 1539141 | NCBI WGS metagenome assembly OBMA01 (sample SAMEA3991484, study PRJEB22521) | metagenome | biome: anthropogenic terrestrial biome; feature: sewage plant; material: raw primary sludge | place: Sweden | collected 2012-09-26
AAAAAACCACTAATTGCTTAGTGGTTCGTTCTGATCTGGTGATTAATTGGATTCCGTGGATATGACAATAGATGTCATATAAAACCTTCTTTGAACTGTCGCCCTTCCAGCGACTCTAAGTGCATTTCAAGGAAATCTATTGCCACTTCTGAGTAATTTGCGTTGGCTGAACAATTCACCAACTTTTCATCACAAAGACATTTTCCCAAATTTGCCAACTGAGTAACCAACTCATTTCGTACAGAAGCCAAGCTGAGAGCTTCAATCTGAGCTTGCAGTTCTTCACTGAAAAACTGCAGTTCCATACGATTACCACATTGTTGTTGCAGTAGATATTTATTTAATACCGCTACGGCTTTAGCGGTATTTAATTCACCGTTCATCAATATTACTTATTGTGACGGTACTGGCTTGGATAAACAGGGTTTGGATCAGCCCATAAACCAAGGCGTTGAGAACGTGCGTTGCTTTCAGCACTCAAAATAATTTTATCTTTGAGATATTCACGATAAGCCCATGCATAGCCATCTTTAACTTGCTTATAGTTAACACTATTCACGATGTTTAAGTTGGGCACTTGGTTTGTACGCATCTGAAAAATGGTACCAAGAGTACGACCGTAGCGGTCCTTACTATTTTCTTGCACATACACAATCGTTTCATGCAAGAAACTGATGTTCTGACGCGATTTCTGACCAAAAGCTTGACTCTTTTCTGGTGCATCAATCTGGTTGAAGCGAACACGGATCTGCTCATTGTTGTTGTTTAAAACGGTGATAGTGTCGCCGTCAGAAATACGTACAACTTTGCCAACAAAATCGGCTTGAGCTGCAGTAGCAACAACAGACATGGATAAGGTTAAAGCTAAACTTTTTAAAGTTGTATTAAGGTTCATTTTGAATCCTTAGTGGGTAAAGAATAGGTAAATTATATCGCATTACGTAACTGCAATTTTTTTCTTAAAAAATATATTCAGCTGATTAGTTAGGATTTATCCCCTTTCTCTCAAGCCATTTTTTCCATTGAAGTGCATACGCAACTAAACCAGGTTGTTTCGCCGTGCCATTGCGATATATCGCATTAAAAGATGGCGTCCATGAGTGGTAAGCAGCTGCTCTAACCCAAAAATCGGTTGACGGTTTTGTGGTTAATCGATTTCGCAAGATCTTGGCTGCAAGTCGCGCATTCAGACATCCATCAGTACGCACATAATGGCTGTTATAATTTTCAAACATACCGCCACGTTTAAAGTGCATGGAATTGATTTGGAATTGCCCCATATCCAATGAACGGTTTTTATTTTGCGCTGTTTGTCCATTGGTACCACGCTCTTTGCTATGTATACCCAATAAAACATACAGCGGAACACCTTCTGACCGCGCAGCATGAATAACACAACTCAAAGTAGCGACTCTACCCGGTACGGTTTGATCGTAAGATACACTCGCTTGGTTGTATTGATTGTATTGCGTAGTTGGATAGGTATAAGAAACAGGACGGATATTCTGGCGAACGGGTTGTTGTTGTGGTGCTGGTGCTTGCTGGCCACTAGGTTGTGGTCCATTTTGTGCAACTGCCGTGCGCTCAGTGCTAGTCGGAGTTTCTTCAGTTTTTTGCGGTGTGTACTTCACGCCCAAGTAACGACTCGTAAAGCCTCTTGGCTTTGCTGGCGCCGTTTCTTGCTGAGTGTTGGTCATGACCTGAAATGGTCGATATGGTGTACTTGATCCATTAGAATTGACATGGTTTGCATATGCACCTAGAGCCTCAGAACTTTGAGGCAATTGAGCATAAGCAACGCTTGATCCTAATAGAGTCGCAAATAGCGTTGGTTTTAACAGCATATTAATCAGCACCTTTATCGTTGTTGTTGAAATTGTCGATTAGGTGCTGTTTACGGTCAGCTAACTTATTCAGTGTTTCAACTGGCAATGGGTTTTTGCCGTCATACCACGATAAGCTATATTTTTTTGGCGCATAGCGGAACCATGCCAAGAATGGCGCATTCGGTAAAAATAAAAGACCAGTACGGACTTGCCACGCACGATAAGCTGAATTGATGCTAACCATGTATAGATAAAACACCAATAATACACCTGGTACAACAAGCATTGGATATAGCGCTTTAAAGAACATATAAACTACGTACAAGCCTGTAAACATAGATAATGCTAAATACAAATAAGACGAAAACTGATGGTTTTTAACAAGCTTGTCTATTTCATCATTACTCATTGAAGCTAAACGTTCTTGCCCTCTTGGGTAGTGAGTATTAGCAATGAGTCTTTTCAGTTGTTTAAAATTGTTAGGTGCGACAATTTCATATTCACATAAAGGGTGTGCACATACCCAATTCACGTTGCCTTTATAAGAACGTGGAATCCTGTTGTCATGCATTAAAATCGATTTACCGCATTCGGGGCATGTTGGAGACAGCATTGATCTAATATTAGATAAATGCGGTAAAAACCCTTTTCTAGCTGAACTCCAGTGGCTTTTACGCCCGAAATCAAAAAAGACTCGCTTTAAAATACCTGATTTACGGGGTTGACTAGCTTCAATTGCCTGTTTAATGGCAGCTTCATCTAAAACCTCATTGGTAATATTTACCTTTTGTGTAGCACTATCAGAACTATTTTTATCTGAAGACATACTTTTACCTACGGACTTTTATTATGTAGAATACGTTATTATATTAAAGGATTTTCAACGTGTCTAAAACCCTTTTTAACTTCGCAACGGTTATTTTAATTTCTACCCTTTTAAGTGCCTGTAATAACTCTAATACTCCAAATGAACAAGATCCATTAAAAGGTCAAGAACAGAAGTTTTTAGACGAATCCGCAACGAGTGAATCAAAAGAACTTGTGTTTTATGACTTGGTAGATCCTAAGAAAAAAGACCAACCTATAAAGGCTGAAGAAGCAAGTGCTTCCGAGCCTGAAGCCCAAGAACAACAGCCTGAAAACGCCTTATCTCCTGAGGTTCTTGAAGCGATTCGTGAAAGTACAGAACGACAAGAAAAAAAGGAAAATGCACTCAGAACAATAGCTGAAGCTAAGCGTATTGAAGCATTATTAGTAGGTAAAGATCGCAGTAGTGATGATGGTTATACCTATAACAGTGATGAATAATTGATATATCAATGGTTTTAACCAATACAAACTTATTATTTTAAGTTAAAATGATTTTAAATTTTTTGGTATATACGGTTATGTTTAACAGTGCTTTTAAGAAACATAAAATAAAAATATGTTTTGGCTTGCCAATCATAATTGTGGTTTCGATCTTAATATTCAAAATCTACTCCTACCCCTTTAAGCCAAGACTCTTAAGCCCCGATTGGATTGAAAGTCGCTACAATGGTTGGGAAGTTGAACATCATGACTTATGGATTGCTACAATTGTGGATGTTGTTGGTCCAAAAACAGTAAAAATTAGAAATCAAAATGGAGAAGAAAAAATTATGGATCTTCTCTATATAAATGCTTTGCAATCTTCGGAAAAAATGAAAAACCTCTATATCAATAGCTTGTCCGGTTATGTTGGCCAACAGCTATTTGTAAAAGGAGATCCAGACAAAGCGCGGTTTAATGGCGTCTTGATCGATGGTAACGGTGAAAATATCAATCTAAACCTAACTTATGTACCAGGTGCGGTATTGGATATGTCATCAACTGCATACATTCATGACCGAGAAAAGCAATTAGTTCCTTATTTCGCGAATATCAATTCAGAAAATAGAACGTTTTAAGTTATAAATTAAGGGATATTAGAAAGGCCAAGCTATGCCAGCACCATTATGTTTTCTCACACTGGAATTTACCGCCAAAGTCAAGAATCCAGTTGATGTGCCTGACATTATTAAGTCGTCTATTTTGACGCGTATTAAAAAGTGCCGCACATCATCAATAGAACAGGTTCAGTATCTTTATAATGCTGAAGAGAGCTACTGGAAGCCAAAAAAACAAGTCACTGAAGAAGCAACTCAATATCATGGCATCACCAATGAAGATTTATTAACGCAAGACTCAATCAATGGTCTAAAGATTAAAAACTATGTTGTGTATTGGGCAAACGTTTATACATTTAGAATTTTGCAAAAAAGCAAAGTGAAGTTTTTTAATCACCGCTTTATCTTTTTAAACAACTTAATCAACGTGATTGGTGAAGATGGTTCCCTACCCATGACAGAATGGGCACGTTTAGCCAGTGCAGCTTCGGGAAATAATGAATTTCCAGAAGAGATACTGACTAACACTAACAATAAGGTCATCTGTTTGACCGTTATATTTGATTATATTTCTGAAAAATTAACATCACTTTATGGTTTGGATCTAAATAAGCATTACGATCTGGTTGCTGCAGTACAATACAACAGTGCTATCAAAGCTAAGAGTCAAAAATCATTAAAGGTTCATAAGCTTATGCGTGATGATTTTAATGAGTTTAAATTGCTTTTAGACAAAGGCATGGAGATTAAGAGAATTAAAAAGGAATATTTTATAAATAATAACTATCTCCCTTAAACCTAAAAGCCACTTTCTTAAAAGTGGCTTTTTTGCGTTAAACATAAAATAAACTATCACTAAAACCCTTTTTTAAAATATAATACTTTTAATTTCTATTTTAACTGGTGATACATTGTGAGTTTAATTAAGAAGCAAAAAGACATTCTATCTCACGACCCTCTTGTTTCAATTTTTAGTAACAATGACCTTTTAACAATCTCAGTTGATACGGATTCTGAAGATTTGAATCGTCAACCTAAAAATATAAAAATCCCGAATGCCGATCTTAAAGAGTTAACAATACAAATCAGTGGTTTTGATACTTTAGAAAACAATGATGTTGGTCGTTATTTCACTTGTTCTGGTACCGTAGAGCTCGTTAATACACTAGGTAATGGTGAAGAAAAACGTTTTGTATTAGCAGAGCCAAAAATCAAAGTAAACGTGGTTAAAAAAGGTCATTTACCGCAAACAGAACAAATTAAACAATTGGTTCGTAATGCGTGGATGGATGCATTTAGTGATGGTTGCCAAAACATTAACCAACCTTACCACTATGAAGATGAAACTTGGTTTGAACGCTTCAAAGGTAGCATTATTGGTAAGTTTGTACTGATCGTACTTGCCACTTTCTTCGCTGCTTTCATTGGTTTGGCTATTTTTGGTTATGTTGCTGGTAAAAAACAACAGGACCCAACATTAGAAATTGCGAATCAAATTGCTCAAGATCCTGAAGCATTAAAGCAATTGCTGAATCAATATGATCAACAAAATAACCAATCTGGTGCACCTACTCCACAAGCATCACCAGAACAAGCAGCTGAGCAAGAAAGACAGCAAGAAATTAGCTCATTCGGTTTAGATGCTGGATCTAGCGAATAACGCTGATTAAGCAATAAAAAAGCACCTTAGTCATAAATACTTTGGTGCTTTTTTTGAGCCTAAATTTATTATGCAAATTTAAAAAGAATCCAAATGATGACGAGATGTACTGGATAGAACCAGTACGCCCACTTCCCCACTGGCGGTACTTCAAAAGGTATATTCATGTGCTGTCCTTTCAGTAGGAATTGTGCACCAATATACGTTGCAATGGCGCTACTGACAGCAAATGAGAATGCCAAAGAATATGTAGTCATATCCGTATAGTAGCCACCAATCAACCAGTTGAAAATGTTGGCCAATGAAGTGAGCAAGACGCTGATCATTAAAAAGTATTTCTTAGAACGAACGTTGGTTGTTTTAAAGAATAAATACAGGAATACAATTAATAAAACGCCCCACACGCTATACATAATAAAATTAGATAGCAATGTGGTCACGACTAACAGAGAGACAAACTGCAGCGTTGCATATTTATGTTTAGATTCCCCCAATACAACAAGCAAAAATCCTAAAAGCAACGTAGGCATGACGTTCAGTGTTGTAAATGGCTCTTGGTTGAATAGTTGATACGGTACTTCTGATAGCACACAAAACAACGCCAAATTTTTAAAATAGTTTTTTAATGTATGGGTTTTCTTTTTAGGAATAGCTTGGTTCAAATTGAATGCAAGCATGATACAAAAAATAGGAAAAGCACAACGGCCAATCGTCCTCAACAACAGATTATATTGAGGAAATAATATTGATGCGTGGTCAATAACCATGGTCACAATCGCAATCCACTTCAATAGATCCAAGGCTCTATTGCGATCTCGCACGGCGCTTTGGCTAATTACAGCTTCTTGTAGATGAACCATGTGTTATTTTTCGCTAAAGGGTTTGTATAAGCATCACTACGCTGTTTTCGGGTGTTGTTACGATTATCTAAGATCTCAATGCTATTCCAACCTTCGGGATAACCGAGCACCAGTCCAGAGTTATAAAATCTCGTGCGATGACGCTCTTCATCGCCGGCATAAAACAAGTACGCACGAATATCGTTATACGGTCGATGCCCGACCAATACGTTATCTTCATCACGATCAAAGTACTCATAAATTAAATCCGTATATTCACGATTGAAGTATCCGCACTTCTCAAACAGATCTGCACTTGAACGAAAAGTAATAGATTCCTTGGCCAGTGTTTTATTTAAAATCATGCGAGTGACATTACGAGCAAACACGGGCAAATTAAAATGCACAGGCAAATGAATTTCATTTATTTCGGACAAATCAATAGGATCACCAAAAGGACTAGAAAGTTCTAATGCTTTTTGATAAAAGTCCATCCATTGTGCAAGATATTCATCAACAAACTTTTTCTCACCATAATAAATTGGTAATCCATCAACCGTTAAAAGGTTTTGTGGAGGAAAAATATTGTTTCTTAAATCTAAGATGCTTTGTTTTAATTTTGCGATTTCGATTGGATCACTAATCATAACAACTCACTCGAATTAGAGTATTAAAATAATTATATAGGGTTTTAATTAATTGGATATAAGTTTTTAGCTCAGTAAATAAGCATTTTTGTTGTGTGGCGAATTAGAATTGATAAAAAATTTAAAAGAATATTTATTCTAGGAATTATTGATACAATGTATCTAATTTCTTACGAATTAGTATATACAATTGGGATTACTATGCTTACCCCTGATCGAATAGACAAACAAGTTAATTTGGCTGGAATTGACAAGTCGTGGACCAATTTATTAAATCACTTGGACATTGATAGTCATCCTGAATACAACATCAATAAAACTCAGCCATGGTACTTGGCTAATTTTGTAGATTACCTACGCCTACTCAACTTTAAGTTTGATGAATTAAATCTAAGAGAGATTCGTGCAGTTGATTATGACTTGGTAGATTGGTCATTTCTTAAATCTAATCGCCTAAATGGTGTTGAGGTGTTTAAGGACCTTACCATTTATCTGCAGAAACCCATTTTTGTTACGCAATATCCTAAATGTGTAGCCATCAATGCTGATGTTCGCGATCGTAAGCTTGCAGAGGTTATTTATGATTACTACAGACGCTTCTTACCGTTTTTCTATTCATTCATTAAATTGATCAGATCAACGCAGCGCTTATCTCTAGAACGTAAATTACCCGTGATTGATAACTTTATGTCTAATTTTGGAGATCTTAGTACTGGTGAGTTTTATTCAAATATTCCATTTGATGATGCAGAGCTCAAAAGGATTTTGAAAAATGGCTTTGAAAAATATAGAGAGCATAAATCAGAACAGCGGTTTAGCCGTGCCATCGCAGAGCTAACACCGATGTTTAAAGCTTTGTCTGAATACTTAAAGATTGTGTCTACGGTTAACTACGTGGATCTAGACCTTATTCACTTCTTACACAATGCATTTTTGGGTAAAAACTTTAATGTTTATTCAGATCTATTCGCTTTGGATAAAGAACCTAATTTGTTGGTCAATTTAAGTTGGACATACACAAAAGCATTTCAATATTCATAAATAGCACCATGGTCGTTTATGTGCATCGGCTATATCAAAAGGAAGAAGAATATAGCGATCTTTTAACGAAAGGGCCTGGCCATACCGAAGTTTTGTAGCAGAAGAAAAATCTGTACTGGTTTTGCCCGTGGCAAAGTCTAACCAAAAGACGTCATTTCCATCGCAGAATAAACCTAAATTATCCTTTTCAAGCGCCACATACTTGATATAAGGATCATCTATTTGTGAGATCGAGGGAATATATTGATAGTCCACCTTTCATACAATATGTTTGCGAACGTGGTGCACGGCGATCGGTTGATCTATGGACCGTGCGTTATCCCATGCTACCTGAGCTTGCTCTAAAGTATATACGTGCGCTTGATCAACATTCGTTGTATAGCCCTTTCCGTTAAAACCAGGCCACCCAATATTTGAGCCGACATTATGTCTAAAACAAGCTAGGTAAAGTTCAGTCATAAAGTTTCTCTTAAGCTACTTTCTTATTCAGTATGTGTTCGGCTAAGCGCTTGATACCGCCACCGTCCGTAATTAAATGTTCAAATAATTCGCCATTCGGGTTTTTAACTCCTTCCAACTGGCCTTTTTTGATGCCTAAGACATCAGAAATAATTGGATCTGAACCCGAATCAGCCAACAAGTAATATGCCGAGATCTGTTTGATTTGACCGTCACGGTCTAAGCGACCAATACATTGATCATGAACACCAGGCGACCAATCCAACTCACCAAACACAAATGTTTTGCATTTTGAGTGGTACTGCAAGCCATCAAGCCCGGCAGATGAACGTAATGAACTAATGAAGACTTTGCTTTCATCATTCAAGAATGCTTGTTTAGAACGTTCCTTAGCTGCAGGTCCTTCCGTGCCTGTATACATAACAGGATTGAATTCAGCCAAGCGTTCTAGCCAAATGTTGTACACATCTCGATGCCAACCATAAAGCATGACTGATTCACCAGACTCAACAAGCATACGCACGAACTCAGCGACATACGGCGCTTTGGCGATACCTGTTGCTTGGCGCATCATAATATTGAATTCTTCTGTCGCACGAAGCTTTTGCCCTTGGAATTCCTGAGTAGAGCTTAAAATTACTTTTGCCAGTTCCATTGCCTTGCCCTTAATTTGATCCAGTACTTTAGGATCGCTTTCGACATATTGAGGGATGATTTGTACTGGCGGTAACTCTCGATTTACATCTGCTCGAGTACGGCGCAACATTAGACCTTCATCACGTAAAAACATCCCAAACGCTTTAGGATCATTAATACGTTTTTCTTGTGAACACCACTCACGAGCGAATTCAGTAGCGGTACCTAAGCTATCTGGACGCAATATTTCAATGATGTTGTAGAATTCATCACCGTAGTTATAAATCGGTGTAGCTGATAGACCGAGGCGTAATTCAGCTTGGTCACTAATGAGTTTAGCAGCGGAATACTTTTGCGATGTATAGCCAGTCCGTAACTCTTGGATCTCGTCAAACACTACGTACTTAATCTTTCCGGCAAGATATTCAGCCCAACCGTTCAACTTTGAATAACTGGTGATAATGACATCGGGTGCTGCTTCACCCTCTTTGTGCAATGGATAAGGCGATGCTTTCTTTAGGATGTGACATTTTAGGTGCGGAGCAAAGCGTTCAATTTCATTCTTAATTTGCATTGGAAGATGTGTCATTGTCACAAAAAGCGCCGGGAGCGATTCAGGTAGAATCATCGGACATATTCCACTCGCTGTTTTGCCAAGGCCCAAATCATCCCCCAAGAGCAAACCTTTAACATTAAGTAGTAGATCTGCAGCTGCTCTTTGATACTCATATGGAGGCACAGCAAGATCAAATGTTTTGATCGGACGTTTATAGTCCATCACATCCAAAATATCTTCTTTTAGCGACACATAAGCCTTAGATTGCGCTTTCATGTATTTAAGATCATCAACACGCATTGGATAACGTTCAATAAACCAAAGTAGGTCGTGACAATTAGACGGCGTATCGCTTAACTCAATAAATTTTGATGCATGTTGGCTGACTTTTGGGAATACACGCTTAAGTCGTGTTTTAACATGTGGTTCACATTCAATGTGCCAGTTTTTTTCTTGACGAGAAATGGTGCCGTAAGATTTATACATTAGAAGACCCCCACTAAAATACGATGGCGGTAAATAAATTTATTGTTCAGTTGGATTGGAATGTTATTCACCCAATACGGTGTACCAACCACATAGAGCGCTTTTATGCTGTCATGGCTTAAATAACGATTGATCTGACGCAATAATGCGTTACGTGCACCATCTATTTTTAATTCAACACCCACCTTGCCGACATCAAGCTCAACAGTAAAATCAATGATGTCTTTATTTGATAGACGAACCTCACGTTCATACGGAATCTCATTGGCAATAAACATTTGCTCAATCGCGAGTTGTAAGTCTTTTTCGTTATAAAAACGGTATTTGTGTGAAGAAAACAGAATTCCAAGCTCTTCAATCGTTTTCATTCTGCATCCCCTTGGTCAGCTTTAGCAGCCTTTTTGTTTTTCTTCACCTGGCTTTTATCAATGGATTTTGACGGTACCAGTTCAACTTCACATTCAGTACACGACAATCTAAAAGTAGGACTACACGTTGCACCACGGCCACACTCAGGACACGCAAAAGATGCCCTAGTCTGTTTCTTAGGCTCAGGCTCTTCAAAATTGGCTGAACCAAGCTCTTGATAGAGTGTTTCACCGATCATAGTTTCTTTGAGTACAAAAAACTCGTTATCATCGCCGTTTGGTTGTTCACCCTTATAAAGTTTAACAACCTTAGGTTCTGGTATTGGTTGGTCGTCATCATCTAGCGGATCTTCATCAAAAGCCGTTGGATAATAACCGCCAAGGTTTGCAGCGGTATTTGATATGTCGATTAGTCCGATCGCTACATCAAAGGGATTCATTGTAGTGGGAGTCGGTTCCTCAACTGGCTTCTCTTTTTTAGGTGATTTCAAAGCTGAATTGATTTCATTGCCAAGTAAGGCAATATGAAATAGCTTTGGAGAAGCAGTCGGAATGGACTCCAACAACTGCACTTGCTCTTGAATCATTTCAAGACTGGAAATCGTTTTGGGTGCGTACTTGTCATACCATTTGATGATACGCCCTTCATCGACAAGCTCATTGCACACTTGAATAAACAAGCCATCAGGTACAACGATTTCGGTCATCTTCTCGCCTGTCGTGCGACCTTCTTTTGTGCCGTCATCAGTCATAATCAAACCGATCTCAAGCATAAATGTCGCAAACTCAGCATTGTGATATGAGCGTTTAGATGGCTCACCACAAATGCTTTGTTTCATATGACACATCTCATGTGCATAGCATTTAAAAATGTTAAGCAATGGTTGGGTGCCAAAGTAATCAGGGTTAAGGGCCAGTTCGTGCGTATACGCCGTATCATCTTCTGTCGAAGCAAATCTATTCTCAGACCAATAACCGGTATTTTTGTTGATACGTTGAAGCGTAATCAAACAATCTGGTAATTCATTTTTGAATAGCCTTTCATTGAAACGGTCATACACCAACTGCAGTTCTTCATAAAACTGCAACGTAGTTCTATTCTTTATGTTCATTTTTCAGTCGTCCAAACAGGATCAAACTAGGTGTGGATTGTACAAAACAACGCTTAAAGTTTACGCACAGCTTAAAATACAGTCAATAGTTTAAAATAATCAGCAAAGCATATATTTTTTAAAAAAAAAGTTTCCAACACAAAAATAAGTATCATGAAAGTGTGGGTTTAATGAATTGTGGTTGATTTTCATAATACGAGTATTACGCTTTTTGAGGGTTTTAAGTATATTATAAGCCACTTTTGTTTAATGCACATAGAAGTTACTTTTAGCGTTTATAAATGCTGAATAATACCCTTATTGTCAATAGGGCTTTATTTAAAGTAATGGTTCTTAATAATGCTGTTTATAGAAAACTGGATATCGAAATGAGTCTGAATAACATAAAACTAACAGCCAATTGTTTTGCCCTTACACACCCTGAAAATGAAAAGAACTTGTTCAAGTACATTTTTAGAGAAATGTTTAAACGAAATAAGGTCGAGACATTCTGTTCCGCAAAAGTCATATTTTTTACTGATGGCAAGCACATCTATTTAAGAACGTGCGTATCGGACGTCAAAATCCCAATGGCCAAAGAATACATTGAAATTTCGCACGGTCAGCAAATCACTGGAAAAATCATGGTTCCTCTTAACCGAGAGTGTAGCTTTAACCGTCAAGAAATTGAAGAATACATTTCGGTCCACGGCGAAAAACCCAAAGGCAATTCAGGTAAGAAGCGTAAAAATCTAACTGCAGATGAAGCAGCCGAATTCACCAAAAACGCTCTTAGTAGCAAAGGTCTATTGGATGTCACTATAATTGAGCAACAATGTGGACCACAGCTCAGCATTTTGAATATTCCAGTCCAGACCAGAGATATTTCATTTAGTGCGACTGTTGGGGATTTAGAGCTATTTAAAACAGCATGGCTCAATGGTATTGGTCGTGATAAAACCTACGGCTTTGGAATGATCCGCTTAGATGGCACTTTGTTTACACCGCCTTGTAATAATAGTGCTCACGCCTAATCGAAAGGACTTTTAAAGTCCTTTTTTAAACGAATTTTTTCAGATATTGATCTGATGTAGATCCTGGTTACTCAACATGAGAAATAAAGATTTAGATCCAAAGATAGGAATACCGCTTAAAGTCATCACAGCGCGATTAGAGCATGTGAAGTTTAACCTCAATGGCTTAATGAAACGTGTAGAAGCTTATGCGATCGCACGACAAAACAGTAAAGATCCGCACGAATGCCTAATCAGTGGTGATGAATGGACATATGCTGCACTAGATTGTCGAGATCCTATCTGGCGTGAACGAATGAAACGCACCAGTACCATTATGGGTGTTCAAGCCACTGGCCAAGAAATCCCACTCTCATTTATCAATCAGCTACCTTGCAACATTGGTGAAATCATTACCCTTGGCTCATGGAGCCTAACCAAAAATATTTATCGGTTTGAAGATCAAGTCATTCAAATGCTTGTGAAGACCGAATATAACCGCAGTATCCCCGGATTCCTATTAAACCTACCTGATATTGCGATCTACGTTCAAACAGATAACGCCAACCTCTATGTGCAAAATGAACAAGTGGTCGGTGTTATTTTTGCGAAAAACACGTTAAACGATCGCAAGGTGCTATTTACCACGGTATATACCGATACTGGCTTAGCAAAAACCATTACCATGCACTTCCCTGATGATGATGATTTTGAATCAACTGTTGAGGACTGCATGACCGATTTCATTGATACGTTTTTTGATGAAAAGAACTTGCCAGATGAACAAGAAATTAACACGTTCATGGAACTGCAGAAGAAGCTAATCAATTTGATTCTATGGTTCAGCCAAAAAGAACCAGATCTCAGACCATTAACACCAGAAACAACACAAGCCAAGCCTAAATTAGAGCTGATTAAGCGTGAATTGCGTTTATTTGAGGCTAATAAGTACAAGCCGACTATTGTTGGTACCGAAACAAATAAAAAGATCAATGAAGCGATCCTAAAGCGCGATGAAGATCTAAAGTCTGGCAACTACAAAGGTACCAAAAAACCACATCCACGGATTCCTCACTGGAACTTTTACTGGTTGGGCAAACGTGGTACCAAAGAAAAATGGGTTAACCATTGGATACCATTTCAGATTGTTGGCGGTGTGCCTAAAGAAAAAGCCACCTAAAAATAGAAAGAGCCCTAAGGCTCTTTTTTTTGGGTTGGTCAAACAAGAATTTCTTTTTCGTTTTTATCTAGATTCATGCTTAAACCTCTTAATAAGCTCACTCGATAATTTTTTCCAAAAGAAATTATTAGCGGATTTTATATATTTTTTAAGAAAAGTTTTTGAGTACTTTTATTTATTAAAATTGAATTATTAAGCAAGGAGTTATAAAACATGGCTAAATCAATAGACCAGTTATGGAGTGAATTACAGCAGATTCAATTTGATGAATCTAATTCCCTACCATGCGAATTCCATATCTGGAATAAAGGTGCATATCGCTATCAGATCCTAGATTGGTTTGAAGCAAATTCTGAAAATGGCGTATTAAGCTTGCAAGGCAAAACCCATAAAACCTTATGGGAAGAGTTTGGCAACACCCCGATAAACAATGATGATGAAATCGAAGAAGACTTTCATCTATGGGGCAAAGGTACAGACCGCTTCATTATCTGGCACTGGTTTGATGATCAATTAGAACACGGTGTAATTAGCTTAATTGAGAAAGGAGTTGCGTAATGGGATTATTTACTTGCCATCACTGTAATAGTGATATTGATACTAACGATAAAAAGTCTGGCCATCAGGTGAATGATGTAATTCAAGAAACCTTTTGTTCTGTTGACTGCAGTATTGAATATCTGGTGCATAACTCACAAAAGATTGCAGTAGATCAATACGGTAGTTTGCCATTAAGCAATGAAAACCTGAATGAATTCATTGAAGCATTTTCAAATGAGGGTGTTGAAGATGATGTCTTAGAACACATCAAAGCTGAACTCTGTTAAGTAGTCGCGCAGCTGCTCTAAACAACACTGACAATGGCATTTAAAAAAAGGGCTTAAATCAATTAAGCCCTTTTCATATTTATACGATAAGAAAACTTTCTAATGTTTTACCAGATTCAATCTCACGATTTAACCAGGATGGACGTTTACCACGACCGGCCCACACTTCTTTGTGGTTATTCGGGTTGCGATATTTAGGATCTGCTTTAACCACTGGCTTTTTATTTAATTTACGATTTTCGCCGTGCTCATTTAATTCAAGAATAGTTAAGCCTAATTCTTTTGCGATCTCAAACATTTTGAGATAACCATCATCAAGGTTCGTATTCTCTACTACAACAATTTGGTTTTGTGCCTTTTTAATTAGGCATTCTAACTGGTCTTTACTTAGGTTTTCAATTTCCATAACTAAACTCGAAAAGTTGGTTATATCAAATATACATCAGTGCGTTTTGTTTACAACCGCATACGGTGAATTTAATTGATTAAAATATTCAACTTATTCCATGGCTATTCTAATTTTTAAGCAAAAATTATTCCCACTTTAAATCCATTAAACTAAAAATACATTCAACCTGTTAGGTAAATTAATATGTACAAGTATCTCATGATGAATCTTGCGATTAACGAAACATCAGCACTACCAATTGGTATCCGTATTTGTGATTTTAATATCGGCTTATATGTCTCTAAGAAAATTTCAGAAGTGCCAGCTTTGATGGCATTTGTTAATTACACCCTGTTTAAGTATTCAAGCTATGAGAGTGAAGAACTTGAAGACATTAAAACCTTATTAGAAGAACATGATTTTAAAACTCGCTATGACTCTTGGGAAATCAGCGGTGATTCTTTTTACGTTTTGGGTTTTAAAGAAATTACAAAAGACGAGTTTGAGTTATTGCAAAAACTTGACCTGTTGACCGTGGTAGACGAATACAACTACCACCATAAACTTTTGTCGAGTCATGGTGAGCATAAGTTTGACGAATATTTCAAAGACTTTAACGAGTCTAAAGAGCAAGAAATCTTAAAAAGGTTTAAAGACATTGCGTTCAATTTAAAAACTGACGACTCATTAAACACAGTGTTCGCCCAAGACGTTATAGAATTACTGACTACCTACAAGTTTGGTACAGCTTTAGAACTAATCGACAGTAATCACAGCGATATTAGAAACCGTTTCTACTATAGCCACACGCTTGAGGGTGACTTTGCATCTGGAGCAATTCAGGTCATTATTTCAAATTATAAAGAAACTGGCGTTAAAGAGCCTTACACAGTGGTTGAACCTTTAAATATAGAAATCATGCTTGAAGAAGAACAATGCTTTGATGATGAATATGCAAATCTACTGACTGAATGCCAGTATGTATTAAACCTCATTAAAACCGACTTATACACCAACACTTTTGAATAAACCAAGCCTTTAAGAGAGAAATCTCTTAAAGTTGAGCTTAAAAACGTAAACGATGTTTTTTAATTGATTAAAAAAGGTTTTTTATTTTTAGCGCTGCAATGGCGCTCGTCATTATTAATTCTTTCTTGATGCTTAAATAAGTATTTTTTAAAAAAACTTTATCCGTTCATATTCTTAATATAATGAAACCTAATCAAGCAAATAGCTTAAAATTTGGAGAAAGCTCATGAATTTAAACCCTAATTTTTGCCCGATCGATTTTAACGAAGTTCACGGCGGTACTGACAATTTACCTTTGTTTTTGGTTAAAGCGTCACGCCAGGATTCTAACGATGACGAGCATAGTGAGTATTTCTTCATTCGTGCACCTCATGAGAACCGTTTGGCTTTCTTCCTTGCCCACATGTTCAAATCACATGTAGATAATGCCCTTTTGACCTTGGAAAACTTGGCTGAAGAAAATTATCAAAATATCCCTGAATTGGAAGAGTTGATGTCTTCATATGGTGTGATTGATGGCGTTGGCGAGGATACGCTTTTTGATTTCCGCGTTAAGGAACTCACACTTGATAAAGCGCTGGAGCTGGTCGAATTCATTGAAATTAACCCACTCAATACTGATATTGTGGGTTCACTATTCTTGGAGGCACTTTAATGAATAGTAGCTTTATCTTAATTAATGAAGCTATGGCGCCTATTCGTAAGAATATGGCGCTTTTGGAAACCCTGTTATCTATGATCAGTACTGCAGATCAAGACCACGGCGACCAAAGCCCAAGCTTCCACATTAATATCCATGCTGGTATTGAATTGCCTGATCATGAAATTGCATATACCACTTTAAAAGGTTTTGCAGAGCTGACCGAAGATCATAATCTTTGTATCTATATGAATCCTGAGCTGTCAGAAAATGGCTTTATGTTGCTATCCACTCAAAACGTGGTACCTGATTGCTATGACAATTCTATCTTTGTAGATCTGTCGAATCAGTTATGCAACTTCTTCAATCAAGAAGTACAGCAGTTAAACGATCAAGCGCAAACGGCGTTAAAGCTGTTGTTACAGCATAAAATCAATGGAACAGCGATTCGCACGTTCAACCCTGAACAATTGCAGATCTTACAGAAAATCGCTGCATTAGATAGCTTCATGCTCGATGACCAGCGCGATTGGTTTTACTTTTCCGAAGTGACCATTGATAACGCCTATAAAGACATGAAAAAAGGTTTAGAACTGTTGGTTCTCAACGAAGATATTAAGGATGCACTTAAACAGCTACTTGATGCAAACAACATGGAGTTTTGTGATTTACCAATACTCGTGGTTTTGTATCCCCTACTGGTTAAGTCTGAAGAAAATAACGAACTGGTACAGGCTTGCTTAAGTCATCTCATTGGCAACAACTTAATCAATGAGCCGTTTATTGCTGGTGTACAACTTGAAGCTGGTGCATTTAATAGCGAAATGAACACCTATACTTTATTGCCACACATGAAAGCAGTAAAAGAATTGCTGATAGATATTGAAGCAGATCTCACAAAAGTTTAACCGTTTTACCTGAGCTCATTGCTCAAAACCTTGGAGTTGTTATGGATACTATTGTTCGCGTTAAATCAGTTGGTGTTTTAGGTCTATCATCTAAAATCACGACATTTGTAATCGACATCGAGCTTGATGGCGGTAAATTAAAAATTGAAGATCAATTGCTTCATTTTAAGAATACTTTACGTACAAGCTATCGAGAATATGATGAAAGTTTAGCGATCGTAAACAATAAGGCTATACTTTCCAATTTAGACAATGCAGTAAAACCAAACGAATTGCATGCTTTAGTTGATGATTATATCGACTCAGTTTGGGTAACAGATGCCAATAAAAACACCACTCAACAGCGCCGTGCGTCACTTGGTTTGCACAATCCAACGATAAAAGACAAAGGTGTTTTGAAAGAAGCCCTTTTAAGTGAAGTGAAGTTAGCCTACAAAAACTATATCAATCAGAACGTAGAAGCCTGATCAGATCGGAAGTATGTTGCGACCAGCATACTTCTTTTTTTTTGAACCTTAGCCTAGAATCATCCAATATCATCGCTTCATACCAAGAAAATCATGCCATATCTCATATATTTAATGTTCCTTGCGTTTGCAAGCGCCGTAATTTTAGTGAAAAAGGCTTATGGTCTTAACATCCAATTATTTGCAATGGGGATTGTCGTCATCATTGGACAATTGGCAATTTTTTGTTTTATCAACGCAGCGATTAACATCAACAATGAAAAACAACATCGCAATGCCGTCAAAACCTTGCACTATGGCGCTTCATTTTCATTAATTGTGGTCACTACACAGGTCTATTTATATAAGTATGTGTTGCACAAACAGGAATATTTGACCATGGCAATTTACTTTTTAGGAACGTGGTTTGCAATCACCCTTTTAGACTCAGTGTTTAAGTTGATCAAAGTTGGTATTTTTAATAGCAAGAAAGACAGTGCTGAAGTTGTGAACTCAACGCGTAAAGTGACGGTAATTACATTAGCGATCTGTATGTTTGGGTATTACTTATTTAGCAAATATGCATTAAACATTAACGTACTAAACTAGACATCTTGTAAGGAAAACCGCACCTAATACACAAGCGCAATAACCAGCAAAAAAGAACATCCTTTTAATTATTGCGCTAATCTTTTCCGTCACAGCACTGTTATAAACAAAAAACACAATCATAAACATTAAACCGATCGTGCAGGCGAATAAGGTAAAACCAATTAAATAAGTAAAAGCAAAGTCAAAGTTTAATACCACTGGAAAACCAATAGATACAGCCATTAAAGCTATTGTACTTGATGCATTCATATCTTAAAGCCCATCTAGCAACTGGCTTAATCGTAGCGATAAATAAGGTTTAAAACTGAAACTTTATGATTGAGATTGGTCAATGCACATTACCAAAATGTGCTTGGTATATACCAGAAAGCAAAGAACCAGACGCAAAACGCCTGGCTCTTTAAAATTGAAAGGTGAATAAAAAAACACAAAACACTTGAACGCATTTCTTATTCAAGGTCAGTTTAATTAGATTTTTTGCCCTTGTCTATGTAATGTAAAAGTGGACAGCATTAAAACAATCTATATTTTTTGAAAAAAGTTTTAAAAATGTACAGTGAAATATAATGAATGTATGAGCTCAATGCTCACCATTTGGAGAAATTATATGAACTTTGAAATCTTATCTAAAACAAAAGTTGTCGGTCTACAAGAAGATTCTCTCACCTCTTTTCAAAATTTTATGTTAGAAAATATTGCATGGGATAGCCAAGTCCGTGCTGATTATTACCAGTCAAATAAGAATACTGTACTGCTGGAGCTACCAGTACGTTTACGCCGTGACATTCAAATCGAAAACATCAACGGCGCTTTAGATGCACAAGTTAATTTTGAGCTGATCTACAAGCAAGACCAAGGCAAGTTGGTATCTTCATTGGTCGTTGATACGCAGTACTTGTTATGTATAGATGATCAGGATATTGATCTTTGGTCAATCGACAGCGAACTCAGTTTCTTACAAGAAGCTGACCGCAATCACCTTAAGAAGCTTATGCGTCATTGCGATGATCGTTTCCATGCGTGGATGCGCGAGATTAAGTCTTACTTCAATCGTTTGACAGTACAGCCGTTGCATCTTGATATGCAGATCAAAATACGCAAGATCGTAGGCTATACAGCGGTGCTACCTAAGACCTTTCCATAAGGTTTTAGGTGTCAGTATAAAAACAAATAGACCGCAATTAAGCGGTCTATTTGTTTTTGCCTAAAACGGCGTTAACAGATCTATGTAATATTTAGCCCTTAAAACTATTGGCAAGTATCTGAATAACGCTCAGCACTTCCAAAGAATGATTTACCCTGATTGTCCACGATGTCTACATACAGATCTGGTTTAACTGGAGCATTGGCGAATACAGAGCAATAAAACGGATGAATCTTTTCATTCACAAAGCGGTTTAAAGAGTCAGTTTCATCAGAAGAGTATTTATCTGCAGTTTTGCTAGACATCTGAACGTTCATATTAAAGTGTTTTGAATACTTCACTTTTTTAAGTACCGCACCAGTTTCAATCTGGTACGGTGTTTTAGTGTTAAGTAAACGCTCAACTTTACGTTTGTTTTCAGCAGTAGGAGAAAGCGCAACAGCAGATTTTAAGCTGTTTGTATTCAGGTTATTTAAAGAACTATTAGCTAAAACAGCGCACGACATAGACACTGAGATTATTGCAACTGCAGATAGTTTTAGTGTTTTGAATACGTTCATGTTTAACGACTTTCCTGTATATACTTAAATTATATACTTAATATACGATATTTGATTTTTTTGGAATTTTAATCTTATTTGATTTTGTTAATCGGTATATACCAATAAGATTGTTTATACGCAATTTAGCAAGAATCGCCCCCTTGTTTGGGGTTACAATTATTGTAATTTACAGATTGTTGATACAGGAAACCGATATGTCTGAAGAAGTAAAATACGAAGACCGTGTACGTGCTGCATACCGTTCTGCTCAAGGCAATGTAGCTCAAGAGTTCTCCCCTCACATTGTTAAAGCATGTGAAGCATCATCAAACGCACGTATGGAGCGCTTAGCAACTGGTCAAACAACATTTGACGAGGAAGAAGCTGCATTGATGAAGAAATGGAATGCACTTAAAAACAAAGCCTAATCATCGCGAATACAACCTAATCTAGCTTACAGCGGATTACCAAACCCAATCACTCATAAGTAGAACAATATGGACGATAAACTTGAGTTTTATTTAGATGCGAAAGACATCTTATCTCAACCTACCAGTTGCCAAGCGCAAGGCGACTATAAAAAGGCACTGGAAAAAGAAATCACGGAACATCGAATAGCGAAAATGGAAATTTCGCCGTTACGTGGCAATTACGATCTCGACCACCTCTCTAAAATCCATGAAAAAATCTTTGAGCATATTTACGATTGGGCTGGAGAAGTGCGTCTGGACGACATTTCTAAACGTGCGATCGACCCGAACGGTAATTATGAAATCGGTCATTTCCTAGATAAAAACCTGATCCCTGATGAACTGAATAAGTTCTCACAGGCGGTTAAAGAAAAAGACCACCTGAAAGGTTTGGACAAAGACCAGTTTGTGCAAGAGTTCACTCAGCTTTATGCCAAGTTAAATGAAGCTCACCCTTTTGAAGAGGGTAACGGTCGCGCTGCTAAACTGATGATGAACCAGCTGGCGAATGATGCTGGTTACACCATGGTATATAGCAAGGTCGCCGTATCAGATTGGAACTATGCGTTTAAACGTTCACTGACAGATCAAGAGCTTTATGTCGGTGAAAACTATGAAAACCTAGAACCGATGGAACAAGACCTCTCTTACCTTTTAAAAGTCATGGACAATATCATTGAACCATACGATCTAGTCCTGAAGCTTGAAAATACGGAAGAACAAGAGCAAGAACAGGAAAATGACCAGGATAAATCAAATGATGATGATTCACCGAGTTACGGATAATTAGATTAATCCGTATACGATGGCTTTTAATTGATTAAAAGATTCTTGAAAAAAGAATCTTTTTTTTTGAGAAAAATTTATAATGAAGTGACTCAGATTAAAATAAAACCTTAGGAAAATATTGTCCGAAACTTGGAGATGAATAATGAATAACGCAGCACATCAATTTGCAAATAAAGTGGTCGCTCAATACCAATTTACAAACGGAAGTGATTCAAGTCTGAATCATTTAATTATCGGCAACAGCACCGCAGAAATTATCGACACCTTAATTTATATGCTTTTCTCAAGCCATGCTGAAACCTATGACGATGGCGTTGTTTGGTTTAAATCAGTGGACGCAATTAATGTTGAGAAGTCTTACATTACTTACAACAGTCGTGAAAACTGCATTTTTGCTTATTTTGTGTTTGATAAAAATCCATTAATGCTGAAAACAACCACATTGCATATTGATAATGTTTGTTACTTTGGATGTGAAAGCGACACCACCAATAAAACCATCGAATTTTTAGAAAAATTCAAAGTTCGTGTATCCCTTGCTAAAGAGTGCCACAAGTTCAAATTCAATACTGAGCATCATGAAACCTTGATGCATGAAACCATCAAAACCTTAAAAACTATCTATGAAGAACATAACGACATGGATGCCGAAAAGTTATCTCAACACCATGACACAACTCATTTAGTTAACACATTTCTTGCTTAACCGTACACCATACAATAAACAAAACCCGAAAAAGGATATAACAATGCTATTAGGCGCTTTAAAACAATCTCTAAGCTCAGTCATCGACATGAACCGCTACACCGCCCTTTGCTCACATGTGGAGGGTGAAAACTTGCCGTTATGCGCTCAATTTCGTGTACTTAAATATATCTTTGGTGTGCATGGTCTAAGCGCACTTAAAAATTACAAAGAAGTTGAACACATTGACGAAGCCTTTTTGAAAAAACACTTCCTACGCATGATGAACTATGACTTTGAAGCAGTCATATACCTTGCTATGGTCGGCATGCGCGAACTTATCTTAGAAGCTGATGCTTTTGACCATGACGGCGAACAAAACACCCAAAATGAGCTTAAACAAGCATTCCAATACGTTTCAGAAAATGACGTTCGTAATTTTGCTTATGTCACTCACATGGGCTATTCAGAAAAGTATTTCAACTGGAATATCATTCGCCACCAGTCTAAAGATGAAGCGGATAATCCCCTCACCTTTTGGTTATTTAAGAATGCAATGTATTCACTATTTTTCAACTTAGCCAATCGGGAATAATGCCCCAACTCATTAAGAGTATTTAAGTCCGAACTTAAGTACTCTTTTTTTTGCATTAGAAAAATAGACCGGTATATACGCTGTCTAAGCATGGCTTAAAACGTATACGATGATTTTAATTGATTAAAATATTTTAAATATCCTTTACGTGTTTTAGGTCGGTTAATTAATTCCAATAAAGTTATTCATTAGTATTTTTTAAATAAAATGACTCTATCGAAAGCAATTGCTTAAAACTTGGAGTCCTCTAATGCATCAACTAGATAAGCTAAATCATTTAAAAAATATTATTAAGCAAGTACCACATGAACGTTTTGATCTGGACAAATGGCGCACGGATTCAAAAACCGAAAATGTGACTTTTGCTCAGCTTTTACTTAGTGATGCTGATTGTTGCGTCATGGGTTGGGCGACAGCTGATGCTACTTTTAGAAGACTTAACTTCATGTTGTTTGACGGCGTTCCCCTTTATGCGCCATTCCGTGCGAATACTGGTGAGCCATTCACTTATGAAGAACTCAAAACAAATGTTGTTTATCGCGGTTCTGAAGCAGTACGTGAGTTTTTTGGACTCAATTATGAAGATGTCGATCATATTATTTTTGAGAGCAACTACGCTTTTGAAGACCCAATCAAAGACGAGATTATTGATCATATCAACCATGTTATTGATCGTGTAAACATCCGTCCACAAGACCTTGACCATTTGTTATCTAGCTCAATTGTTGCACTGGATAAAGAAGTCCGTGAGTTCACTTTAAATGATGATGAAGTCCGTGAAATATCTGTTGTGGTTGATTGCTTCAATAAGTTTTTCCCCGATGGTGCTTATCTTGAGTTTATTGCTACGGTCAACGTACCAGGTGATTGTGATCCACTGGAATACATCGCCAGCAATTACAACATTAAAGAGCCATTAGCTTTCGTTCCTAAGCCGAATGAAGCATTAGAAGAATATCTGGAAACATACCCGATCGAATATCTCATGCATAACTGGCAAGAGGATTTCATTTCGCCGTATGACGAAATCATTAATCAACGTTTAACGCATATCGCATTGCAAAATTTAAATAACGCAAAAGTAGTTCAATAAGGAAACCTACCCATGAAAATTGAAAATCCGCAATTCGTCAGTGCCATCAACGAACTTGGCTTTTACTTGCCACAGCAAGTACAACAGATACCGAACACCACAGAAGCCGGTTTTCGTGTGTATGTGATCGATACAGCAAAACATACCAACATCGAGGCACTAATTAGTGCTATTGAGAATGTCAGTATCACTTCACAGCCCTTTTATTTTCAAGATGATTACGACATGGGCGTGTTTTTTGAGGGATTTAGTTTCTTCTTGCCTATGCTCATTACACAAGACAGTGATGCACCTTTACCACTGTTCTTAATTCAACTGGATTTGTAAGTCCAACAGCGGTACGTGCGCCAGTATGTACCGCTACCCCTTTTGGCACACCGCCTAAAACTTGGAGCAGATATGAACAAAGCAACGACCGTTGAGCGTTTAGAAAAGCTGATTGAGCTAGTGATCGAGGTCATTCCTGATGAAAGCTTTGATTTCGACATTTGGCGTGATTATGACGCAAGCCATACAGAACAACACACCGATTTCTTTTCAGGTTTCACCACTGAAGAATTGTTAGATAAAAATATTGTAGGATGCCTGATTGGTTGGGCTACGTCTGTCGAGTATTTCCAAAATCTAGGTTTCAATTTTCATGGTTCTGTTGGGCCAATCTTCATGTATGAAAAAATACTCAGCAATGAAGAGCTAAAAGATGCGCCTGTTGTCACTGTACCAGTCGTTTACCAGTGGAAAGCAGTACGTGAGTTTTTTGGCATCACTCAGGAAGATGCTTTGGTGATGTTTAGCTATGACAATTACGACCAGGCCAAAATTGATAAGGACACAATGATTCGATTTATTGAACGCATCATCCAAAAATATAAGTAACCACCGAAACGGCGCAATGCCGTTTTGCTAGGCGTTATAACCGCTTACGATGGATTTTATTTGATTAAAATATCTCGATATTTTTAAATTTTGAGAAAAGTTTTTCCCCTGGTACACCCCTCTATACTTAATCCATAGCAAGCAAGGCACAAAGCCTTAAATCTGGAGTAAGTCGAATGAATACAGCGCATAAGTACGATGATCAAGTCATCATCCCCACAATAGCCGGGCAACTGGAGTTGCTGTCTGGTACCGATCTAAACAAAGAACTGGCTGAGCATGTTTTTCATGAAGCACCAGACATCGATCTAAGTATCTATGACATTTTTATTGTCTGCTTAAGTGGCGGTAAGGATTCGATTGCAGCGTATTTACGCTTACTGGATGCTGGAGTAGATAAAAGCAAAATTGAGCTTTGGCACCACAAAATTGATGAAGAAAACCAGCCGTTCATGGATTGGGTGTTCATGGAAAACTATACCAAAGCATTCGCTCAGGCATTCGACACACCATTGTACTTCAGTTGGCTCGAGGGCGGTTTCCTTGGCGAAATGCTCAAAGAAAACAGCTACTCAAAACCCCACTTCGTAGAAACACCAGAGGGCTTAATTAAGCTTGAACGCGACAACAACCGCAGTAAACCAGGCACACGCTTGAAGTTCCCACAACAAGCAGCCAGCCTCATGACGCGCTGGTGTTCTTCAGCGTTAAAGATCGATGTCGGACGCAGAGCATTGAACAACCAAGAACGTTTTGACGGCAAGAACATTTGTTTTATCACTGGTGAACGCCGTGAAGAGTCACCAAACCGCAGTAAGTACAACCAGCTAGAACCGCACCCATGCGACCGTAGAAGCGGTAAGAAAGCAAGACGCGTTGACTGGTGGAAGAACGTGCTTCACTTCACTGAAGAGCAAGTATGGGCGTTACTGGAGAAGTACAAGGTTACGCCACCAGTGCCATATCGCTTAGGTTGGGGCCGTAGCTCATGCATGACCTGTATCTTCAACAGTCCTAAAATCTGGTCAACCATCAGCACCTACTACCCTGAACGCGCTCAGCTGATCGCTGGTTATGAACAAAAGTTTGACTGTACGATCAGTCGCTCAAAGATCGATGTCGTCAGTCTGAGCAATCGCATTGAGCCATTCGACATTCAGGATATGGAAGCACTGGTACAGTCCAAAATTGAAAGTTATTACCTACCAGTGTTCACGGATAACTGGACGGTTCCACCAGGCGCATTCAACAAGGAGGGTTGTGGATCGCTGTAAATTAGGGTGCCATTTGGCACCTTTTTAGGATGAAAACCGCAAGCGATGTTTTTTAATTGATTAAAAATGGTTTGGAATAATTTTGTTTTTGAATAAGTTTTTGACACCACCTGTCAGCATAAAATGATTTTAAACCAATCAATATGAGATGATGTTTATGACAACTTTAAACGAAACAATGCAAAAGTTCTGTAAAGCTAAGGCAATGATGACCTATTTAATGTCTGATGATCCTATCATTGATGAATCTGTCAGCCGTTACGAAAATTGGGCATTGGCTTATGACCTTTTGGTGAGTATTGGGCATCTGGATCTAGAACAAGTTGAGCAGATCTGGAATGAAAAAACCCATACCAATTTTACGCTTTGGGGTGTAGTTGGTGAATGCTCAATAGAAGAAATTGTATCGTATGTGACAGAAGAATATGACGCTCAAGCTGTCACACTGGCGCAGATTAATGAATTACAAGACGGTAAAACACTGGCAGAAATCTAAAATCAACCTAAGGAATGAGTTATTAATTAAGTATTAATAGCTCATTTTTTATTGTCTGAAACTATACAACTACCACCTTGAATCATTTTCACAGGCATCGCCATCGCCGTCACCATCCATCATGGTATCTGGGCAGTTTTTCACAAACCAATCAGCTTCTTCTTTAGATCGCATTTGAGAGCAATGCTTACGACCATCGCATTTATAGGCTACTGGCTTTTGATATATAGCATTTGTAGTTTGATTATCTTTATATAGATATTTCTTTAATTGAATGCTACCTAGATATGCCACCCCAATAGCTATGCTAATAAAAATTATCCATAGATATATTGGCAATGGTTTTTGCTTGTCTTGCGTTTGTTCATGGTCGGAATAGTAAACATGGATTGCCCTATTTTTATTTTCTTTTTTAACTACCTCGAAATAAACCTCTCGACCTGGTATTGGCTGTTCACCTTTCTGAAAATCCTTAATATGGAAAAATACATCACCAAAATTACTCGTGGATATAAAACCAAAACCACGCTCAATATTATAATTTTTAATTGTTCCTGTTAGTACCACCTAAAACCTCAAATATATATTAAAAGCTATATTAATTATATTTGTTAAACCTAAATAAATACTATCTTTTTTTTAAAAAAAAGTTTTAAGGTTTATGGATTTATTATAATTAAAACATCAAAAGCAATTGCTTAAAACTTGGAGTAGCTATTATGAATAATTTTTTCGCTGGTGCTGAAGTCATCACTGTTTTTTCTTTACAAGACGCTTTAGAAGAGGGCGTGATTCTTTGCCTTAGCGATAAAGAAGAACATGCCAAAGATTGCAAACAGTTCTATAAGTTCCCTGTTTATATTACAAGCAACTTGTATAACAAGCACCTGACAGCTGCAAAAGCAATTTTTCCGAATGGTACGGAAGCTGATGCTGAAAAAATCAATGATTTAATGGGATATACCATCTTTGATATGTTGAACATGAGCGTTCGTGGTTCAGTTGCACTTAATGACCAAAGCGTTAAGTTTAAATATGCTCTACAAGATACACCGCATACCTTTTCTGACACCTTAATCACCAATATTGCTACGGTTGGGCCTGGCGTGAATGGTGAGCCTATCATTACTTTTATGATGCCTGAAGACCAATAAACACAACACCTAGCATTGACCAACCAATGCTAGGTTTTTTGAGATCCGAACGTTCATTGAGAGGTATTAAAAATGCAAATGGCTACTATGAAAATTGACAACCTTGACCTATTCGGCTTTGCAAATATGCAAGCAATAGAACAACAAAGAGAAAAAAACGAATTAAAACGTATAGAAACGATGAAGCTTGTCCGTTGTGACTGGTTTATCGCCGTGACATCTACTGGAGAGCTGTTTAAGTACAGTGAAAAAGTACCAGCTAAATATAAGGCGTTTAAAGGCATTAAATTATTCAAGTGCTGGAATGAAGCTACCGCGGATCTCGTGTTAAATGCCGTAAAAGGCGCAATCAAGGGTGATCATTACGAAATACCAGACGTTAAAAAAAGCAAAAAGTTTGCTGTTAATAGCTGGGTAAGAAACATTGATCTAAAGTTTCTACATTTGCCAGTCGGTCAACTCACCAACCTGTACAGGGAACATCAAGAGCGTTTAAGACTGAAGCGTGAAAAAGCCAGACTTAAAGAAAATGAAAACACGTATGACGTAGAACCGCACTAATCACACCCACCAGGAATAAGCACCCATAGCTTATTCCTTTCATAAGATGATGGCCGTAAACGGTGTTTTTAATTGATTAAAAATAACTTGAAATCATGAGCCTATCAGCCGAAATACTTTTACTGAAAAGTTATACAGGCCACATGCACCGATATAATGAATACATCAAAGCTCATTGCTTAAAACTTGGAGATACGACAATGCAACTACAAAAATTTAATACTGGTACTGCTAATGTGCGCCACTTGCTACAAAGCTTCACCCAAGCGTATGACGGTTTACCAAGTTGCGTCATCAATGTGATTGGCGTAGCAACCAAAGCAGATCCGCAGTTTATTTTTAACATTGAACTGGATGTCGTTTTATTTCACCAACATAAGTCACAAGCCTACTGCATTGAAGTCAATGCACCGTTACAGGTTCAAGCCATCGCAGACGCTCACGAATCATTTAGATTCAGTCCTGATGATTCTCATGCATTGATTGAGGGCGAAGTCATGGATGTGGCGATAAATTTACAACACCAAGCCATTAATGACATGATTCAATATGATTTGCTGTCAGATGCAGAACTGGAAAAGTTCAATACATGGAATAAAGGTTTCGCCAGTGCATTACTGACTGAATGTTTTGAAGATGTCGCAGATTTTAATGCGCTGCATAGCTCACATTTTATGGCGAACACTGTTTATTTAAGACTGATTGAGTACTTTAAAAACAACCTGTCATAAGAAACCATTAAACAAATAGAGGGAGATCCAATAAAGGTCTACCCTCTTTTTTTATGCCATTAGATTTAATGACGTATACGATGTTTTTTAATTGATTAAAAAAATATTGAAATTTTTCATTGCCAGTTCCATAAGTAATTTGAGAAAAGTTTTTAAGGGATATTTCACAGATATAATTAATTCATACCTAAGCAATTGCTTAAAACTTGGAGTTGAAGATATGAAAAGCGTACTTGATTTTTTTACAAACCGTTCTAAAACATTAAACATTATTGTGAATCCTGAATTAAATACAGGTCATTCCCTTGCTGATTTTTCGTATAACGAAGAATTGCATCAAGACCTTAATGTATTAACGGTTATTCCGCGTGATCATTACGGAAACTTTCTATCTTTAACCCTTGATGATTGGGGCGTGATTACTTCAAAAGTTCAATTCCCTGAACATCTTGATTTTAATCAATTACTCAGCATTTTTTGGGAAACACAACCCATTTTAGTTGTTACTGACATCGCACGTTCAGAAGTGCATGACAGCGACTTTTTTCAACAAAGCTTGGTCAAACAAGTCAATCTTGCATATAGCCGAGATATTGCCAGTGAATATGCACCAGAAGATGTTCACTACATCTCTCAATCTTTTGATTTAGATAAGCTGATGCGTTGCGGTGTATATCTGCAAGGTCATTGCTATTCAGCTCATGATTTCGTCATTAACAACCATAACCTATTTGAAAAAGACAGCTTGATTGTGCCTGTTTTTAACATCCACTCGACACAAAAAGAACTGCAACAATTTTTAGTATTTGATCTGCAAGGTAAGTTTTTGGATTGCGTTGTTGGCACTGAAGTTTTGTACTAAGGAATATTGATCATGTCTAAAAAATACTTATTGATTGAATTGAGCTACGAAGCACCAAACAACACCAGTGCTGATGCTGTTTTGCACAATGTCTATATTGATATTAATCACCCTGAAAATCTGGCGATGTTTAGCGAGTCTTGCAAGAATCGCCATGAAATTAATGAAAACCTACCCATTTGCCAGTTAATCACTTCATGGGTTCGATTACTAGGGATCTTCACCATTCTGGACAATTCAGATCAGGACAAAGAAACCCCTGTTCTCATTCAACTTGCTGACGGCGGTACTTTATCTATCGATGGTTGGGAAATTCTCGACCAAGAAACCAAAGATAGACGCTTGGCGTTAATGGACATTGAGCCAGATGAAGAACAAGACGAAGACGACCCTATTTTGTTCGCTCATGAGTATTCAGACTCAATCACTCTCACCAAAGTCGAAAAGCCAGTAGCAGAAAGTGTATATGTCGCTATGCGTAACTCTTACAGCAACAACTTTGATTTAGTTCTTGAATGTATCTTGAATCCTGAAAAACATTACAGCCTATATCAAGGCTCATATGATGGCACTCATGTTCAAGTGATCCTGAATGACTTGGCACTCCTACCATCATGTAAGACACATAAATCAGAAATTGGCGACTATGTAACATGCAATGTACTGGAGCTGTTCAAAGGCTCAATAGATGCGTATGGCGCAGAAAGTGAATTTATTGATTCATTCGTGCAACTCGACATTACACCGTACTTAGATAGCACACTGAAAATGGACTACATCGAATTGCAGTTTAGCTACCAGAGCAACGATCTCATTGCATTTTTTGGGAATGATCCATGTTCTTAACATGGATCTCTATGGAATAGGAGAAAATACAATGTCTGATCATATCTATAATTACATCATCGGCAGAATCGACAAAAGCCGTAAAATTATGGTTCTGGTGAACTACGAATCAAGATCCAATCTGGTGACTCAAGCACAGTTAATGAAAGTCCAATTCCCGAACATCAATACCTTGAGAATGTTCCTGAATGACTTTGAGCCAACGGAAAAACATGTTATCCATTACTCGAAATACAGTAAAGAAATGCCATCAGGTGCAGATGGATATTTCCTATTTTCAGAACATGACCAGCAATGGAATATTTTTGATCCGAATGTCTTAAGTCGGTTTGTTTGTATATACCAAGAATCACCAGAGTTAGATAATTACCAAGATTACATCTGTTCTTGTGAAGTCAAAAACTCACCCACACTTAAAGCAAAACATAAAAAACAAGCATTTATGGAGAAGATGATCTTCACTTCATTGGGTTTTGAGCGTTATTGCCATCATTGCAACGGTTATGAACCACTGGATCGTTTTTATTATCATTCTGATACCAAAACCTATGAATCAGTTTGCAAGCCTTGTTATGTTCCTCATTACAAACCTTACAAGATGAAAAAACTTATGACCAGTACGGTTGAAGAATATATTTAATCATTAACTAGAACTCAAAAAGATGGCAACTATTAATTATTGCCATCTTTTTTTTGATATAGATCTATGTAATCAGGTTATTTTAATATGTGAGCCTTATTTT
>OBMA010000220.1_pt1 | contig 31333 bp, 23 predicted proteins | sample 1539141 | NCBI WGS metagenome assembly OBMA01 (sample SAMEA3991484, study PRJEB22521) | metagenome | biome: anthropogenic terrestrial biome; feature: sewage plant; material: raw primary sludge | place: Sweden | collected 2012-09-26
CAGGGAACCATACAGAAAATTTACGATGTAGCCAACATCAAGGATGTGGTGGAAGATTACGTGTCGCTACAGCGGCGCGGCATCAACTATCTGGGTCTCTGTCCATTTCACGATGACAAGCGGCCATCGTTCTATGTATCACCCACTAAAAACATCTGCCACTGCTTTGTGTGCGGCGGCGGTGGAAATCCCGTCAATTTCCTGATGAAGGTGGAGAATATCACCTACATCGAGGCTATCAAACTGCTGGCCAAGAAGTACCACATTGAGGTGGAGGAGAAGGAAATGACTCCTGAACAGAAGATGGCTGCCAACGAACGCGAAAGCCTCATGACGGTGAATGAATGGCTAAACCTGCACTTTATCCACAACTTGACCGAAACGGCCGAGGGACAGAACATCGGACTATCCTACTTCATGCAGAAACGAAAGTTCAGGGAAGATATCATCAAGAAATTCCAGCTGGGCTATGCCATTGACAAACGGGACGAATATACACTGGAGGCTCAGTCCAAAGGTTACAAACTGGAATATCTCCTCACCCTGGGGGCTACCATCCACAATGAGGAACACAACAGCAACTACGACCGATACTACGGGCGTGCCATTTTCCCCATTCACTCCATTTCGGGTAAGGTGGTGGCTTTCGGAGGACGACGGCTGAAGGAGGACGAGTCTGCAAAATACCAAAATTCTCCCGAATCTATTGTCTATCAGAAAAGGGACAACCTTTATGGCATCTACTTTGCCAAGAAATCCATTCAGAAGGAAAAGAAATGCTACATCGTGGAGGGTTACTGCGATGTGGTGTCGATGGTGCAGGCTGGCATCGAGAATATTGTGGCCCCCTGCGGCACTGCCCTCACCGAAGACCAGATAAGGCTGCTGAAACGTATCATCCCGTCGGTAGGTTCGGACAACGATGAGGAAAAAAACGTAACCATGATGTACGATGGCGATGCCGCGGGCATTCATGCTGCGCTGAAGAATGGACGGCTGCTACTGGAACAGGGACTGAATGTGCATGTGGTGGTATTGCCTCCTGAGGATGATCCCGACACCTTCGCACAGAAACATAACGGCAGCGAGGTTAAAGATTATCTGGAGAAAAACGAGCAGGACTATGTTATATTCTTTGCAAAACATTTTCTGCCCGAAATACAGAGTGACCCCATCAAAAGGTCAAGTGCCATTGCCGAGACTGCCGCCACCATTGCTGTCATTCCCGACCGCATCAAAAGGTCGGTCTATATTCAGGAGTGCTGCCACATTCTCAATGCCAACGAGAATGACATCTACCAAAAGATATTGGAGATAAAAGAGAAAATGGTGGAAGAGGAACGGAAGAAGGTGCTGCGTACGGGCTATGCTCCTGCACAGAATTGGCATTCGTCCCTGCAAGGGTCACCTGTCACCAACCCGGCATCGCCTGCCACTGCTCCATCTGGCCCCACAGCCACTGCAACCGCACAGCAGGCAGCAACCGCTACTGTCCCCATTGCGTCTCCAGACAATACAGACAACCAACAGAATTCGGCGACTCCATTTCAGTCGCATACGGCTGAAGTACACACCTCTCAACCGTCTGCGCTGCCTCAGCCTTCACATCAGCAGACGCTCGATGACCATGGTGCCATTCTGGCGCCACCGCCTGCCGTCACTTCTCCTTTTGACAAACTGGAACGCAACTTGCTGCTTTATCTGATTCGATTTGGCAGGCAGATAATGTTTCAGGTAATTGAGGAAAACGGTGAAAAAAAGAAGGTGGCTGTCGGTGAATATATTCAGGAAGAACTGCAAAAAGACGATATAGATTTTCAGAACCCGCTATTCAAACAAATGAAAGATGAGGCGATTCTATTGCTGAAAGACCCTCAGGCCGATGTTGAACAGCATTTTCTCACCAGCACCGACCCATTTGTCAGCAAGACGGCCCTCGAACTGGTTACCGACAGATACTTTCCCGACCAGGACAACAATCTGAATCAGACTGTACCCCACTATGTGCTCGACCTTAAACTACAGGTTGTGAAAATGGCTATCGAAAAAATCTACGAGGATATGCGCACCGCCGATGCCGCACAAAAAGAGCAACTGCTTCTTCAACTTATAAAAATGAACGAGGTTCGCAGCGTGATATCCAGAGACCTCGGCACGGTGACCAACTGAAAATACGGAATCTCAGTCTTTCATATCCACTGCCTTTAGCTGTATACGGAAAGTGGTGCCTTTCCCCAACTCCGACCGCTTCACCACTATCGACCCATGGTGATATTCCTCCACTATTCGTTTCACCAGCGACAGTCCTAAACCCCATCCGCGTTCTTTGGTCGTATAGCCAGGATTGAACACTGTTTTGAATTTTGATTTGGGAATTCCCTTACCTGTGTCTGACACGTCTATACATACTTTTTCGCCATCTCGGCTCACCTCTACCGATATGGCCCCCCGCCCTTCCATGGCATCCACCGCGTTTTTACACAGATTCTCTATCACCCAGCTGAACAAGGGTGGACTCAACAACAGATAGATAGGTGCATCAACAGAATATTGACAAGTAACCGGAATCTTGCTTGACACGCGTTTGCGCATATAGGCAAGGGCATTATCCAGAACATCATTAAGGCACACCATCTTCAACTCAGGGGCGGACCCCACTTTTGAAAAACGTTCGGCAATCATCTGCAAGCGCGACACGTCTTTTTCCATCTCTGGCAAAACTTCCGGAGCTATATTCTCCGATTTGAACAATTCCACCCATGCCATCAACGATGATATGGGCGTGCCCAGCTGGTGGGCAGTCTCCTTTGAGAGCCCCACCCACACTCTGTCCCGCTCAGCCTTGCGGGCCGACTGAAAGAAGAATACCAAAGAAAGGAAAAAGATGAGAACTATACACCATTGGACCACCGGATAATAGGACAACTCTTTGAGCAATAAAGAATTGTCGTAATAAATCAGTTGCCGTGAATTTTTGTCTATTCGGATTATTATGGGGTCATTAAGACGGGAGAATCGGCGTTTTTTATGCTGCCAAAATTTCAGTTCTTCGGCAGCCGACATCTTTGGCACCTCTATGTTACGATAACTGACTATGGCACCATCACTGGCAACAATAAAACAAGGGATAGTGGTATTGTCCTCAATAACCTTCAGCAAAAAGGCATAATCGGCACTCTCTTCCACCGATGCCATCTTTCGCGTTGCCTCAGCCCATAAGGCCATCTTGTGATGCTCTTCCTGCGCCACATGCTGCACCAGCCTGTTGGAGAAAAAGGTGGAAGCTCCAATTATCACAAGTGCCAAAAGTGTGAAAAGAAATCTGATAGTGGAAAAGTTATCGAATGTAACGCGCATGATTCAAGTATTTTATCGATATTTATCCTCGTCTTTGTCATCCAGAATGCTGAGGTAACTATTATAGCGGCTTTCACTAATCAGGTGATTTTTCACAGCCTCTACCACAGCGCAGCCTGGTTCGTGGGTATGTGTGCAGTTGCTGAACCGGCACTCTTTGGAGTAACGGAAAATCTCAGGGAAATAGTGCCCCACTTCCTCCTTTTCAAAATCTATGGTGCCAAAACCTCTGATTCCTGGTGTATCAACAATATAAGAATCAGCCTCCACTTCATACATTTCAGAGAAGGTGGTCGTGTGCATTCCTGCATCATGAACTTCAGACAAGTCTCCCGTACGGGCTTTGAACGCAGGGGAAATGGCATTGATAATTGACGACTTTCCGACGCCCGAATTCCCTGCCAGCAAGGTTACCTTGCCATGCAGCAGGCTGGCCACTTCGTCTATGCCCTCACGGGTAGATGCCGACACCAGCAAACTCTCGTAGCCAATGGTATGATACAGATACGACAGATTGCGGGCATATTCCAGCTCATCAGTTGTATAAAGGTCTTTTTTGTTAATCACTATCTGGGCTGGCACCGCATAGGCTTCACACGTCGCCAAAAAACGGTCTATAAATACGGTAGACGTGACCGGGTGGTTGACGGTAACCACAATCAAGGCTAAATCAACATTAGCTGCAATAATGTGAATCTGTTTGGACAGGTTGGCTGGTTTGCGCACTATATAATTCCGCCGAGGCAGAATGGAGGTAATCAGACAATCCTCCACTTCCCGTTCCTCAAACTCCACCCTGTCACCCACGGCTATCGGGTTGGTGCTTTTGATTCCCTTGATGCGGAAGTTGCCCTTGATGCGACAATCGAACGTGTCTCCGCTCGCGGTCTTCACTTGATATAGGCTCCCTGTATTTCTGATAACCAGTCCTTGCATATATTTTATGGTATAAAAAACGTTTCGCAGCAGAGACAATCCATTGCTTCCGCTGCGAAACGCGATTGGGGTAAGTACCAAACGGCCATAACTCGTGGCCTTACACTTTCATTATTTCCTTCTCCTTTACGGCAAAGGCGTCATCTACCTGTTTGATATATTTATCGTGAATTTTCTGGACCTCACCTTCGGCATCCTTCTCCGCATCCTCTGCCAATCCGTTTTTCTGCTCTTTTTTGAGTGCATCAATTGTTTCTCGGCGAATGTTGCGGACTGCCACCTTTGAGGTCTCTGTCTCTGCCTTTACCTGCTTCACCAGTTCACGACGACGGTCTTCGGTGAGCGGCGGAATGCACAGACGGATTACCTCTCCATTGTTTTCTGGAGTTATGCCTATCTCCGAGGCCATTATTGCTTTCTCTATAACAGGCAACATCTTTTTCTCCCATGGCTGTATGGCAATGGTACGCGGGTCGGGCGTGGTGATGCTGGCCACATTGCTCAGCGCCACCGCCTGGCCATAATAGTCAACACGTATAGGGTCAAGCAAGCGCACATTGGCTTTGCCCGCACGGATGTGAGCCAAGGTATCATCTAAATGCAACAAGGCATCCTGCATTTTCTTCTCGGCTGCCTTATAATAGGATTGTAAATCTGCCATAAATAATTTTATTATTCGTTTTACGTTTTATGGTTGGGCCTTTTGCACAACGTCACAAAAATAGCAAGTTTTTTGTGATATGGCGGCATACCAGCTCCGCTTTTTTTCTTTCTCTCAAAATTAATCAATATCTTCGCACAATTATATGTATTGTCAACAGTTGCAAATAAAATGAAAGAGAGACTTACCTCCGCATTATTTCTGATTGTGTTTGGATTCACCACCCTGCAAGCTGGCACCATCAGAGGGCGGGTGGTCGATGCCTCCGACCATTCTCCTATACCTTCGGCCAGCGTCTACATTGAAGGAAAACTTGACATCGGGACCGATGCTGACACTGCGGGATATTTTACCCTGCATTTGCCCGACGGAAAATATACCATTTGCTGCGATTTCTTGGGCTATATCTCAGAAAAGAAGAATATAAATCTGAAAGGATCTACCACGGTCAACTTCAAGATGCAGGTAAATCCGCAACAGCTGAATGCTGTGGTTGTGAGCGCTTCCGGAATCAAGGCGGCTACCGAGATTCCGCAGATGAGTGTTTCGCAGCTTGATGTGAAAGATCTGATGAAGATGCCCGCTCTGTTTGGAGAGCAGGATGTAATAAAGACTTTGCAACTGATGCCGGGTGTCAAGTCGGAGAGCGATGCCTCCAGCGGGTTCCAGGTCAGGGGCGGAGAATCGTCTCAGAATCTGATATTGCTCGATGGCGCCACCATTAACAATGCAGGTCATTTGCTCGGATTTTTTTCCACTTTTAATTCCGACATTCTGCGCGATGTCACACTCTACAAGGGACAGATGCCTGCCCAGTATGGCGGACGCATTTCATCGGTGCTCGACCTCAACACCATCAATGGTGACAATGAAAATTTCCATGGTGACGGCTCTCTGGGCCTGCTGGCCAGCAAGCTTTGCCTGCAAGGCCCTATACAGAAAGGGAAATCATCTTTCTATATCTCTGGCCGACGTACTTATCTCGACCTGTTTCTGAAAGCCACTGACGATTATAAGAACACCACCCTCTATTTTTACGATGTGAATGCCAAGGTCAATTTTAATTTTGGCAAACACGACAACTTGATGCTTTCTGTGTTCAACGACCAGGACGTGCTGGGAATTAAAAATCTGACGAACATGAAATGGGGCAGCACGGTGGTCAACTCACGCTGGAGCCACCGATTCAACGATGATTTGGACCTGAATAGCAATCTCTCTTACAGCCACTACATTACCGAGAACTGGATGGATGTGATGGAGGTTGATAACAGCTATACGGGCAAGATTGACCAATATGCGCTGAACGAGAATCTTAAATACACTCCCGACTCTGTTCAGACTTTCAGCTTCGGTCTCCAATCCACTTTTTATGACGTCATCAGCGCCGAATGGAAAATGGCGGCCCGTGACGAGAAAGAGGAACGGTATGCGTGGGAGAACCATTTTTGGGCTAACGATGAATGGCAGGCTACCAAACGGCTCAGCCTGCTGGGAGGCTGCCGTCTGGCGGTATTCAGCGTTCTGGGTGGTGCTCCCTATTATTCGCTGACCGCCGATGGGACCATTGCCGACACCGTCAGCAATGCCAGCCGCAGTTCTTTTGTCAAGACCTACCTCTCAGTAGAACCCAGATTATCGGCCAACTATAAGCTGACTTCACACCAAAGCGTAAAAGCGGCTTACAGTAGGACTTCACAAAACATTCACTCCATCAAAGAGGGCATCACATCCATGCCGATGGACCGCTACACCCTTAGCACCAACCTTATAGAACCAGAAACGGCCGACCAGTTCAGCGTAGGATATGCGGCCACCATAGCCAATAAGGAGAAGGAACAGAAAGATGCCTATGAAGTACAAGTGGAAGCCTACTACAAGAAGATGCACCACATACTGGACTACCGCGATGGCGTGACCAGCACCACCGATATTGAAATTGACCGTCTGCTGCTGGCTGGTCAGGGCATATCTTATGGCGTGGAACTGAATCTGAAAAAGAACCACGGAAGACTGACTGGATGGATCAGCTATACTTTGTCAAAAACGGAAACTCAGATTGATGGCATCAACAATGGAAATTGGTACACCTCAAGTAACGACCGCCGACACAATATCGATATTGTTCTGATATATGCACTCAGCAAGAAGTGGGACTTTTCGGCCTCCTGGATATTCAACAGTGGGCAGGCCATGAGCATACCGACTGCCAAATATGAGATTAACGGCACCACGCTCTATTACTACAGCGGCAAGAACAACTATCGGGCACCCGACTATCACCGGCTGGACCTCAGTGCCACCTGGCACCTGAAAAAACATAACAGATGGGAACATGAACTGTCTTTCGGACTCTACAATGCCTATGGACGTTACAATCCTTTCATGATTTCGTTTGAGGATGACGAAAACTCCATTACGGGCACCAAAGCCACACAGACTTCGCTGTTCAGTTTTGTACCTTCCATTTCCTACCGTTTCAAATTTTAAAAATCAGATGGACATCATGAAAAAACTTACAATAAAATTATTGACACTGATGCTTCTGACTTTTATGTCAAGTTCCTGCACCAAAACCCTCGACATCGATTATGACAACGAAAGTCCTCTTATCGTGGTCGACGGTGAAGTGAGCAACGAGGGCATCATCGTGCATCTGTCACGCACCAGCAATATGACCGACACCATCAATATTCAAGGTTTCGGAGGAGCCACTGTCACCGTATCGGGCAGTGACGGATATAGTGAGCAGCTGGCGTTCCGTTCCGACGGTTGGTATCACTCGCCCACCAAGGCCAAAGGCAAACCTGGCGTCACCTACACATTACGCATTCAGAAGGGGGACACCGTTTGTACTGCACAATCCACCATGCCCGATGTTGTGCCTATCGATTCTGTTCGGTTCCGCTGGATGAATATCATCAACAATGTGAACATCAGAATGTTGCAGATATTCTATACCGACCCTCAGGATACTGTCAACTACTACAGCACCTGCATCTATCGGAATGGCAAGAACTTCAAATGGACCCACAACGATGACAAGGGATGGTCTCCATTCTACAATTTTCAGTATATAGGAATTATGGGTAAGGAGGAGGCCGACGATGCCGAAAAAGAGAAAGCGGACAAGGGAACTATCAAGGACGACATTCTGTATGAGGGTGACAAGGTGGTTATTGAGCTGCGCAATATTGATAAAGGCGCCTACGACTATATATATACGGCTTCTCTCAACACCAGTTCGGCCATCAACCCCACCACCAACCTGCATGGAAAATATTGCTTGGGCTATTTCTCCGCCTTTTCCCTTTCAAAAGTGGAACTGACTTACAGCAATAAATAAAATTTCACTTGATACCGTAGATGGTGTAATAATCCATATTTAAAAGGCATCAAAAGAATGAATGAAAAACAAACTATCATTTAGCGCAATTTAGAACAGAAAAACAGATATAATGACTATTTTTGCATATCTTAAGAAAAAGAGACATGAAAATATCAGCGGTCATTATCACTTTCAACGAGGCGAAGAACATAAACAGATGTCTGCTCTCGTTACAAGGCATTGCAGATGAAATTTTGGTGGTAGATTCCAATTCCACCGATGACACCGTGAATATATGCAAAGAAATGGGAGCAAAAGCCGTTCTCCACACATTTGAGGGATACGGCCCTCAAAAACAATTTGCTGTAGACTTGGCCCAATACGACATGATATTGTCATTAGATGCCGATGAGGAACTGAGTCAGGAGCTGAAAATCAGTATCGAGAAGGTAAAGACAAGCGGTACGGAATATGCGGCTTACGACTTCAACAGACTAAATTTTTATTGTGGCCGCCCTATCAGGTTTTGCGGCTGGTATCCCGACTGCAAAATAAGGATGTTCAACCGGAAGGTCTGCGGATGGGACATGTTGTCGGTTCACGAGGTGGTAGAAGCTCCTGCCGGCGAGGAGACCAGGCATCTGAAAGGAGACTTGAACCATTATACATATATCAGCGAAGAACAGCACTATCTGAAGATGAGACACTATGCCGAATTGGCTTCAATCGATTTAAAGAAAAGGAACAAGAAAAAAATGGCGATGCTTATCTATCTGAAAACGGCATTCCGATTTTTCAATACATTTCTAATCAAACTGGGACTATTGGACGGCATTTACGGATATAAAATAAGTTTGGCAGGGGCAAAATATGTATATTGGAAATATACACTTGCTTCCAAAGTATAACGACCCCCCGCCTGTCTATACAATTTTCGAAATATTGACACAAAAAAAAGCCGCTGGCCATAAGGTCAGCGGCTTTTCTATAAGTAGTTTTGTTATTATTTCTCGCTCATCTCAGGTGCGGGCTCCATCGTCTCAATATGAGAGTTGAAATCCTCATCATCGGCCGAAGAAACCTCCATGCGGTCAAAATCGCGCAAACCGGTACCGGCTGGTATAAGGTGACCGCAGATAACGTTCTCCTTCATACCCTCCAGCAAGTCCACCTTGCCACGGATAGCGGCATCGTTGAGCACCTTGGTTGTCTCCTGGAAAGAGGCTGCCGACATAAAGCTGCTGGTCTGCAATGCCGCACGAGTGATACCTTGCAGTATCTGGTTCGATGTGGCTGCTATGGCATCGCGTGCCTCCACCAGTTTCTTGTCCTGACGCTTCAGCGCACTGTTCTCATCACGGAGCTTGCGCGCAGTCACCATCTGGCCCGCCTTCATATTGACAGATTCACCTGGGTCGACAACCACCTTCATACCATAGATTCGGTCATTCTCCTCCATGAATTCAAGTTTGTCAACACTTTCCTTTTCAAGGAATCGGGTATCTCCTGGGTCTACAATTTCCACCTTACGCATCATCTGGCGCACAATCACCTCAAAGTGCTTGTCATTAATCTTCACACCTTGCAGACGATAGACGTCCTGAACCTCATTGACGATGTACTCCTGCACAGCCGTAGGGCCCTTGATGGCAAGTATGTCTGATGGCGTAGTGGCACCATCAGACAGCGGAGTGCCGGCACGTACATAGTCGTTGTCCTGTACCAGTATCTGCTTGGAGAGTGGCACCATGTACTTCTTCTCTTCCTTGCCGTCACGAGAGGTAACTGTGATTTCACGGTTACCACGCTTTACCTTTCCGAAGGTTACCTCACCATCGATTTCAGAAACGACAGCCGGATTGGATGGATTACGCGCCTCAAAGAGTTCAGTAACACGAGGAAGACCACCCGTGATATCGCCCGCTCCACTAAGAGCACGTGGTATCTTGACGATAATCTCGCCCACTTTCACCTCTTCGGCATCATCCACAATCACGTGGGCGCCCACTGGCAGGTTGTAAGTCTTCAGCACATTGCCTTCCTTGTCAACCACGTCAGCTGATGGAGCCTGCGTCTTATCTTTCGACTCGATGATAATCTTCTGCGACAAACCAGTTGCCTCATCTGATTCTGCCTTGTAGGTCACATTCTCTATCATGCTGTTCATCTTGATGGTACCAGCCACCTCGGTCACAATCACGGCATTGAATGCATCCCACTCACAGATGACATCACCCTTCTTTACAGTATCACCCGACTTGAAATAAATCTTGGAACCGTAAGAAATGTTTGCATCTGTCAGCACTATCTTGGTGTTAGGGTCAACTATCTTGACCTCACCCAGACGGCCTACCACGATGTCAACTGGTGAGCCATCTTCCTTCTCTCCGGTAATGGTACGGAGTTCCTCTATTTCGAGCAAACCATCGTAACGGGCAGTCAGTGAATTGTTGGCGGCAATGTTACCTGCCACACCACCGACGTGGAACGTACGAAGTGTCAACTGTGTACCTGGCTCACCGATTGACTGTGCGGCAATCACGCCGACAGCCTCGCCCTTCTGTACCAGCTTGCTGGTAGCAAGGTTTCGGCCATAACATTTGGCACAGACACCACGCTTGGACTCACAAGTAAGTACCGAACGGATTTCCACGCTCTCGATTGGCGACTTCTCTATGATGTCAGCCTCTTTCTCGCGAATTTCATCTCCTGCATGAACAATGATTTCGCCTGTAGAAGGATTGACAACATCATGCACAGCCACACGGCCGAGGATACGCTCACTCAATGTGGCTACCACCTCATCGTTGTTTTTCAGCTCGGTGCAAACCAAGCCACGCAACGTGCCGCAGTCCTCCTCGTTGATGATGACATCGTGTGATACATCTACCAATCGACGGGTCAAATATCCGGCATCGGCCGTCTTCAAGGCTGTATCGGCCAAACCCTTACGGGCTCCGTGTGTTGAAATGAAGTACTCCAACACTGAAAGGCCTTCCTTGAAGTTGGACAAGATTGGGTTCTCAATAATCTGACCACCAGCAGCTCCAGATTTCTGAGGCTTGGCCATCAAACCACGCATACCGCAAAGCTGACGAATCTGCTCCTTTGAACCACGGGCTCCTGAATCCAACATCATGTACACAGAATTGAATCCGCCATCGTCCGACGAAATGGTTTTCATCACCACGTCTGACAGCTTTGCATTCACATGTGTCCATGTATCAATAATCTGGTTGTAACGCTCGTTGTCGGTGATGAATCCCATGTTGTAGTTGTTAATGATTTCCTCCACCTCTTTGTAACCAGCATTCACCAGTTCATCTTTCTCCTTAGGGATGATGATATTGCCAAGGTTGAACGACAGACAGCCCTTGAAGGCCATGTAGTAACCCAGGTTCTTGATATCATCAAGGAACTTGCAGGTACGGGCCACTCCACACACCTTTATCACTTTCGCGATAAGGTCACGCAAGGTCTTCTTGTTGATGACATAGTCAACGTAGCCCACTTCTACTGGCACACGTTCGTTAATCATCAGACGGCCTACGGTGGTCTCCTTCAGTACATCTACAATATTTCCGTTCTCGTCAAGATCCTTTACATATACCTTTACCAGGGCATGGAGTTCCACTCTGTGCTCATTGTAGGCTATGGTAGCCTCTTCTGGACCGTAGAACACCAGACCCTCGCCTTGTGCACCTTTGCGCACCTTGGATATATAGTACAAACCAAGCACCATATCCTGCGAAGGCACTGTGATAGGCGCTCCGTTGGATGGGTTAAGAATGTTGTGTGACTCCAGCATCAGCAATTGTGCCTCCAGCACTGCCTCATTGCCCAATGGTAAATGGACGGCCATCTGGTCACCATCGAAGTCGGCATTGAATGCCGTACATGCCAATGGATGCAGCTGAATGGCCTTGCCTTCTATCATGCGGGGCTGGAAGGCCTGGATACCCAGACGGTGAAGCGTAGGAGCTCGGTTCAACATGACTGGGTGACCCTTCATCACGTTCTCCAGAATATCCCATACTACAGGGTCTTTGCGGTCAACAATTTTCTTGGCCGACTTGACAGTCTTGACAATACCGCGCTCTATAAGCTTGCGAATGACAAACGGCTTGTAAAGTTCGGCCGCCATATCCTTTGGCAAACCGCACTCTCCCATATTCAACTCTGGACCGACAACAATGACGGAACGGGCTGAATAGTCAACACGTTTACCCAGCAAGTTCTGACGGAAACGGCCCTGTTTGCCCTTCAAACTGTCGGACAGTGACTTCAATGGGCGGTTGGCATCTGACTTGACGGCATTTGAGCGGCGGGAATTGTCGAACAGACAGTCAACAGCTTCCTGCAGCATACGTTTCTCATTTCTAAGAATGACATCTGGCGCCTTGATTTCAATCAGACGCTTCAGACGGTTGTTACGTATGATGACACGACGATAAAGGTCGTTCAGGTCTGATGTGGCAAAACGGCCACCATCCAATGGAACCAACGGACGAAGATCTGGCGGAATGACCGGCACAATCTTCACCACCATCCATTCAGGACGGCTGCGGCCATTAGAGGCACGGAATGCCTCTACCACCTGCAGACGCTTCAGCGCCTCGTTCTTGCGCTGCTGCGACGACTCCATATTGGCGGTGTTGCGCAATGAATAAGAAAGAGAATCCAAATCAACACGCTTCAGCATATCATAGACTGCCTCTGCACCCATCTTTGCAATGAACTTGTCTGGGTTCTCATCCTCCAGCATCTGATTTTCCTTGCCCACCTCATCAAGCATTTTTACATACTCTTCCTCGGTAAGCAAATCCTGCTCTTTCACACCATCGGCAGCTTTAGCTCCTGGCTGAATCACCACGTAACGCTCGTAATAGATAACGGCATCCAGTTTCTTGGTCGGCATACCAAGAAGATAGCCAATCTTGTTAGGCAGTGAACGGAAATACCAGATGTGTGCCACTGGCACCACCAGCTGGATATGACCCATACGCTCGCGGCGGACTTTCTTCTCAGTGACTTCCACACCGCAACGGTCGCACACGATACCCTTATAGCGGATACGTTTGTACTTGCCGCAGTGGCACTCATAATCCTTCACTGGACCGAAGATGCGCTCGCAGAACAAGCCATCACGTTCGGGCTTGTAGGTACGGTAGTTGATGGTCTCCGGCTTCAGAACCTCTCCGTGAGACTCCTCGAGTATTTCCTCTGGCGAAGCCAATCCGATAGAGATCTTGCTGAAGTTACTCTTTATCTTGTTGTTATCTTTTCTAAAAGCCATATTTAAAATTATAAAGAGTTATATTAAATATAACGCGTAAAAGAGCCCCCTACAGGGAGCCCTGAGGGTAATTACTCAAGTTTGATGCTCAGACACAAGCCTTTCAGCTCATTAAGCAACACGTTGAGAGACTCTGGTATGCCGGCTGGCGGCATTGGCTCTCCCTTGACTATCGCCTCATAAGCACGGGCACGGCCCATCACATCATCAGACTTGACAGTCAGTATCTCTTGCAATACGTGAGATGCGCCAAAGGCCTCGATGGCCCATACCTCCATTTCACCAAAACGCTGACCACCGAACTGGGCTTTACCTCCCAGAGGCTGCTGCGTTATCAGTGAGTAAGGACCGATTGAACGTGCGTGCATCTTATCATCGACCATGTGGCCCAACTTCAACATATAGATGACGCCGACTGTGGCTGGCTGGTCAAAACGCTCGCCAGTACCACCATCGTACAGGTAGGTACGGCCATTGCGTGGCAATCCTGCCTTGTCGGTATATGAATTGATGTCCTCTATGGATGCTCCATCAAAGATTGGGGTGGCGAACTTCAAACCGAGGTTCTTGCCTGCCCATCCGAGCACGGTCTCAAATATCTGACCCAAGTTCATACGCGAAGGCACACCCAGTGGGTTCAACACAATGTCAACTGGGGTTCCGTCCTCCAGGAATGGCATATCCTCGCGGCGCACAATCTTGGATACAATACCCTTGTTTCCGTGTCTACCCGACATCTTATCACCCACACGTATCTTACGCTTCTTGGCCACATAAACCTTGACCAACTGAAGAATACCCGCTGGAAGTTCGTCACCGATTGTGATGTTGAACTTCTCACGCTTATTCTTTGCGTCCAACTCTTTATACTTACGCAGATAATTCATAATCAAAGCATGAATCATCTCGTTTTTATGTGCATCCTTGGTCCAGTTATCCAATTGGACGGTTGCATAATCAATCTGCTTCAACTTGCCAGCTGTGAATTTCTCACCCTTGGCAATAAGCGGCTGATCCATAAAATCCTTAACATCGACAGCTGGCTTGCCATCAGTGATAGTCATAATCTTGTCTACCAATGTTGTCTTCAAATCCTCGGCCATAGCCTCAAAATCTGAATCAAGCTGCTTTACGCGGGCCTCGTCCTGCTGTTTCGACTTGCGGGTCTTGACGGCACGGGCAAACACACGTTTGTCAATGACTACTCCATGGATTGAAGGTGGCGCCTTGAGGGATGCGTCCTTCACATCGCCTGCCTTGTCTCCAAATATGGCACGGAGCAGTTTCTCCTCTGGTGAAGGGTCCGACTCACCCTTAGGGGTAATCTTACCAATCAGGATATCTCCTGGATCAACGGTAGCACCGATGCGGATAACTCCATTCTCGTCAAGATTGCGGGTCGCGTCCTCTCCCACATTAGGGATGTCGGCAGTCAGTTCCTCAACACCACGCTTCGTCTCACGCACCTCGAGCTGATACTCGTCTACGTGAACTGACGTGAACATATCGTACTCAACCACTTTCTCGTTGATAACGATGGCATCCTCATAGTTATAACCCTTCCATGGCATGAAGGCCACCAAAAGGTTTTTGCCGATAGCCAACTCACCTTCCTTGGTTGAGTAGCCCTCGGTCAGTATCTGTCCCTTTGTTACACGTTCGCCCAACTTGATGATAGGCACCAAATCAACTGTAGTGCTCTGGTTGGTCTTACGGAACTTAGGTATATAGTATTCCTTTACTGCTGATTCAAAGCTGACAAACTCATCATCCTCAGTTCTGTCATACTTGATTTTGATGCAGTGTGCATCTACATAAACGACCTCGCCATCACCCTCGGCCGCAATCTGCGTACGGGAGTCATGAGCAAGCTGCAACTCAATACCGGTACCAACGATAGGAGCCTCGGTACGAAGCAATGGCACAGCCTGACGCATCATGTTACAACCCATCAGCGCACGGTTGGCATCGTCATGCTCCAAGAAAGGAATCAACGACGCAGCCAACGATGCAATCTGGTTTGGCGCGGTATCCAGCAAGTCAAGTTCAGTTGGTGGCACATTAGGGAAATCTGCCTCCTTGCGGGCCTTCACAGTCTCGCACAAGAAATTGCCATCGTCATCGATAGGCACATTGTCCTGACCGATAGTCTTGCCTTCCTCTTCCTCCGCTGTCAGATATACCACACCAGTCTCCGACATATCGGCTTTTCCATTGTTCACCTTACGATAAGGTGTCTCGATGAAGCCAAGGTCATTGATTTTGGCACACAGACAAAGAGAAGAAATCAAACCGATATTAGGACCTTCTGGTGTCTCAATAGGGCAAAGACGGCCATAATGGGTATAATGTACGTCTCGAACCTCAAATCCGGCACGCTCACGCGACAGACCACCAGGACCGAGGGCTGAAAGACGACGCTTGTGCGTAATCTCAGCCAACGGGTTGGTCTGGTCCATAAACTGCGAAAGGGCATTGGTACCGAAGAACGAATTGATGACAGATGATATCGTCTTCGCGTTTATCAGGTCGCTCGGAGCGAACTCCTCGCTGTCACGAACGTTCATACGCTCGCGGATGGTACGCGACATACGGGCCAAGCCAACACCGAACTGGTTATACAACTGCTCTCCGACAGTTCTTACTCTACGGTTGCTCAAATGGTCAATATCATCGACACTCGCCTTTGAGTTGATAAGTTCAATCAGATACTTGATTATCTCAATAATATCTTCCTTGGTGAGCACCCGCACTTCCATAGGAGTCTCCAAATGGAGCTTCTTGTTGATACGGTAGCGGCCCACCTCGCCCAGATCGTAGCGTTTCTCAGAGAAGAACAAGCCCGTTATTATTTCACGCGCTGCTGCGTCATCAGCCGGGTCGGCATTACGCAACTGGCGGTAAATATATTTGACCGATTCATCTTCCGAGTTACAAGGATCCTTCTGCAAGGTGTTATAAATGATGGAGTAATCAGAAGCATTGGCATCCTCCTTGTGCAGAAGGATGGTAGGTGCGCCCGATTCCAGAATCTCGTCGATATTCTCCTGCTCAAGCACCGTCTCACGCTCAATGATCACATCATGACGCTCAATGGAAACCACCTCACCGGTATCCTCATCCACGAAATCCTCGTTCCACGATTTAAGAACACGTGCTGCCAGCTTGCGGCCAATCATCTTCTTCAGATTGGTCTTGTTCACCTTAACCTCTTCTGCGAGGTTGAAAATCTGAAGGATGTCCTTATCGCTCTCGAAACCGATAGCACGGAGCAACGTTGTGACAGGGAGTTTCTTCTTACGGTCGATGTACGCATACATCACATTGTTGATGTCGGTTGCGAACTCTATCCAAGAACCACGGAATGGAATGATTCGCGCCGAATAAAGCGTAGAACCATTGGCATGGAGGCTCTGTCCGAAGAACACACCTGGAGAACGATGCAACTGCGAAACAACGACACGCTCAGCGCCATTGATCACAAAAGTGCCTTTGGGTGTCATATATGGGATCTGACCCAAATAAACATCCTGAATCTTGACAGTCGGATCACTGTCATCATTGTCGGCTACACTCGTCAGTTTGAGTTTGGCCTTCAATGGGACACAATAAGACAACCCACGCTCCAGACACTCGTCTATAGAGTAACGCGAAGGGTCAATATAATAATCCAGGAACTCCAAAGTATAATTGTTCCTCGTATCGGTAATAGGGAAGTTCTCCTTAAAAACCTTGTACATACCCTCCGACTTTCTCTTCTCAGGAGGCGTATCAAGCTGAAAGAAGTCTCTGAACGACTTGAGCTGCACATCAAGCGAATCAGGATATGGCAACTGATTCTTTACAGATGCGAAACTAATTCTCTTATTTTCTGTTTGTGGAGACATTATTGAAGATATTAATTGAACTTAAAAGATATAGACACAAAAAGGTTTAGAACCCTAAATAAGGTTCTAAACCAAAACCTGATTAACAGGTAGTATTGTTACTTAAGTTCAACTTCAGCTCCAGCTTCCTCGAGTTGTTTCTTGAGACCCTCAGCGTCAGCCTTAGCAACGCCTTCCTTAATAGCCTTAGGAGCGCCATCAACCAAGTCCTTAGCCTCTTTCAAGCCAAGACCAGTGATTTCCTTAACCAGCTTGACAATAGCCAACTTGCTGGCACCTGCTGACTTCAACACAACGTCGAAGTTAGACTTCTCCTCTGCTGCAGCACCTGCTGCGGCTGGACCTGCTGCAACTGCAACAGCTGCAGCTGCTGGTTCGATACCATACTCGTTCTTCAAAATATCAGCCAACTCGTTAACGTCCTTAACTGTCAAGTTAACCAACTCTTCTGCAATAGCTTTCAAATCTGCCATTTTAATATTCTTTTAAAATTTTTATAATCTAATTAATCCTTCTTTTCTGAGAGTGTCTTCAGCACACCGGTAATGGTATTGCCACTGGACTGCAAAGCTGATATAACATTCTTTGCAGGTGATTGCAACAGAGCGATAACGTCTGCGATGAGCTCGTTCTTGCTCTTCAATGCAACCAATGTATCCAACTGGTCAGCTCCATATACACTCTGCTCAACATAGGCAGCCTTCAATTCTGGCTTGCCTGCCTTGCTCTTCTTGCTGAAATCCTTGATAACCTTTGCTGGCGCATTGCCAACTGCAGTGAACATAACCGCTGTGTTGCCTTCCAACGAAGGAACCAATTCAGAATAGTCACCACCCTTCTTATCAAGGGCCTTGCGAAGCAGTGTATTCTTGACAACAACCAACTTGATACCCGCTTTAAAGCAAGCTCTTCTCAAATCGGCGGTGTCAGCAGCATTCAGACCTTCAGTATTTGTAATATAAAAGTGATCGTATTGTTCAAGAGTCTCAGCTATCCGATCAATAATTGCGCCTTTTTCTTCTTTCTTCATAATTTCTTACTTTAAAAATTAGGGTCAACTTTTATTCCCGGACTCATAGTACTAGAGAGACTGACACTCTGAATATATGCACCCTTAGATGAAGAAGGCTTCAGCTTGATAAGCATATTGATGAATTCCTGTGCATTCTCAAAAATCTGATCAGCAGAGAACGAAGCCTTGCCGATAGATGAATGAATAATACCAGCCTTATCAACCTTGAAATCAATCTTACCCTGCTTAACCTCCTTGACAGCCTTGGCTACATCATTGGTTACAGTTCCACTCTTAGGGTTTGGCATCAAGCCACGAGGGCCGAGCACTCGGCCGAGTGCACCAATCTTACCCATGATAGCCGGCATGGTGATGATTACATCAACATCAGTCCAACCACCCTTGATCTTCTCAATATACTCGTCAAGGCCGACATAGTCAGCACCTGCCTCCTTTGCGGCTGCTTCAGCGTCAGAGGTACAAAGTACCAATACACGCACCTGCTTGCCTGTTCCATGAGGAAGAGAAACGACGCCACGAACCATCTGGTTTGCCTTCTTCGGGTCTACACCCAAACGGACATCCAAATCAACAGAAGCATCAAACTTGGTAGTTGTAACATCCTTTACCAAGGCAGCTGCCTCTTTAAGGGTATACAACTTTCCAGCTTCAATCTTCTCAGAAACCAACTTTTGATTTTTTGTAAGTTTACTCATTTGAATTGAAGTGTTTGATTAGTTATTAGAAGGGAATTCACCCGTTACAGTGATACCCATGCTTCTTGCGGTTCCCGCAACCATCTTCATGGCAGACTCAATGGTGAAACAATTCAAATCAGCCATCTTGTCTTCAGCAATCTTCTTAACCTGCTCCCAGGTTACCTCGCCGGCCTTATTACGGTTAGGCTCGCCAGATCCCTTCTTCTTCTTAGCTGCTTCCAGCAACTGCAAAGCTGCAGGAGGGGTCTTGATAACAAAATCAAAGGACTTGTCTGCGTAATAAGTAATTATTACTGGCAATACTTTGCCTCCTTTGTCTTGTGTTGCGGCATTAAACTTCTTGCAGAAATCCATGATATTGATACCCTTGGAACCCAAAGCTGGGCCAACGGGTGGCGATGGATTTGCAGCACCAGCCTTTATCTGTAATTTGATAAGTCCAGCAACTTCTTTAGCCATTTTGTTAGTTGATTAAAAAATTAAACGATAAGAGAAAAACGCAACGGTGTTACCCTATTGTACCCCGTCTTTCTCAACTTGCATAAAGTCCAACACGAGAGGGGTCTTGCGGCCGAAGATGGTGACCATTACCTTGAGCTTTTTACGCTCCTTGTTCACCTCCTCTATGATTCCGCTAAAGCCGCTGAATGGTCCATCGATAACCTTCACGCTGTCTCCAACCTGCATGTCAACGACAAACTCTTCCTCTTCTTCTGATATTTCATCAGACTTGCCCAACATACGCATGGCCTCGGCCTCACGTATCGGAGCAGGTTTCGCAGAACCTTTACCGTCAGAATCCTCCTTTAGAAAATCGATCACATTAGGCGCGTTGATTAAGCGAAATGCTACATCCTCCACGAGAGAGGCCTGAATCAACACATATCCCGGCAAATAAGTACGCTCCTTGACAACTTTCTTGCCATTTCGCTGCTGGTAGATTTTTTCAGTAGGCACCATAACCTGAGAAACGAACTTGCCAAAACTGCCGTTCTTGATTTCTGCGTCAAGATACTCTTTGACCTTGTTCTCTTTACCACTAATAGCACGCAGAACGTACCATTTCAATTCATCTTTCTCAGCCATGACCAATCCTATTAATTATTACCACCAGACAATACGCCGTAAATAACCTTCATGACCCATTCAATGCCTGAGTCCATCAAGAAAACTACCAGCGCAATAATTAGGGAAGCAAATAATACTAAAATTGCACTGCGAGTCAGCTCATCCAGACTCGGCCATGTCACTCTATGTATAAGTTCATCATACGAATTCCTTATATATCCAATAAGTTTATCCATGAATAGAATATTTGGCACGGAATGAGGGGCTCGAACCCCCGACCTTTGGTTTTGGAGACCAACGCTCTACCAATTGAGCTAATTCCGTAAAATAGCTCCCGATTTTCACCGGAAGCTATATTTATTAAGATTAAACTTAATTACTTGTCAAGAACCTCTGTAATCTGGCCAGAACCTACGGTCTTGCCACCCTCACGGATTGCGAAACGCAATCCTGGATCCATTGCTACTGGCTCCAACAAAGTTACATCAATTGTAACGTTATCACCAGGCATTACCATCTCAACTCCATCAGGCAACTTAATCTCGCCAGTTACATCCATTGTACGGAGGTAGAACTGAGGACGATATTTGTCGTGGAATGGTGTGTGACGGCCACCCTCTTCCTTCTTCAATACATAAATCTGAGCCTTGAAGTGAGCGTGAGGAGTGATCTGTCCTGGATGGCAAACTACCATACCACGCTTGATCTGCTCCTTATCAACACCACGAAGCAACAAACCTACGTTGTCACCGGCTTCACCTTCTGGCAATGTCTTACGGAACATCTCAACACCAGTGATGGTTGACTTCAAGTCAGCGCCAAGACCCAGAATCTGAACCTCGTCACCAATCTTAACACGACCAGCCTCGATACGGCCAGTTGCTACAGTACCACGACCAGTAATAGAGAAGATATCCTCAACTGGCATCAAGAATGGCTTATCAACGTCACGCTTAGGCAACTCAATCCAAGTGTCTACTGCGTCCATCAAATTGTCAATCTCCTTGACCCACTTCTCCTCACCATTCAATGCACCAAGGGCAGAACCGTGGATGAAAGGAGTGTTGTCAGCATCGTAACCATACTTAGCCAACAAATCCTTCATATCCATGTCAACCAAGTCAATCATCTCAGGATCATCAACCTGGTCACACTTGTTAACGAACACTACCAAACGAGGTACATTCACCTGACGAGCCAAAAGGATGTGCTCACGAGTCTGTGGCATTGGACCATCAGTTGCAGCAACAACGATGATGGCACCATCCATCTGAGCGGCACCAGTAACCATGTTCTTTACGTAGTCAGCGTGCCCTGGGCAGTCAACGTGCGCATAGTGACGGTTCTTGGTCTCATACTCGATATGAGAAGTATTGATGGTTATACCACGTTCCTTCTCCTCTGGAGCGTTATCAATCTGGTCGAATGACTTAACATCCTCAGCACCGTAACCTTCGTCATGCAGTACCTTAGAAATGGCGGCTGTCAAAGTGGTCTTACCGTGGTCTACGTGGCCGATGGTACCAATGTTGACATGTGGCTTGGTTCTCTTATACTCTTCTTTAGCCATAATCTAAACTTGTTTTTTTAATTAATAATGACAAAAATAGAGCCGATGACGGGAGTCGGACCCGTGACCTCTTCCTTACCAAGGAAGCGCTCTACCACTGAGCTACATTGGCAATTAATTTTAAAAGAGCGGAAGACGGGATTCAAACCCGCGACCCTCAGCTTGGAAGGCTAATGCTCTATCAACTGAGCTACTTCCGCAAATTATTGTTGCGTGGGTGAAGATGGATTCGAACCACCGAAGGCAGAGCCAACAGATTTACAGTCTGTCCCATTTGGCCACTCTGGTATTCACCCAAAAACCGTCATTGCTTTCGCAATCGCAGAAAAACAAGCACTCTTGTTTTTTTGAGCCTCATGTCGGATTCGAACCAACGACCCCGAGATTACAAATCACGTGCTCTACCAACTGAGCTAAAGAGGCATTGCCTATTTTGTCTGCCGCACGGCTTTTCCGAAACGGCGTGCAAATATAGGCATTATTTTCAAACCTGCAAAGCCTTTTGAAATTTATTTTCTATTTTTTTCTTTGGCTTTTACTATCTGTTTGATCATTGCATCCATTGCTGTATCAAATGCCTCCTCAAATGTATCGGCGATTTTGGTGACTACCAGCTCGTTATTTGGAATGTTGATCTTCAGCATCACTTCCTTGTTGTTTGATACTTCTGGCTTCACTACTGTCAACTGTACGTCGGCTGATGTGATCTTGTCAGAATACTGGTCCAGCTTGCTGATACCTTTCTTTATAAATGCGTCCAAATCAGCCTTGGCTGTGAAATGGATAGCTTCGATATTAACGTTCATGTTGTATAAAGTTTATGCTCTTGGATGAGCTTGTTTATAAATTTTCTGCAGCCGCTCAAAGGTGGTATGTGTATATACCTCGGTTGCTGCGAGGTTGGCATGCCCTAACAGCTCTTTCACTGCATCCAGGTCAGCTCCGTTGTTGAGCATCGCCGTCGCAAACGAATGTCTGAGCACATGCGGGCTGCGCTTAGTCAGCGTACACACCATTGAGAGATATTTGTTGACGAGACGGTAAACGAGTACGGGATACAGTGCCTGCCCGTTCTTCCGGACAAACAGCCGGTCTTCCACTTTCTCCACTTCGGCATTCCTGTCTGCAATATATGCTAATATATCACTTTTCAGCGAATTTCCAAAAGGAATCAGTCTTTGTTTGTTCCTTTTTCCCGTTATCAGGATCGTATTTTTGTTAAAATCGATGTCTCTGTCCTTTATTCCTATCAGCTCTGACAATCGTATTCCCAGACAATAGAAGGTCTCTATTATCAGTTTGTCGCGCCGCCCTTCGTAATCTTCCTTGTCAAAAACATCTTCCATGCCGTTGAGCAGGTTATCCATCTCCCCCTCTTTCACAAAAACGGGAAGCCGTTTCTTTGTCTTCGGAGGAATGATTTTACGCAAGGGGTTGACCAGTTCGATGCCCTCTGTCTCCAGAAAGCGGTAATAGGTCTTGAGGGTGGTCAGTTTGCGGTTGACCGACCTGGCTGTCAGGCCAGCATCGAGCATCTGCACCATCCACTCTCTTATGTCAGTAGCTGTTATTTCTTTGGGTTCAAACCGTCCTTTCTTGTTCTCTACAAACGCAACAAACTGATTCATATCTGTTTGATACGAAATAAAAGTATGAGAAGAGTATCCCTTCTCATACTTTATATATTGTAGAAATTTATCGATTAACATAATAGCGATTTAGCAATTACCTAAACATTAGAAGAGAAAGCTAAGCGCTAATACATTGTTGATTGCTTTTTTGCGCCATAGGCAGCAGCAAGCCAACAGATTGAGGGCTTATTCCTCTTCTCTCTGGAGCTGCTGTACGTAGATGGCGTGGTTCATCTTTTCACGCTTTACTACACAAGGCTTTGCAAACTCCTTACGAGCTCTCAACTCCTTGACAACACCAGTTTTCTCGAACTTTCTTTTGAACTTCTTCAAGGCCTTCTCAATGTTCTCGCCTTCTTTTACAGGAATTACAATCATAATTTATTTTTAAAAATTTAGAAATGTACTGCTTATTTTGTTTGGACCGAGCAACGCGGCTTACGCACATAAGCACGCAAAATTAAGTATTATTTTTCTACTAATCAAAAAAGATTGGGGATTTTAATCAAAATAGATTGATTCCACCTCTCCTTTATTTGATATTCTCACGGGCACGAGCCAGAAAGCGGAGCATCGCCTCCGAATCTTTTTTATCCACAATGGAGGCCAGTTCGGCCATGTTTTTTTGTATCAGCTTGAGCTGGGCTGGCGTGTTGGGATTAAACAGAATTTCTGTTACCAGATAATCGTCTTCCGACAGCAGTCCGCGCGCTATCTTCATGTGGCGTTTAAAGGTGGTTCCGGGTGCATCCTGATGCTTCATCACTGAGCTGAAAGCCAGCGTGCAGACGAATGGCACCGAAAGGGAGTAGGCCACCGTCTCATCATGTTCGGCAAAGGTATATTCAAAGATGTTGAGTTTCAGCGTCTCGTATATGTCCTTGAAAAAGACTTTGCCCAGATGGTCCGATTCGGAGATGATGATGGCATTCTGCGTGCTCAGGTCGCTCAGATTGGCAAAGGTGGGGCCAAACATAGGGTGCGTGGAGACAAAACGGAAACCGCTGTTCTTGTAAAACTCTGGAAATCCTGTCTTTACCGACGAGATGTCGGAGAGGATGCAATCCTTTGGCAGATAGGGCATCACCATCTTGAAGGCGTCCAGCGTATATTTGATGGTAGCCGCATTTATCAGCAATTCGGGCTCAAAATCCTTTATCTCCTCCAGTTTGGTCAGTCGCTGGGTGTTGAAAACAAAACGCAAGCGCTGTGGGTCAACATCAAACATGGCCACCTCGTGCTTCATGCAGAGCACATCTGCAAAGAAGGTGCCCATCTTACCCGCTCCTAATATTAGTATTCTCATTTGAATAGCTGTCTTATTTGTAATTGCAAAAGAGGAGGGGACACGCCCGACTGTCGAGTCTGCAGCAGCCCCCTCCCCTATTTGGATGTTTATTTTGTCTCCCTGGTTTTATTTCTTGCCCATGATTTCCATCTGCTGACGGACCGATTCGGCATGAATGGCCTCGAACACCGCTTTCATGAAGTCGGCATCCATTCCCATTGATGAACCTTCGGCCATCCGTTTCTTGATGATTTCATCGTAACGTGAGGTCTGGAGTATCGGCATATCATGTTCCTTTTTGTATTGTCCAATCTCGCGAGAGACGCGCATACGTTTGGCCATGATTTCAGTCAGGTTGAGGTCAATCTCGTCAATCTGCTTGCGCAATGCGCTGAGGGTCTCGGTAGTCTGGTTCATCTCGCGCACCACCAGGGTGTTGAGTATGAGGCCCAGCACATCGGGTGTAACCTGCTGTTTGGCGTCAGTCCATGCCTTGTCGGGGTCACAATGGCTCTCTATAATCAAGCCGTCAAACTGCAAGTCCATGGCCTGCTGGCACAAAGGTGCTATCAAGTCGCGACGGCCTCCGATATGGCTCGGGTCGCAGAAGATTGGCAGATTGGGCAGACGGCGGTGCAACTCGATAGGAATATGCCACTGTGGCAAGTTGCGGTATAGTTTCTTGTCGAATGACGAGAATCCGCGGTGAATCACACCCATACGGCGAACACCTGCGTTATAGATGCGCTCAACGGCGCCTATCCACAAATCAAGGTCCGGATTGACTGGATTCTTGATGAGAACAGGAATGTCAACACCTTGCAAAGTGTCGGCAATCTCCTGCACTGCAAATGGGTTGGCGGTAGTGCGGGCACCTACCCACAGCAAGTCCACACCTGCCTTCAGGGCTGCCTCCACATGCTTGGCGGTGGCCACCTCGGTCGAGACGTACATTCCAGTCTCCTTCTTTACGGCTTGCAACCATGGCAGCGCTGCCTCTCCGTTACCCTCAAAACCTCCTGGCTTGGTACGTGGTTTCCACACTCCGGCACGGAATATCTTGATACCTTGGGCTGACAGCTGCTTGGCTGTCTCCACACATTGTTCCTCTGATTCTGCACTACATGGACCGGCAATCACGATGGGTCGCTTTTGCTCTACTCCTGGCAGGTTGATTTTCTCGAAATCCATAATTTTTATTATTTTAAATTTATTTTTCTGTTATTTATCCAGCAGTCCGCTGAGTTGTTTCACACGTTCCAGCGCCTCTTTCAGTTTGGCATCCTTCGCACATAGCGAGATGCGTATGTAGCGGTTGCCATTGCTGCCGAAAATGAAACCAGGTGTAACAAACACGTTGGCCTCGTGCAGCAGTTTCTCGGTAAGGTCCTCCACATTGGCATATCCAGCAGGAATCTTGCCCCAGAGGAACATGCCCACCTGATTTGGATTGAAACTGCAGTGCAGCGCTGTCATTATCTGTTCAGCCACATCGCGGCGGCGGCGATACACATTGTAGTTCATCTCCTCATGCCATTCGGGGCTGTTGTGGTAAGCCTGGGCAGCCGCCAGCTGCATCGGCTTGAAGGTGCCGTTGTCAATGTTGCTCTTCACCTTTAGTATGTATTTCACAAACTGGGCATTGGTTGCCAGCATGGCCACACGCCAGCCTGGCATATTGTGGCTCTTGCTCATGGAGTTGAACTCTATGCAGCAATCTTTGGCCCCAGGCACATTCAGTATGCTTATCGGCTTCTTGTTGAGAATGAAGCTGTAGGGATTGTCGTTGACTATGATGACATGGTGGCGGCGGGCAAAATCAACCAGCCGTTCATACGTCTCCATACGGGCGGGTCCACCGGTTGGCATGTTGGGATAGTTGCTCCACATCAGCTTCACGCGGCTGGTATCCATCTTTTCCAGCTGGTCAAAATCGGGTTGCCAGTCATCGTCCTCTTTCAGGTTGTAATAGACCACTTTTGCACCCAGCAGTTTGCTCAGCGAGGTATAAGTGGGGTAACCCGGATTGGGCACCAGCACCTCCTCACCCGGATTGACGAAGGCCAGCGTGGTATGCAGTATGCCCTCCTTCGATCCGATGAGCGGCTGTATTTCCGTTTTAGGGTCAAGGCTCACCTGATACCAGCGCTGATACCAGTCGGCCATTGCATTCCGCAATTCAGGTATTCCCACCGTCGGCTGATAGCCGTGCGCATCCTCTTTCCACACATTGTCGCAGAAGGTCTGTATGGTCTCCTTCGACGGCGCGTTGTCCGGGCTCCCGATGCCGAGGCTGATGACATTCTTGCCTGCAGCATTCATCTCGGCCACCTCGCGCAGTTTGCGTGAGAAATAGTATTCTTGCACTTCGTTCAGCCTTTCGGCGGGTTTGACTTCTGAATCCATCGTTTATTTATCTTTTTCTTCTGTATTCTGTTTCACTCAACATGGCTGTCCATCTTTCACACGGTCTGCTTGCCTTCCTCGTACTCTCCCAATATCTGCAAATCCTTGGTAAGGGGTATGATGGCATCAAGCGACTGTTTGTAGCGGAGGAACTGGTCGAAACTCAGGTCCACATAGAATTGGTATTCCCACTCCCGCCCCACAATGGGGAGCGACTGAATCTTGGTCAGATTCATATTATAATAGGAGAGGATGGAAAGCACCTTGGCCAGACTGCCCTCCTCATGGGGCAGCGTAAACACGAGGGAGGCCTTGTTCAGTATCTTGCCGTTGGTGAGTTCATCCACTTTCCAAGGGTCCGCCACAAATAGGAATCGCGTAAAGTTGCGTTTGTTGGTCTCGATGCTCTTGGCCAGAATGTCGAGTCCATATATCTGTGCGGCCAGCTCGCTGCAGATGGCGGCCTTGCCTTTCGACTCGGCTCCCTCCTCTGCAATTTCCTTGGCACTGAGGGCGGTGTCCTCGCTCTCCACCGCCTTTATCTGGCGATGGTCATCCAGAAACTCCTTGCACTGCATCAGGGCTATCGGGTGTGAATAGGCCTCGCGAATGTCGCTCACCTCCTGTCCGGGATAGGCCACCAGATTCTGTTTGATGCGGAGCTTGTGCTCACCCACAATTTTCAGTCCGGTCTCATACAGCAGGTTGTTGTTCTGCAGCAGACTGCCCGCTATGGTGTTCTCTATGGCCACAGCCCCGATGATGGAAGGGTCGCCCTTTACGGTGTCAAAGAGTTTGCGGAAGGTGGAACATGGAATGGTTTCCACGTCCTCTCCCTTGAAGTATTCTCTGGCGGCTATGTCGTGAAAACAGCCTGCCACCCCTTGTATTGCCACCTTTCTCATCTTCTGTCTGTATATTGTAGGTTTTCAGTTCTTGCACCTGACGGTCCAATCGCCGTAAAACAAAAAATCCCGCTTGCGAGCGGGATTCAATATTTAATTTTGTACTTTCTTAATTCTTAACAATTAAACATCAAAACCCGCTTTTACCGGCTAAAGTAAAAGTAATAAAAGAAGTATGTAAACCCGAATAGTTTCATCTTTTCTGATTTTGATGTTGCAAAGTTACTTATTATTTTATTAAATGCAAATTAATGTGGAAATATTTACGGTGATGGACTTTTACTGCTATTTTTATTGGGCCTCGGCAGTATTTTGGCCGATGTTCATTTATATATTTGCTTAAACATTATAGTTTCATTTAAATATCAATGCCTATGTCAATAATGATTAACCGAGAACGGGAGATGCTGAGAATATCGCCTTCCGACAGCAAGAAAATTGAATATTCTACCAATCAGGGGCGTTTGTGGATTACCCGCTTCCCTGGCTCTCCCAACGTAGGAAATTTTGTGGACCTTATGGATTCGGGGCGGGAGATTCTCGGCACCACCGACAAGGGCCTTTTCTACTCGCCCAACGATGGTCATACTTGGGTGCTGCGCCAGCGTTAGCATAACGCTGCACCTTCCTTACTTGAAAAAATCCGAGCAGAAACAGTTTCTGTCCGGATTTTTTTTGCACAAAATTCAGCCTCAGCTAAGTTCAAACATCTCTTTGCTTTTTTCCTCTTTTTGCAAGATTAATCCAACTTTTGATAGATTTGTACAAGTAACAGAATGAATGTCTGCCTTTTTTGATACAAAAACGCACCTTGTTTTTCTTGTTTATGTCTTACCTTAGCCACAACGAAACAATGCAGAAAAACGATATGAAACACACCTTGTTACACACCTTTCTATTATCGGCACTGGGTATGGCTGCCACTACGGTGCAAGCCGCCACTGTCATCACCGATGCCGAGATGACACAATACACAGCCCCCGCCAACTGGACACGAGGCTCGGTGCACGACCCTTCGGTGGTGATTACCACCGATGCCAATGGCAAAGAACTCTTCTATGTGTTTGGCTCACACATGGGCGTGGCCAAGACCAGCGACCTGCGCAACTGGACCAGCGTGACCAGCGAGAGCACCTCCAGCCCGCTTTTTGGCGATGCCGACGGCAAACAATGCAGCTACACCTCTGCCTTTACCCGCAATCAGGTGACCAAAGTGACGTCGACGACAAACAATGCAGCTACACCTCTGCCTTTACCCGCAATCAGGTGACCAAAGTGACCAACTATGCGGGCAAAAGCGTCAGTTGGGGCACTTTCAATGCTTCGGCCTATAACACCGCCATCGACAACTTTACCGTACAAGGCAATATGTGGGCTCCCGATGTCATCTACAACACTGCTATGAAGAAGTGGTGCATGTATCTCAGCCTCAACGGATCCAAATGGAATTCGGTCATCATCATGCTGAGCGCCGACCACATTGAGGGTCCTTACATCTATCAGGGACCCGTGGTCTATTCGGGATTCAATGTCACCACCAATGCCGCCACCGACTACACCAAGACAGACCTACAGATAGCGCTGGGTTCGCTTTCATCGCTGCCCAGCCGCTACAATGTGGGCAACCAATGGGGCACCTACTGGCCTCACGCTATCGACCCAGGAGTGTTCTATGATGCCAATGGCGACTTGTGGATGAACTACGGGTCATGGTCGGGCGGCATCTATATGCTGAAACTGGACAAGAATACGGGACTGCGCGACTACACCCACACCTACTCCAGCGACTATGACAGCCAAAAGGCCAGCGTAACCTCCGACCCTTATTTTGGCAAGAAGATTGCCGGCGGCTACTATGTGTCGGGCGAGGGCTCTTACATTGAGAAGATTGGCAACTATTATTACCTGTTTCTGTCCTATGGATTCTATGCTCCCGACGGAGGGTACGAGATGCGCATATTCCGCAGCAGCACCCCCGATGGAAACTATGTTGACGAGACGGGCACCGATGCCAAATACACCAAATACATGATGAACTATGGCACCAATGCCACCACCAACAAGGGCATGAAGCTGATGGGCGGCTACCAGTGGCCTACCATGGGCGTGGCTGAGATTGCCCAGGGTCACAACTCGGCTTGCGTCGATGCCAAAGGCCGCGCTTTTGTGGTTTACCACACCAAGTTCAATGACGGAACCGCGGGACACCAGCTGCGTGTGCACCAGCTGTTTGTGAACGCTGACGGATGGATTACCGCCGCCCCTTACGAGTATAACGGAGAGGAGACCTCCGCCACCGAAGCTGCCACCAAGGCCAGTTTCAGCAAGGCGGAAATTGCCGGCACCTACCAGTTTCTAATTCACAACTACAAGGTGGACTATGCCAGCAAGGCTTACTCCAAACCTATCAGTCTGACACTGGGTACCGACGGCAAGATAACGGGCGACCAGACCGGCACATGGAGTCTGACCAGCGGCACGGGTTACATCACCCTGCTCATCAACGGGGTGGGCTATCATGGTGTGGTGGTGCCTCAGAGCGAGGGCGGCAGCAACTTCCCCGCTATCGGCATCACGGCCATGAGCCCCAGCTATGGCACCAACATCTGGGGCGAAAAACTGAGCGACAAGGGCATCATTGCAAAGGATTATGCGGAGCTGGGCAAAAAACTGAGCGAGGGTGACCTTGTGTATGCCGACCTCGACCTTACCGCCACCGTGGGCAGCCATGGCAGCTCCATCAAGTGGACCAGCAATGACCCGGCCGTATTCACCAACACCGGCGCAATCATCACGCCCGCCCGCGACACCTCCGTATCGGCCACTCTGACTATGGCCAGCGGCGACTGTTCCTATTCCAGGACAATCAGTTTCACTGTGAAAGGCGGGGGCCTCAGCGGTGCCGACTATGCCACGGGACTGATGGCCTACTACAACTTCAACAACAACCTTATCAATCAGTATTTTCCATCGTCAGTGGGAACAGCAGGTGCACTGACTTCGGGCACAAACCCGGGCTACGAAGCCAACAGCACACTGGGCAACACGGTGTGGCACCAGTATTTCGGCTATGCCGACGCCCAGACCACCAGCTACACATCTTTCAGCAATCCATTATCCGGGCAGAAACTGACAGGTGCCACGGTATCAATGTGGGTTTACCGACTGGATTCCGATGCGTGGGATGCCCTATGGTCATTCTGTTCAGGCACATTCAGCAACATCACGGGCCGGCTCTTCCTCACCGGCAACACCTATCTGGGCTATAA
>OBMA010000221.1_pt1 | contig 31284 bp, 30 predicted proteins | sample 1539141 | NCBI WGS metagenome assembly OBMA01 (sample SAMEA3991484, study PRJEB22521) | metagenome | biome: anthropogenic terrestrial biome; feature: sewage plant; material: raw primary sludge | place: Sweden | collected 2012-09-26
CGGCGTCGGGCGCCGGATTGCCGTAAAACAACATGGGTGCAGCGAGCTCCATAAATTTGTCCACCCTATCGAAAATCGCTATCTCACCCCCCGAGAGGCGGCGTGTTTGCAAGACTTTCCCGTGGACTATGTCTTCAAAGGCACACAAGGCCAAGTGCATCAGCAGATTGGGAATGCGGTTCCTGTGCGGTTGGGGCGTGCGATGGCGGGTGCTGTTGCCGAATATTTTGAGCGACAAGCCACCACCGGAGAAATCCTTTTGGCTTCCTACTTTTGCGGGGCGGGCGGATTAGACCTCGGTTTTGAGCAGGCAAGCATGCCCCATTTGCACTTTAAAACGGGCTTTACCACGGATATTGAACCTTGGGCAGAGCAAACGGTTACCCATAACCGTCCCGCATGGCACTTTCACCGTGCAGATATTCGAGAGCTATCACTTCAACAGGTTCAAGAGGCCTTAGGCGCAAAGCCTAAGGTGATTATTGGTGGCCCCCCGTGCCAGCCCTTTAGCGTGGCAGGCAAACAAAAAGCCACCCAAGACCCACTCGGTACCTTGTATAGGGACTACATTCGGCACATTGATTTTTTGCAGCCCGAAATTGTGGTGATGGAAAATGTGTATGGCTTAGCACAGGTCAAGTCCATCAATATGGTTCAAGAGATATACCGTTCTTTTGAGCAGATTGGCTATCAAGTGACCCACCGTGAACTTCTGGCTGCCGATTACGGCACCCCCCAAAAGCGGCGGCGGCTCTTTTTTGTGGCCGCCAAAAACCTTCAATACTTCGCCTTCCCCCAGCCAACGCACTGCGCGTCTGAAAATTTACTCGGGTTGCCCTGTTATCAAGGTGCAGGGCAGGCTCTTTTGGTCCTCCCGCCGCCCTGCGTCAAACCCCACATGGCCTAAAGAAAGCCTGCTTATGCAATCCCCCCTAGACCGCGCCCTGATGCAAGCTACCCAAACGGGGCTGCCGCTCACCCCCACCCCCTATGCTGACTTGGCCAACACGCTGGGGGTCAGCGAGGCCGAGGTGATGGTACGTCTGCGCACCATGCACGCCGATGGCCGACTGCGGCGGATTGCCGCCGTGCCCAACCACTATGCCTTGGGCTATCGCGCCAATGGCATGAGTGTCTGGGATGTCGACGATGCCCACGCCGTTCAGCTGGGCGAGCGGCTCGGTGCCTTGCCCTTTGTCAGCCATTGCTATCTGCGCCCCCGCCATCTTCCGATGTGGCCGTATAACCTGTTTGCCATGGTGCATGGCCACACCCGCGCCGAAACCGACCAGTTGGTCAGCCACATCGCCACCCTGCTGGGCGAGGCGTGCCGTGCCCATACCGTGCTGTATTCCACCCAAATCTTGAAAAAAACTGGCCTGCGCTTGGCTGGGGAGTCTGCCTAATGTTTCGCCTCTCTCGTTTTATGGAAGCCTTGGTGACGGGGGGCGAGGTGCCCCCACGCCGCGCCCCACCGGGTCCTGTGGTGATTTGGAATGTGATTCGCCGCTGTAATTTGACCTGCCGCCACTGTTATTCGCTGTCCAACGACACCGACTTTAAAGGCGAGCTGTCCACTGAAGAAGCCCTTGCCGTCCTCGACCAGCTCAAAGCCGCCCGCGTGCCTGCCGTGATTTTTTCGGGGGGGGAGCCGCTGCTGCGCCCTGATTTGCCGGTGCTGCTGCGCCGCGCCAAAGCCTTGGGGATGCATGTTTCGGTGTCCAGCAACGGCACCCTCCTAGAAGCCGAGATGGCGGCGACTTTGGCCGACTGTGGCGTGGACTACTACGGTGTTAGCTTGGATGGCCTCGCCCCCACCCATGACGTTTTCCGCCGCCTAGAAGGGGCCTTTGATGCTGCCCTGCGCGGGGTGCGCTTGGCACGGGATAGCGGCATCAAAACCGGTATCCGCATGACCCTGACCGAAGCCAACGCCGACCAGCTGCCTGCCGTCGTCGCGTTGATGGAAGCCGAAGGGCTGGACAAGTTTTACCTGTCGCACTTCAACTACGCCGGACGGGGGCGCAAACACCAAGCCGACGATGCGCAACATGCCGCCACACGGCGCACCCTTGATTGGCTGTTTGAACACGTCTATGCCCGTGCCCAAGCCGGTCAGGCAGGGGATTTTGTTACCGGCAACAACGATGCAGATGGCGTGTACCTGCTGAACTGGATACAGCACCGCGCCCCAGACCGTGTCGCCGACATGCGCCAACGTTTGCTGAATTGGGGCGGCAACGCCACGGGGGTGTGGGTGGCCAATATCGACAATCTGGGCAACGTTCACCCCGACACCATGTGGTGGCAGCACACCTTGGGCAATGTGCGCCAACGTCCGTTTGCGGACATTTGGGCGGATTGCAGCGACCCACTGATGGCCGGCTTAAAAGCCCGTCCCCGTCCGCTAGAAGGCCGCTGTGGCCGCTGTCCTTCTCGGGAGATGTGCAATGGCAACACACGGGTTCGCGCCTTTGCCACCACCGGCAATGCGTGGGCGGCAGACCCTGGCTGCTATCTGACCGATGCGGAAGTCGGGCTGTTGGAGGAGGTGCCATGTTAAGCCGCATCCTGCCTGCCCTTGCTTTGAGCGGCTTCAGCCTACTGGCGCACGCCACCCCCGTTGCCGCGCTTTACCAAACCCACTGTGCGGCGTGCCACGGTGAACAGCGGCAAGGGGCGATGGCACCCGCGCTGCTCCCCCAGAGCTTGGAGCGGGTGCGCCCCGCCGAGGCACTCGCGGTGATTCAACAGGGGCGACCAGCCACCCAAATGGCCGGTTTTAGCGGCACGCTCTCCGCCGAGGACATCGCCAGTCTGGCGGCGTTTATCCGCACCGAGCCGACCACCCCTCCCCGCTGGACGGCAGCGGACATCACCGCCTCGCGCATCGAGCACGTCAAACCCCACAGCTTGCCGGACACGCCGCGTTTTCGCGCTGACCCGCAAAACCTGTTTTTAGTGGTGGAAGCAGGCACGCACCACGTTACGGTGTTGGATGGCGATACCCTCACGCCCATCCATCGCTTCAAAAGCCGCTTTGCCCTGCACGGCGGCCCTAAATACAGCCGCGATGGTCGCTATGTGTTTTTTGCCAGCCGCGATGGTTGGGTGAGCAAGTTTGACCTGTGGAATTTGACCACGGTGGCAGAGATTCGGGTGGGGCTGAATACGCGCAACTTGGCGGTGTCGGACGATGGGCAGTGGGTGATGGTCGGGAATACGCTGCCCAATACCTTGATATTGCTGGATGCGGAGACACTCTCGCTGGTTAAAACTTATCCGGTGGTCAGTGAGCGCGGCACGCCTTCGCGGGTGTCGGCGGTATATGACGCTGCGCCCCGCCAAAGTTTTATTGTCGCGCTGAAAGACCTGCCGCAAGTCTGGGAAATTCCCTACGCCGCCAATGCCCCGCTGAATTACAAGGGCTTTGTCCATGATTGGAAAATGGCCGAGGGCTTGGCGGTCAAGGGGCAATTCAGCACCAAGGTGATTGAGCTGGACGCGGTTCTGGACGACTTTTTCTTCGACCAGTCTTACACCCATATTTTGGGGGCTTCACGCGAGGGCAAAGGGCAGGTGGTGAACCTGAATGTGCGGCGCAAAATTGCCGACCTGTCGTTGTCGGGGATGCCGCATTTGGGCAGTGGGATTACGTGGGATTGGCAAGGTCACGCGGTGATGGCTTCGCCGAATCTGAAAGAAGGCAAGGTCAGCGTGATTGAGATGAAAAACTGGCAGACCGTGGCGGAAATCCCAACCAACGGCCCGGGCTTTTTTATGCGCAGCCACGAAGCCACGCCGTATGCGTGGGTCGATGCCATGATGAGCCCCCAGCGCGACACGCTGCAAATCATCGACAAACGCACGCTGAAGGTGGTGGGTAGTGTCACCCCCAGCCCAGGCAAAACCGCCGCCCATGTGGAGTTCACCCGCGATGGCCGTTACGCCTTGGTTAGCCTGATGGAAAATGAGGGCGCGTTGGTGATTTACGATGCCGCGACGTGGAAAGAGGTCAAACGCCTGCCGATGGACAAGCCGATTGGTAAATACAATGTGTTTAACAAGACCACGCGCTCGGCGGGGACGAGCCATTAGCGCCTGTTTACGACTTGCGAGACACGGGTGAGTCTGCGTTGAAATGTCCCGAAATAGGCACGTTGATTGAGTCTCAACCGTGTTTTTTTTCGAGGTGTTCAGCCTTGGCAACCCCTGTGCCATTGGGACTTTGAACAGGTTCTAAAAACGAAGCTGCCATCCGCCCCCCCAATAGCACACTGCCCACACTTTTCACAAAGTGCGGGCAGTGTATTGGCCTTACGCCACAGCGAGCAATGCGGTCTAGCCCTTCGCCCATGTATCTTTCAGGCTGACGGTGCGGTTAAACACGGGGTGCGTGGTGGTGTGGTCGTGGCGGTCGGCGCAGAAATAGCCGATACGCTCAAACTGGTAGCGGGATTCGGGCTGCGCCGTAGCAAGGGCAGGTTCGGCGTAGCCGGCGACCACGGTCAACGAGGCCGTATTGAGGTAGGATTTAAAGTCGATTTCATGACCCGCTTCATCTTTGGTAGCATCAGGACGCGGCACGGTAAAGAGGCGGTCATACAAGCGCACCTCAATCGGCAAAGCGGTATCGGCGGCGACATAGTGAATCACGCCTTTTACCTTGCGTCCCACGGGGTTTTTACCCAAGGTTTCGTGGTCGATGCTGCAGCGGAGCTCGGTTACTTGCCCTGCCGCATCGCGCACCACTTCCTCACACTTCACCACATAGCTATACCGCAGGCGGGCTTCACCGCCCAAGGTCAGCCGTTGCCAGCCCGGAGGGGGCGCGTCGGAGAAGTCGTCGCGCTCAATCCAGATTTCCCGTGCCAAGCCCACTTCACGTTCGCCGAATTCGGGGTGGTTGGGATGGAACCCTGCGCTGCGTGTCCCGCTGACCCCTTCGGTGTAGTTGGTCAGCACCACTTTTAGCGGGTTGACTACGGCCATAATGCGCGGCGAGCTGTTTTCTAGCTCTTCACGAACTGCCCCTTCCAGCACGCTCATATCCACATGGTTGTCGGACTTGGAGATACCGATGCGGCGGGTAAACAGGCGAATGCCTTCTGGGGTATAGCCACGGCGGCGCATCCCCGTAATGGTGGGCATCCGTGGGTCATTCCAGCCGGATACCAAGCCTTCGGTGACCAGCTGATTCAGCTTGCGCTTAGAGGTGACGGTGTAGAACAGCTCTAGGCGGGAAAACTCGTATTGGCGGGGATGGCACGCCGTCTGGAGGTTATCCAGCACCCAGTCATATAGTGGGCGGTGGTCTTCAAATTCCAGCGTACACAGCGAATGGGTAATGCCTTCTAGGGCATCCGAAATGCAGTGGGTGTAGTCGTACATGGGGTAAATGCACCATGTGTCGCCGGTACGGATGTGGTGGGCACGACGAATACGGTAAATCACAGGGTCACGCAGATTGATATTCGGTGCAGCCATGTCGATTTTCAGGCGCAGCGTCTTGCTGCCATCGGGAAACTCGCCCGCCTTCATGCGGCGGAAGAGGTCGAGGTTGTCGGCCACGCTGCGGTCACGGAAGGGGCTGTTTTTGCCCGCTTCTTTCAGCGAGCCACGGTATTCACGCATTTGCTCGGGGTTGAGTTCGCACACATAGGCCCTGCCCGACTGAATCAAGGCCTCGGCATAGTCATAGAGCGCGTCAAAATAGTCTGAAGCCCATTTCACCTCGCCCGCCCAGTCAAAACCCAACCAGCGCACATCGGCCTGAATGGATTCGGCGTACTCGGTGCTTTCTTTTTCTGGATTGGTATCGTCAAACCGCAGGTTGCACTGACCCGCATAGGCCGCCTCGCCTTGCACCAAACCGAAGTTCAGGCAGATGGACTTGGCGTGACCAATATGCAAATAGCCGTTGGGCTCGGGGGGGAAGCGGGTCAGGATGCTGGCGTGTTTGCCTTGGGCAAGGTCGTCATCAATGATATTGCGGATAAAGTTGGCGACCACGGGGGCGGTAGGGGCGGAATGGGGTTGGCTCATAGGGGGTCTCAAAACAAGGGGAATGCGCCGCGCCGTAGGGCATGGCGGGCAATAACGGTGAATTTTACACGGATTCAGATGGGCTGGCGGTCTTGCCCTCGGTCACGCAGACCGCATGGGGTGTGACTTGCGCCAGCCGCCAATGGGTCGATGCCCATGCCCAGACTTCGCCGACGGTGCTGCACTCCGCAGGGACGGGGTGATTCAGTCTAAGCAAGGCGGTTTTGAGCGCGGCCACACCTTCTTGGGCGGAGATGGCAGGGGCGAGGGTTTGCTTGCTGAGCTTTTCACCTGCCGCATTCACCATCAAGGGCAAATGCGCATAACGGGGACGGGGCACGCCCAATGCCGCTTGCAACACGCATTGGCGCGGCGTGGAGTCCAACAGATCCGCCCCGCGCACCACCTCGGTGATGCCTTGCCACGCATCATCCACCACCACAGCAAGCTGGTAAGCGAAAAAGCCATCTGCCCGCTTCAGGACAAAATCCCCGACAGCGTGGGCGACCGCTTGGGCTTGGGGGGCTTGGAGGGCATCCAGCACCGTGGTGTCGCCCTGCGGCACGAGCAAACGCCATGCCCGTGGAGACTTATCCGCAGGCAGCCCTGTGCGGCAAGTGGCGGGATAGACAAAGCCATCAATGCCCCGCTGTGCGATGCGGGCGATGTCGCTGCGGGTGCAGGCGCAGGGATAAGCCCGTCCTTGGACGACTAAGTCATCCAGTGCAGCTTGATAGGCAGCCAGCCGCTGGCTTTGGTAAACCACCGCACCATCCCACTCAAAGCCGAGCGCGTCCAAGGTAAATAAAATATCGGCGGCCGCACCCGCTTGTTCGCGCGGTGGATCAAGGTCTTCCATCCGCAGCAGCCATTCACCGCCTTGGGTGCGAGCTTCTAAATAGCTGCCGACCGCTGTGGTCAGTGACCCCGCGTGGAGCTTGCCGGTCGGACTGGGGGCAAAGCGACCCCGCACCAGAGCGTGCGGCGTGGAAGTGGAATACGTAGAAAAAGAGGCATCCATGGCAATTTATAGAACACATAACGAAACGGACGGCACATCAACACCCCCTCGTTTTTTTAATAGGGGGGGCGAGTCACAGCAGGTAGGCGCATTCTAAAACACGCACCGACGGTACCGTTGTCCAAGGTCAGTGTACCGCCCGCTGACTCAGCCACACGGCGGGCAATCGCCAAGCCCAGTCCTGTACCTTCGGGACGCGTGGTGTAAAACGGGTCAAAGATACGCTCAAGGTGCTCTTTGGGCACACCTGCACCTTGGTCGGCCACGCTAAACAGAAAACAGTCATCGGCAAAAACCGCGCTGACAATCAACGCGCTATGGGGTGGCGCAAACACCAGTGCGTTTTCAAGCAAATTAAGCCATGCCCCGACAAAAGCGCGATGCTCACCCTTGACCCATGCCTTGGGGGCAGTGCTGGGCCAAATGAGCCGCAGCGCATGCGTCGAAACATGAGGCTCAAATTCTTGAAAGGTTTCGGCCAGCAGCTCTGGCACACTGAGCCACACAGGGTCGGGGGCATCGCCACGCACAAATTCCAGCATGTCCGCCACCCGTGCCTCAAGTGCCTGCAAACGGGCAAGCGACTTGCTTGCAAAGCGTTTGCGGTCTGACTCTGACAAAAAATCGCGGGTGAGATGCGAGGTATAAAGCATGGCAGTCGTGAGCGGGGTGCGGAGCTGGTGCGCTAATGAGGCCGCCATCCGTCCCATCGAGGCCAGCCGTTCTTGACTGGCCAGCGTGTCTTGCATGGCGCGGCTACGGGTAATATCTTGCACCACCACAATCGTCCCTGCAGATTCGGGAAGTGGCTGTTGTTGCAACAACACATGGCGCGGTGAGCCGTCGGGGTGCAGATAGAGAAAGCAATCCTGCCCTGCATCTGCCTGAAAAACAGGAAAGCAATTTGCCCATGGTCGTCCTACCCAGTCTGCCCCCAGCAAGCTTTGTGCAGCGGCATTTTGGCGCGAAATCAAGCCGTCAGGGTCGAGCTCCAGCACGCCCGCAGGCAACATCCCTAACAACAGCGACAAGCGGTTGAGCAGCGAGGTATTTTCGGCACCCTGCAAGCTGAGCTGTTGGTGCGCGGCTTCAAGCTGATTAGAAAGATGCGCAACTTGTTGTTGTAACGCCAGATAGGTGTCGATTAAGTGCCCAGAAACGCTGGCAAAGCGGTCAAATGCCTGCTCTAAGCCAGTAGAAATTGCGCTTCCGCCTGAAATTGGATGTGGGGTCATATTTAAGTCTGACGTGAGGCGATGTTTTTTGATTACAATGGCGGCGAGTCGGATTAAGCGTTTGCGCTTGCCGAGCGGGTGGAAACTGCGTCAAGCTTAGGCTGGCAGAACCGATACAGTGTCACACATTAGCGACTTGCGGAGCAGGCAGTGTCTGAACTTCTGAAAAAAATTGATGCGCGCACCAAGCTCGCAGGCACCAACAAATTGGAAATCTTGCTGTTCTCGCTTGGTATTGACCAACGCACGAACCGTCGAGAAACCTTTGGGATTAACGTCTTTAAGGTTCGCGAAGTTATGCGAACACCTGAAGTCACCACTGCACCAGAAATGAATGCCTCGGTGGAAGGCATGGTGAGCCTGCGCGGACAGCTTGTCCCTGTGATTGACCTTGCCAAATACACTGGTATTGTGACCGAAAGCAAACCCGAAATCATGATTGTGACTGAGTACAACGGTCATACGCAGGGCTTTTTGGTTGAAGCGGTCGATACCATTTTGCGCCTCGATTGGGCACTGATGCGTGTTCCCCCTGAGATGATTTCTAACCGGATGGGCGGGCTGGTCACTGCCGTGACCGAGCTGCAAAACAACGCCTTGGTGATGATGATTGATGTGGAAAAAGTGCTTTCTGAAACCACTCAGATTGATGACTCGTTCCAATACGTCAATATCCAGCCTGTCACAGAGCAACGGATGGTGTTTTACTGCGATGACTCGACGGTGGCGCGTAAACAGATTGAGCGCACCCTAGACGCAATGAATATTCACCACGCCGCTGCTATCAATGGCCGGCAGGCATGGGATGAACTGCAACGTTTGGCTTCGCAGGCCGATACCGCACAACGCCCCCTAAAAGACCTACTCCACCTTATTTTGACGGATGTAGAAATGCCAGAGATGGATGGCTATATGCTGACAAAACTGGTAAAAACAGACACACGCTTCGCTGGCATTCCTGTTCTTATGCACTCCTCGCTGTCGGGTAATTCCAACCAAAAGCTAGGACAGTCGGTCGGGGTGGATGAATACGTCTCGAAATTTGAGCCACACAAGCTGGCACAAAAAATCCGCCAATTGCTCAAGCTGGAAGCCTAAGCAGTAGCGCTTTACTCATTCTGATCAAGGTTTCGAGATGACCACGACTGACGCTTCGTTACTTGCCAATATTGATGCACGCACCAAGCTTGCAGGGTCCAATAAAATGGAAATCCTGCTGTTTACGCTTGGCACGCGAGAAACTTTTGGGATTAACGTCTTTAAGGTGCGCGAGGTATCCCAGACTCCTCATGTAACTAAAACGCCCAACATGCCCTTTGGGGTTGAAGGGGTTATTTCGTTACGGGGCAACATTATTCCTGTTATTTCCCTTCATCGGTTTATCGCCAATACGCGTGCCGATGGGGTGTATAACTCGATGATCGTGACGGAGTTTAACAAGAGTACGCAGGCCTTTTTGGTGGGCGACGTAGACAGAATTATCCGCGTAGATTGGGACAAAGTACGCGCACCAGAAAATATGGTCGCCAACAACCAGTCGGCGATGATTACCGCCATCACCGAGCTAGAAGATGGCAAGCTGGTGTCGATTTTGGATGTTGAGCAAATTCTCTCCTCTGTAATTGGTGAAACGCGCATTCCCGATATTCCCAAAGCCAATCTTGATACTGACCAGTTTGTTTTCTTCTGCGATGACTCGGTTGTGGCACGTAAGGAAATCACCGGTGTGTTGGATAAAATGGGGGTGAAATACCACCAAGCCAATAATGGTCGAGAAGCATGGGAACGCTTACAAGCCTTTGCCAGCCGCCTGTGGAATGACGGCGAAAGCCTGCATGATATTCTGAAGTTAATTTTGGTCGATGCAGAAATGCCAGAAATGGATGGCTATGTGCTGACACGATTGATTAAAAACGACCCTCGCTTTACGAACATCCCCGTTGTAATGCACTCCTCGCTTTCTTCTAATGCTAACCGAGCCATGGGGGCAAGCGTGGGTGTCGATGCTTACGTAGCAAAGTTTGAACCTGCCTTGCTGGCCGAAACAATGATCCCGTTTTTGCAACGGTAATGCCATGTGAACTGTTTTAGAATCACGGCACTTTCTCAAACAATTCAACATGATTAGGACACTTTAGAACATGATCGACGCAGATAAAAACTTACGCTTCCTTGTCGTAGATGATTTTTCTACCATGCGACGCATTTTGCGCAACTTGTTGAAAGAATTGGGTTTTACGAATGTAGACGAAGCAGAAGATGGCCAGGCCGCACTGCACAAGCTGCGCACATCTCACTTTGAATTTGTTATCTCTGACTGGAATATGCCCAACATGACGGGCATTGAACTACTTAAAGCCGTACGGGCAGATAACCACCTCAAACACCTTCCCTTTTTGATGATTACCGCTGAAGCAAAGCGCGAAAATATCATCGAAGCGGCCTCTGGTGGTGCTTCTGGCTACATTGTGAAGCCTTTTACGGCGGCAACGCTGGAAGAGAAGCTGACCAAAGTATTCCAAAATCACAACCTTCTTAACAAACCGTAGCTGCTGGAGAGTCCATCGTGCCTGACCACGTTTTGGAAAGTGGCGATTCGCCAGAGCTGGAAGACCTATTTAACACGCTGGTAAGCGCGGCAAAGACACCCCCTGCGCCGATGACAAGTAATACCAGTGGTGACTCCCCCGAGCTTGAGGCTCTGTTTGACACGGTAGCGCACCAAGCCGCACCGGTAGATCCTCCTGTGGCGATTGCGCCAGTGGCAGCCTCCGCGCGCTCTTTGGCGGCAAGCAGTGGCGATAATGACGAACTGCAAGCTCTCTTTGATAGCCTCAGCGTTCAAGAAGATGCCGTGGTGGCAGCGATGCCTGACACATGCTCCGCTATACCGGAAATCAACCCTCAAGTCGCTGAGATGTACTCTCGCGTGGGGCGGATGACGCGGAAGCTACATGATGCGTTGCATGAAGTCGGATTTGATAAATCCCTAGAGCGTGCCACGTCTGCCATCCCTGATGCCAAAGACCGGCTGGCCTACATTGCTTCATTGACCGAAAATGCGGCCATGCGGGCGTTGAACGCCGTTGACCAAGCCGGACCTTTACAAGATACGCTAGAAAACAAAGCCACTGCACTCGCTGCTAGCTGGGATAGGCTTTATGCGAATCAACTGTCAGTAGAGGCATTTAAAGCCCTCTCGGTTGAAACCCGCGATTACCTACACGCGGTGCCTACCCATACCCAAGGCACACGTACCCAGCTTTTAGAAATTATGATGGCGCAAGATTTCCAAGACCTCACGGGGCAAGTGATTAAAAAAATTGTGGACATGATTCAACTCATGGAGAGCGAGTTGCTTTCGTTCTTGGTTGAGTTTTCTGACCCCAAAATTGAACCAGATAAGTGCGGTCTTTTAAATGGCCCTGTAATCAATGCAGAGGGTCGAAATGACGTGGTAACCAGCCAGCAACAGGTCGATGACCTGCTCGACAGCCTAGGTTTTTAAGACAGTAAACCACCACCACGCCCCATGCTGAGACGAGGATTGAGATGAGTGAATTCGGCGGAATGGATGATTTGCTGCAGGACTTTCTAACAGAATCCTGTGAGCTGTTATCTGATGTAGACAACAAACTGGTTGAGCTAGAGCGGCGGCCTGACGACAAAAACATGCTTCACGATATTTTTCGTGGCTTCCACACCATCAAAGGGGGTGCGGGGTTTTTGAATGTCATTCCGTTGGTGAACTTGTGCCACCGCACTGAAAATCTGTTCGACAAGCTACGTAACAGCGAAATTCAGCTCACATCAGAAGTGATGGATTCCATCATGGATGCCACGGGCACGGTGCGTGAAATGTTTGACGTACTACGCCAAGGGCGGATGCCCGAAAGTGCTGACCCCATGCTGCTAGAGGCACTGGATCGCGCACTCAATGCTGACCAGCCGATTACCGTCATCAACCTACCGCCAGAACCCTCGCGGATACCGGTCGCTGTTGCACCAGCGGCGGCATCGTCTCCTGCGGATGGTCCTGATTGGCAACACCTTTACCAAGCGGTTGTGGTACCGGCTTCGGCCTCCGCGCCTAAGCCTCAGGCTGCTGTGCCCGCCATACCGGCTCCTAAACCACCAGCCCCCCCGCCTGCCAGCACCGCGCGCGCACCTTCTAAGCCTAACGCGATGGCACCGGCTCCCCAAGAAAATACCATTCGGATTGATACGCAGCGGCTTGACCAAGTGCTGAATCTTTCTGGTGAAATTGGCCTGACCAAAAACCGCCTAACTACCTTGCGCACCGAGATTTTGCAAGGCAAGCAAGACGGCAACACCCTGCGCTCCCTCGATGAAGCCGTGAGCCAGTTAGATTTACTGGTGGGTGATTTGCAAAATGCCGTGATGAAAACACGGATGCAGCCCATCGGTCGGCTATTTCAAAAATACCCCCGTTTGGCACGCGACCTTGCCCGTCAACTCGGGAAAGAAGTCGAGTTGGTTATCATCGGTGAAGACACCGAGCTTGATAAAACCATGATCGAGGATTTGAACGACCCCCTTGTTCACCTTGTCCGTAATGCCGTGGATCATGGTGTAGAAACACCAGAAGAACGCCTCGCGGTGGGCAAAAAAACCCAGAGTGTGATTGAGCTCTCAGCACAACAGGTCGGTGACCACATCCTGATTGAAATTACCGATGATGGTAAAGGGATGCGTGCTGAAGCGTTGCGAAAAAAGGCTGTTGAAAAAGGCTTGATTGATCTCGAAACTGCCAACAGCCTTGATGACAAGCAAGCACTGCAGCTTATTTTCTTGCCTGGCTTCTCGACCAAAGACCAAATTTCGAATGTCTCTGGGCGTGGCGTGGGCATGGATGTGGTGCGCACCAATATCCAACGCCTCAATGGCCGCATCGATATCAACTCCGAAGTCGGCGAAGGTACGCGGATTAGCATTTCTCTCCCACTCACCTTGGCTATTTTGCCAGTACTGGTGGTGAAGGTTTGTGGTCAGCCTTTCGCTGTACCTTTGGCGATGGTGCGGGAAATTATCCCTATCGAAGAAAGTGCCATCCAAGAAGTCTCCGGTCGCCCCACCATTGTGGTGCGGGATGAAATCTTGCCCGTTCGTAGTCTGGCTGATTTGTTGGGCTGGAAAGCCACGCAGCACCCTCACTTTGGTGTGCTCATGCAGTCTGCAGACAAAGCCTTTATTTTGTCGATTGATGCCTTTGTAGGGCGGGATGATGTGGTCATTAAACCGCTACAAAATATTCGCCCGAAAGGGGTGGCAGGTGCTACTCTGTCCGGTGATGGCTCTGTGGTATTGGTGCTAGACATGGAGGACTTACTGGCCGAAGCAGCCGCAGCGCAACAAGCTGCGCTACCGGGTCAACAAAATCATGTCCGCTTACCAGACCTGCTTGGCAACTGACCGAATTTAGCTTTTTTCACCTAATCCCCGTCGGTCTGCCTACTCAGTTGCGCAGGGAGGCGGGGGTTTATTATTCCATCTACCCTCTCTCAGTTTTGTTTATTCGCCGAATTGGGTCTTGGAATGGCACTTAATCAGGCTTCCCTTATGGCATCCGCCTGCATCAGCAGAACCCCTCTCCTTGATCGTTACCAACAAATTGTTGGCTACGAAATCTATATGCAGCCCATTCCAGGGATGTTGCGCCTGCCCGACTTAACAGGGGCACTGAGCATCTTGGGCGAAATCGACACCACGCCCCTGCTAGACACCACCCTTATCTTGATTTTAGCCGGCAAAGGGCAATGCCCCGTACCCGATGCCTTACCGCCGCATTCCACCTTGTCGTTTGTGCTCGATTCTCGTGTAGATGCCATTGCTCAGCCTTCTAGCTTACTCAGTGCTTTGCACTCGCATGGCTACGGCGTATTGAACCTAAACGGGCATCGTAAGGACGCGGCCAATCTGCCACCGAGCCAAGCCCCTAGCTATGTCAAATTGGATGTGGAAGACCTCTCTGTCGAGGCATTGCACCAAGAGCTACAACGCCTGCGTGAGCCCCACCGACAAATTATCGCCAGTGGTGTGGAGTCACGCCAAGCTTTTCAGAACACGTTTGATATCGGCTTCGATATCTTTCAGGGTAGCTATTTCACACACCCCGAAACGCTGGCTGAGCAAAATATCCATGCGAGTTTTACCCATATTTTGACGCTGCTGAACCAGCTCCGCCAAAACGCAGAGATTGTGGAAATTGAGCAAGTACTGAAAAGCGATGCGGCAACCAGTTATAAATTACTGCAATACGTCAATTCAGCAGGATTTTCATTTAACCAGAAAATTTCGTCCTTCCGGCAAGCCGTTACCTTACTGGGCTACCAAAAGCTCTACCGTTGGTTAACCTTATTGCTGGTGAATGTCAGCAAAGAAGCCGGTGCCCCCCCCGCACTGCTCAAAACAGCGGTGATTCGGGCGCGTTTAGCTGAGTGCATCGGGCAACGTCTGCCGCCAGATTGCTACTTGGATGGCGACAACCTCTTTATTGTCGGCTTATTCTCCTTACTCGATACCTTGTTCGACATGCCGATGGCTCGGGTACTCGAAACCGTCTCGCTACCCCCTAACCTAGAAGCCGCCCTGCTTACCCGAGAAGGGGGCTACGGCGAAGTGCTCAAAGTGGTTGAAGCGGCAGAATGGCCTAATACCGACGAACTCTCTGCCCGTGTGCTGCAGTTGGGATTGACACCTGCCCAATTCAACCAATGCCACATTGATGCCATTTCTTGGCTAGAGCATTTCCGACTCTAATCGCGGCATTCCACTGGCCTGCCCTTCCCTTCTTTTGCTGCCCTAGACTTATTCAAGGTTTGGCGAGTGAAGGGGCTCGCAGCCAAAGCGAAATTGAGCTAAAAACGGGTCGTTGGTTTTAAATCAACCTAGGTTTTCGGCACACTTCAACACGGAATGACCCTCGCATCGCAAGGTTCTTAGAACGCTCTGTATGAATTTAATCGCCCTAGACACCTCTACCGAATTTCTGAGCGTAGCGGTCTCCGTCGGCGGCACGCTGCGCACCTTCCATCAGCATGTGGGACAACAACATGCTGAATGCCTCTTGCCGACTCTCACCGAATTATTGACCTCTCTTTCCGCCCGCCTGACTGACATCGAAGGTATCGCTTTTTGCCATGGTCCTGGTGCGTTTACCGGCTTACGGATTGGCTGTGGCATTACGCAGGGCTTGGCACTGGCGCATCGTTGGGCGGTCTATCCGGCCAGCACACTGGCGGTACTGGCCGCCGCGCAACCGGCTCGCCATACCCTTGCCTGTATTGATGCCAGAATGGGGCAAGTCTATGCCGCCGCTTTTGTGGATGGGCAACCCAGTGCCGCCCTACCTGCTGGGCTCTACCACCCAGAAACCTTGCCTTTACCTACGGGAACCGAATGGTCTGTCGTGGGGAGTGGCGCAGGGGTGTATACCGAGCTCTTTCACGCCAGAATGGGGACGGATTTGGCGCACTTAGATGGTACAGCCAGCCCGCGTGCAGACGTGCTGCTGAAACAGGCACAACAAGGCTTGCTGACCGCGTGCGCCGTTGAAGACCTGAATTTGCTGTATGTGCGGGATAACGTGGCACAGAAAACCAGCGAGCGGCAGGCTAAATGAAGAAGCTGTATCAACTGGCAACGCTGACCACAGCGGAGAGTGATGCCCTCGCGGCACTCTCTAAAGAAGCCAATGCCTCGCCGTGGTCTGCTGCGTCCTACCGTGCTTCGTTGGAACAGGGACACCAGATGGTAGGCGCACAGACCCCAGAAGGGGAGTTACTCGGGTTCTTGGTGTGGTCTGTGGTGTGTGAGGAGGCCGAAGTTTTAGACCTCGCCGTAACAACCGCCGCGCGTCGCCAAAGAATTGCCCATGCCTTACTGGCAGCCTGTATGGAGGCTGCCAGTCAACAAGGCGCAGAGCGGCTTTTGCTGGAAGTCCGCGCAGGGAATACGGGGGCACAGGCCTTTTATGCAGCCGAGGGGTTTCAACCCTTGGCGCGGCGCAAAGCCTATTACCCCGCCGCGCATCCCAGTGCCGCACGAGAAGATGCGCTGATTTTGGTGCGCCCACTATGACCAGCCTGCGGCAGCACTATTTGCTGGATGCGCTGGGTCTTGCGCCCCGCTGGCAGTTGCGCCATGACCCCAATCCGCCCCCAATGGTATCGCTTGAACCTGAAACGCAAGCACTTGTCGCCCCCGCGTGCCCTTCCGCATGGCTCACCCTTGAACAGTCCGTAGCAGGCTGTACGGCGTGCGACTTGGCTTCAAGCCGCACACAGACTGTGTTTGGACGAGGTAATCCACATGCACGCTGGCTGCTGGTCGGCGAAGCCCCTGGCGAGCAAGAAGACCGGCAAGGTTTGCCTTTTGTCGGACCGGCGGGTCAGCTGCTGGATGCCATGCTGCGTAGTCTGGGCTTAAACCCCGCCACGGATGTGTATATTGCCAATGTGCTGAAATGCCGCCCGCCGCGCAATCGCAACCCGCAAGCCAATGAAATTACGGCGTGCCAGCCTTTTTTGGCGCAGCAAATCGCGCTGATGCAGCCCCAGTTGATTTTGGCACTCGGCAGCTTTGCCGCGCAGAGCTTGTTGAACACAGAGACACCAATAGGCAAGCTGCGCGGGCAGTGCCATGATTATCAAGGCATTCCGCTGATTGCAAGCTACCATCCCGCGTATTTGCTCCGCACGTTGCGAGACAAGGCCAAAGCGTGGCAAGACCTTTGCTTGGCGATGCGCACAGTCGCGGCAAAATAAGCGTACCTCGGCCTCTCCCCCAGCCCGACCAGTGCGCCCCCAAATAGACGTAAAAAAACCTCCAAGCACAAGTGCAGGAGGTTTTTTTGTGCCACCAGAAACGGCTGATTGTTACTTCAGCTTGGTTTCTTTGTAAACGACATGCTTACGAATGACGGGATCAAATTTCTTGATTTCCATCTTCCCTGGCATAGTGCGTTTGTTTTTGGTGGTGGTGTAGAAGTGACCCGTGCCAGCAGTCGATTCCAGTTTAATTTTGTCGCGCATGATATTGAACCTTTAACTCAGTGCTAATCGCCGCAAAATCAAGCTTCGCCGCGTGCGCGCAAATCTGCGAGCACAACGTCGATACCGAGTTTGTCGATAGTCCGCAACGCAGCGTTAGAAATACGCATACGCACCCAGCGATTTTCGCTTTCAACCCAAAAACGACGATACTGCAGATTAGGCAGAAAACGACGCTTGGTCTTGTTATTGGCGTGGGAAACATTATTTCCCGTCATCGGACGCTTGCCGGTGACTTTACAAACTCGCGCCATGTGACTTTACTCCCAAGAAACCAGTAAAACGTGCTTTATATCATAAAAGCCAGACTCGACTCAAGTATCCTGTGCCGAGCAGACTGTGAGCATTTGGCGTGGCGGGTGTTTTCGCGATAAAATCCCCCATTCGATTAGGCGCGTTCTCCTATGACCCAATATATTTTTGTTACTGGTGGTGTGGTTTCTTCGCTTGGCAAAGGCATCGCTGCCGCTTCCATTGCAGCCATTCTTGAATCGCGTGGTCTGCAAGTGACCATGCTCAAGCTCGACCCCTACATCAACGTCGATCCGGGCACGATGAGCCCCTTTCAGCACGGCGAGGTCTTTGTGACCGAAGACGGCGCAGAAACCGACCTCGACCTCGGCCACTACGAGCGCTTTATCCGCGCCAAGATGAAGAAGTCCAACAACTTCACCACGGGGCAGGTTTACGAGTCCGTTATCACCAAAGAACGCCGTGGCGACTACTTGGGTGGCACGGTGCAGGTGATTCCCCATATCACCGACGAAATCAAAGCCAAAATCCATGCCGGTGCGGGCAATGCCGAAGTCGCAATTGTCGAAATCGGCGGCACGGTAGGCGATATTGAATCCCTCCCCTTCCTTGAAGCCATTCGCCAAATGCGCTCCAACTTGGGTCGTCGCAACGTCATGTATGTGCATCTCTCTTATGTGCCTTACATTGCCACCGCAGGCGAAATCAAAACCAAGCCGACCCAACATTCGGTTAAAGAATTGCGCGAAATCGGCATTCAGCCCGATATTTTGCTCTGCCGCATGGACCGCCCGCTGCCGGACGAAGAACGCCGCAAAATCGCCCTGTTCTGTAATGTCGAAGAAAACGCCGTCATTGGCTGCTACGACGCAACCAGCATCTACAAAATCCCGGCCCAGCTTCATGCCCAAGGGATTGATGACCTGATTGCCGAACATCTACAGCGCACCGAACTCCCCCCCGCTGACTTGTCTGTTTGGATCAAAATTGTCGATGCACTCGAACATCCCAACCGTGCGGTTAATATCGCCATGGTGGGCAAATACGTTGACCTGACCGAATCGTACAAATCCCTGTCCGAGGCACTGAGCCACGCTGGTATTCATACCCGCAGCCAAGTCCACATCCATTACATCGACTCCGAAGAAGTCGAGCGCGATGGCTGTGCCGCACTCGACAACATGGATGCCATCTTGGTACCAGGCGGCTTTGGCAAGCGCGGGGTCGAAGGCAAAATTTTGGCGGTGAAATACGCACGGGAACACAACATTCCCTACTTGGGCATCTGCCTTGGGATGCAAATCGCTTTGATTGAATACGCCCGCGATGTGGCCGGTCTGGCTCAAGCCAACTCGACCGAATTTGATGCCGGCACAGATTATCCGGTGGTCGCACTGATTGAAGAGTGGGTCAACCACGATGGCAAAATCGAAACCCGTACCGAAAATGCCAACCTCGGCGGCACCATGCGCTTGGGCAGCCAAGGCTGTGACCTAGAGGCCGACTCGCTGGCAGCACGGATTTACGGCAGCAACAGCATCACCGAGCGTCACCGCCACCGCTACGAAGTCAACAACCACTACATCGCACGTCTTGAAGCTGCAGGACTGAAAATCAGCGGGCGTTCCACAGGACACGAGCAGCTGGTCGAAACCATCGAGCTGCCTAACCACCCTTGGTTCTTTGCCTGCCAGTTCCATCCCGAGTTCACCTCGACCCCCCGCGATGGGCATCCGCTGTTCACAGCCTACATCGAAGCCGCACTGGCCTACCGCGCCAGCAAAGCGTAATACAGCCCTGTTGGGGCTTCGCCGCCCCAACAGCTTGGTTCGCCCTTCCCAGAAAGCCTTGCTATGAAATTGTGCGGATTTGACGTTGGTCTTGAACACCCTCTTTTTTTGATTGCGGGTCCTTGCGTCATTGAGAGCGAACAAATGGCGCTCGACACCGCAGGGCAACTCAAAGAAATCACCCAAGCCCTCGGCATCCCCTTTATCTACAAATCCAGCTTCGACAAAGCCAATCGCAGTGCAGGCAGCTCTTTTCGGGGTCTGGGCATGGACGAAGGTCTGCGTATCTTGGCCGAGGTCAAACGCCAAATCGGTGTGCCCGTACTGACCGATGTGCATGAAATTGCCGAAATCGCCCCTGTTGCTGCGGTCGTCGATGTGCTGCAAACCCCCGCTTTCTTGTGCCGCCAAACTGACTTTATCCAAGCAGTGGCCTGCGCTGGCATCCCTGTCAACCTCAAAAAGGGGCAGTTTCTCGCCCCTAGTGACATGAAAAACGTGGTGGAAAAAGCCCGTACAGCCGCGCTGCAAGCCGGTGGTGATGGGCAAAACATCATGGTGTGCGAACGCGGCGCCTCGTTTGGCTACAACAATTTGGTCTCCGACATGCGGAGCTTGGCCATCCTGCGCGAAACCCAATGCCCCGTGGTATTTGATGCGACCCACTCGGTACAGCTCCCTGGTGGGCAAGGCACCGTGTCGGGGGGGCAGCGCGAATTCGTCCCCGTTTTAGCACGCGCAGCTATCGCCGCCGGCGTAGCAGGGCTGTTTATGGAAACCCACCCCGACCCTGCCAAGGCCTTGTCGGATGGCCCCAACGCGTGGCCTCTCCCCAAGATGAAAGCCCTGCTGGCAACGCTCAAAGCCTTGGATGATTTGGTAAAATCAATCCCTTTTGCTGAGCAATCGCTGTAAGAACCTGTTTACGAACTGCGATACTCGGGTGATCCTGCGTTGAAATTCACAAAAAAATGCGTCTGAACTCAAGTCCAACGGTGCTTTTTTCCGAATTTCGCCTTGGCTGACCCATCGTTCGCTAGTTCGTAAACAGGTTCTAATACACGCTGCTTACCCTTTTCCCTTTAACCTGTCCGCCCCCTTTAGCCCGCTTTTTTAGAGGAAACTATGAGTTCGATTATTGATGTTATCGCCCGTGAAATTTTGGATTCACGCGGCAACCCCACCGTAGAAGCCGATGTTTTACTGGAATCCGGCGTCATGGGGCGTGCTGCTGTGCCGTCGGGCGCATCAACCGGTGAAAAAGAAGCCCTAGAACTGCGTGATGGCGACAAAAAACGCTACCTCGGCAAGGGCGTACTCAAAGCGGTTGAAAACATCAACACCGAAATCTGCGAAGCGATTGTCGGGCTGGATGCGGCTGACCAAACCTTTATCGACAAGACCTTGATTGCCCTCGACGGCACCGAAACCAAAGGCCGCCTTGGCGCGAATGCCCTGCTGGCGGTCTCGATGGCCGTGGCACGCGCTGCTGCCGAAGATGCCGGCTTGCCCTTGTATCGCTACCTAGGCGGCGCAGGCCAAATGGCCATGCCCGTCCCCATGATGAACGTCATCAATGGTGGCGCACATGCCAATAATAGCTTGGATATTCAAGAGTTTATGATTATCCCTGTGGGTGCGGACAGCTTCCGTGAAGCCCTGCGTTGTGGTGCAGAAATTTTCCATACCCTGAAAAAAATCTGCGCAGACAAAGGCCACTCTACCGCCGTGGGTGACGAAGGCGGCTTTGCCCCTAACCTCGCCACCAACGAAGACGCGCTCAAGCTGATTCTGGAAGCCATCGAAGCTGCAGGCTACGTCCCAGGTCAAGATGTCTTGCTGGCCTTGGATTGCGCCTCTAGCGAATTTTACAAAGACGGCAAATACCAGCTGGCGGGCGAAGGCTTGGCACTGACCAGCACCCAATTTGCAGATTATCTGGCCACCCTGTGCGACACCTACCCCATCATCTCGGTCGAAGACGGCATGAGCGAGCACGACTGGGCCGGCTGGAAAATCCTGACCGATAAGCTCGGCGACCGCGTGCAACTGGTTGGCGATGACGTGTTTGTGACCAACCCCAAAATTTTGGCCGAAGGCATCAAGCAAGGCATTTGCAATTCCCTGCTGGTCAAAATCAACCAAATCGGCACCCTGACCGAAACCCTGCAAGCCGTTGAACTGGCCAAACGCTCCGGTTACACCAGCGTAATGAGCCACCGCTCTGGCGAAACCGAAGACAGCACCATTGCCGATTTGGCCGTGGCGACCAACTGCATGCAAATCAAAACCGGCTCGCTGTCGCGCTCCGACCGCATGGCCAAGTACAACCAACTGCTGCGAATTGAGCAAGAACTCGGCGAAGCAGCGTTCTACCCAGGGCGTGGTGCGTTTTACCACCTCAAGTAAAGCGGTCTTATGCGCCCCTTCACCCTCGTGCTGATTGCCTTGCTTGCCGCGCTGCAATGGCCACTGTGGCTAGGCAAAGGCAGTTGGCTGAGAGTGTGGCAGCTTGATGCCCAGTTGCTTGAACAGCGTACCGCGAACGAAAACCGCGTCACGCGTAACTTAGCCCTGACCGCCGAGGTGAACGACCTCAAGCAAGGGCTGAATGCCATCGAAGAACGCGCCCGCAGCGAGCTGGGCATGGTGAAGCCAGAAGAAGTCTTTTTCCAGATTCTGGAACGCCAACCCGGCCCACCGCCCACCACGTTCACGCCCAGTAGCCCCGCGACTGTGGCAGAACGTTAGGCGGCCTCTACTGCTGTGCCCCAAAAAACGCCCCCTCAAGCAGCTTGAGGGGGCGTTTTTTTAGATTTTTTACCAGCGGGCAAGCGGCAAAATTTGCCTGAATCTGTACGCTACACGCTTCAGCGCATGGGCGATTGGCCTGCAAATCTGGTAAAGTGCCGCGATTCTTTCTGACTAAAAAGCGAGCCTGCCGTGGTATCCATTATCGAAGCTGCAGGGTGGCCCATTTGGACCATCATCTTGGCCTCTATCTTGTCTGTCGCCATTATCATCGAGCGACTGTATAGCCTCCGCCAATCCCTTGTTGCCCCCGCTGGCACGCTCGAAAATGTCATCCAAGCCTATCAAGGACGCGAGGCAGACGAGGCCTTTATCACCGAACTCAACGCCGCCTCACCGCTGGGTCAGATTTTGGCAGCAGGGCTGAAAACCGCCGATAGCTCGCGCGAACTGATGAAAGAGTCCATCGAAGAAACCGGCCGCGCCGTCGCCCATGACCTTGACCGCTTTATGACCACGCTCGGCACCATTGCCGCGATGGCACCCTTGCTCGGCTTGCTCGGCACGGTGGTCGGCATGATTGAGATTTTTGGTTCACAAGCCCCCAGCGGAGCCAATCCACAGCAATTGGCACAGGGCATTTCCGTTGCTCTCTACAACACCGCGTTTGGTCTGATTGTCGCCATCCCCAGCATGATTTTTTACCGCCATTTCCGTGCCAAGGTCGATGCGCTGGTGGTGGGCATGGAGCAGCAGGCCATTCGCTTGGTCGATACCGTTCACACAGCGGGTAGCTCACGCCGCCTGCGCTAAGGAGACCCGCCATGAACTTTAGCCGTGGGCGCAAACGCGAAGAACCCGAAATCAACTTTATTCCGCTGATTGATTTGCTGCTGGTCATCCTGATTTTCTTGATGGTCACCACCACCTACAACCGGTTCGCCGAGCTAAAAATCAACCTCCCCGCCGCCAGTGCCGACGCGCCCGCCGAAAAAACCCACGAGATTCGGGTCGCCGTGGCAGCGGATGGGCAGTATCGGGTCAACGACCAAGTCGCCGATGTCAGCAGCTTGGCTAACGCGCTCAAAGCCGCTGCAGGCAGCCAAGCCGACCCCACCGTGGTGATTGAGGCCGATGGCAAAGCCACCCACCAAGCCGTGGTGTCGGTGATGGAAGCCGCCCGCCAAGCCAACTTGGGCAAACTGACCTTTGCCACGCGTGCCCCTGCACGGTGAGCTTTGAGCAGCGTCTGATTCAACACTGGTACGGCACGCCCGATAGCGGGCTGTGGTGGCTGCACCCCCTGTCTTGGCTGTTTGCAGGGGTCAGCTACCTGCGCCGTGCGCTGTATCGCTGGGGAGGACTCTCGGCCTATCAGCCCCCTGTACCGCTGATTGTGATTGGCAATTTGACCGTCGGCGGTGTCGGCAAAACCCCGCTCACCCTGCATTTACTGGCCGCACTGCGCCAACGGGGCTGGCAGGTTGGCGTGGTTAGCCGAGGCTATGGCGGGACGGCACAGCAGCCGCAAATCGTCTTGCCCAGCCATACCGCCAACCATGTGGGCGACGAGCCCCTGCTCTATGCCCAAGCGGGGTTTCCGGTGGCGATAGGCCGCCAACGTGCCGCAGCCGTCCGCACCTTATTGGCCGCATATCCCCAACTAGACCTGCTGCTGGCCGATGATGGCTTGCAGCATTACGCCTTGGGTCGCACCCTCGAAGTGGTTGTGATAGACGGCGCACAAGGGCTGGGCAATGGTCGTCTCTTGCCCGCCGGCCCCCTGCGAGAATCTGCGGCACGGCTGGCGACGGTTCATGCCCTCGTCGTCCACCAAACCGGCGACCTGCCGCCGCGACTCCCCGACCTCCCCCCCGCCTTGCCGCGCTTTACCATGCGGCTGACTCCCGCGCCGTTCTATGCCCTGTCCGCCCCCCATCTGACCCGCTCCGCCGCCGACTTTGCGGGGCTGAAGGTCGTGGCATTAGCGGGCATCGGCCATCCACCGCGCTTTTTTGCCACGCTGACGGCCTTGGGACTGGTGCCGGTCGCGTGCCACGCCTTCCCTGACCACCACCGCTACACCGCCACCGACCTCCCCGCCGAGGCCGATGCCATTGTGGTGACAGAAAAGGATGCCGTAAAATTGCGCGGCTTAGATAATGGTAAACTCTGGGTCTTACCCGTCGCCGCGACGCTAATGCCTGACTTGGCTGACTGGCTGACTTCCACCCTAAAAAAGAGCGTGTATGGACAGCAAACTGCTTGAAATCCTGGTGTGCCCCCTGTGCAAATCCCCTTTGTTTTACAACAAAGTTGCCCAAGAGCTGATTTGCCGTGCCGACCGTCTGGCCTTCCCGATTAAAGACGGCATCCCGATGATGCTCGAAGGCGAAGCACGGCAGCTCCCAGCGGACGAGGACATCCCCCGTGCCTGAGTCTTTGGCCACCCGCTTTTGGGTTGTGGTGCCGGCGCGGCTGCATTCCACCCGCCTGCCCAACAAGCCACTGGCTGACATTGCCGGTTTGCCGATGGTAGTGCGCGTAGCACACCAAGCCGCCCAAAGTGCCGCCCATCACGTCGTGGTCGCCACCGACCATGCCGACATCGTCCAAGCCTGCGCCGCCCACGGCGTGACCGCTTACCTGACCTCGGCTGACCACCCCTCGGGTACAGACCGATTGGCCGAAATGGCCGACCTGCTGAACCTGCCCGACGAAGCCATTGTGGTCAACGTACAGGGTGACGAGCCGCTGATTGACCCCGCCCTGATTGACCAGCTCGCCAGCTTAATGGCCGAAGGCACCGCCCCGATGGCCACGCTGGCGCATCCCATTCATCAAGCCGCTGAGCTGTTTAATCCTAACGTGGTTAAAGTGGTGCTTGACCAGCAATCGCACGCCCTTTACTTTAGCCGTGCCCCTATTCCCTATGCCCGTGATGCGTTTGCCCACAGCACGGACAGCCTGCCGCCTGACCTACCGGTTTTGCGGCATATTGGTCTATATGCCTATCGGGCGGGGTTTCTCCGTCACTACCGTGAACTGGCCCCGTCTCCGCTAGAGACCATCGAAGCACTCGAACAACTGCGCGTGCTTTGGCATGGTTACGCCATCGCGGTTGGCGTAATTGCTGCCGCCCCGCTTGCCGGTGTCGATACCCCCGAAGACCTTGCTCGCGTCCGTGCCCACTTTGGCGCACAGCCTACCCTCTCACCGCAATTTTCATAACATATGGAGTTTGACACGATGAAACTGATTCTGTTGGGCGCACCCGGCGCAGGTAAAGGCACACAAGCTAACTTCATCAAAGAAAAATTTGGCATTCCCCAAATTTCCACCGGCGACATGCTGCGTGCTGCGGTTAAAGCCGGCACGCCGATGGGCTTGGCCGCTAAAAAAATCATGGATGCGGGCGGTTTGGTTTCCGACGAAATCATCATTGGCTTGGTCAAAGACCGTATCGCCGAAGCTGATTGCGCCAATGGCTTCCTGTTTGACGGCTTCCCCCGCACCCAACCCCAAGCCGATGCCATGAAGGCCGCCGGCGTAAATATCGACTTCGTGGTTGAAATCGACGTACCCGACGCAGACATCATCGACCGCATGTCTGGCCGCCGTGTGCATGTGGCTTCGGGTCGCACCTATCACATCAGCTACAACCCGCCCAAAGTCGAAGGCAAAGACGACGAAACCGGCGAAGAGCTGATTCAACGTGCCGATGATGCCGCTGATACCGTCAAAAAACGTCTGGACGTGTATCACGAGCAAACCGAAGTGCTGGTCGGCTACTACTCCAACATGGCCGCCAGCGGCGATGCCAACGCCCCTCAGTATGTCAAAGTGCCAGGTGTAGGCTCGGTTGATGGCATTCGTGATGCGGTATTCCGCGCATTGGGTGTTTAAGGCCTAATCCGCCCAGCCCATACGGCATTACGCCCAGCAAAAACCCCCATCCCGCCCCCGCCGGATGGGGGTTTTTGCTACAATTTAACCTCTCTTTTTACGCCAAAATGATGCCTCCATGACCCTCAAAAATGCCTTTTATGCCCAATCCGGTGGTGTCACCGCCGTTATCAACGCTTCTGCTGCTGGCGTGATTGAAACCGCCCGCCACCATGCTGACAAAATTGGCAAAGTCTATGCAGGCCGCAATGGCATTATCGGCGCACTGACCGAAGACCTCATCGACACCAGCCTAGAATCCGATGCCGCGATTGCCGCACTCAAGCACACCCCTAGCGGCGCGTTTGGCTCGTGCCGCTACAAACTCAAAAGCCTAGAAACCCACCGTGCCGAATACGAACGGCTTATCGAAGTGTTTAAAGCCCACGACATTGGCTACTTCTTTTATAACGGCGGCGGCGATTCGGCCGATACCTGTCTCAAAATTTCGCAACTGTCCGAAACCTTGGGCTACCCCATCCAAGCCATTCACGTCCCTAAAACCGTCGATAACGACTTGCCGATTACCGACTGCTGCCCAGGCTTTGGCTCGGTGGCCAAGTACGTCGCCACCTCGATTCGTGAAGCGGGCTACGATGTCGCCTCGATGGCTAAAACCTCCACCAAAGTGTTTATCTTGGAGGTCATGGGTCGTCACGCCGGTTGGATTACCGCCGCCTGTGGCTTGGCTTCCGAAGCCGTCGGCGAAGCCCCCCATATCCTGCTCTTCCCCGAAGTCCGCTTTGACGAAGCCGCGTTTTTGGCGCGGGTCGATGCCTGCGTCAAAGAACACGGCTATTGCGTGATTGGCGTGTCGGAAGGGATTCGCAATGCCGATGGCAGCTTTGTCGCCGAAACAGGGCTGAAAGATGCTTTTGGTCATGCCCAACTGGGCGGGGTTGCTCCCGTTTTGGCGCAGCTGATTAAGTCGCGCTTGGGCTACAAATACCACTGGGCGGTCGCCGATTATCTGCAACGCGCCGCTCGCCATATCGCCTCGCAAGTGGACGTAGACCAAGCCTACGCCCTCGGCAAAGCTGCCGTAGAAATGGCACTGGCTGGCCAAAATTCGGTCATGCCGACCATCGACCGCATCGCCGACGCACCTTACCAATGGCGTATCGGCATGGCCGAGCTCAAAGACGTGGCCAACGTGGAGAAATTCATGCCTGCGGATTTTATTACCGCCGATGGCTTCCACATCACCGAAGCCTGCCGCCGCTATCTGTCCCCGCTGATTCAGGGCGAAGCCTTCCCGCCGTTTAAAAATGGCCTACCGGACTATGTCCGCCTGCAGAATCAAGCGATTGTGCCGAAGCTGCCGGTGTTTACCCTCGCTTAAACAAGCCGTACCGCATTAAAAAACCACCCCCAGCATGGATTTGCTGGGGGTGGTTTTTTTTAGAGGTGTGCGACGCAGGCCTACTGCACTGCCCCCTCGCCGCTGGGGGTCAGCACAGGGTTTGGCTTTTAGCTCTGGCTGCGTCGCCAGCCACCACCCCGTCCGGCTTTGCCGTCCACCCCTCCTCCGACGACGGAGGAGAATAAAAGCCAGTTCGCTACGGGTTCTTACTGCGCCGCCCCCCGCTGCTTGGCACGCTCAGCCCGTGCAGCCAGCTCCGCCGGTGCGGTAGCCGCCGTTTCCCAGCCCGCCAGATGCCGCTGACAGAGGTCGGCGAGGGCATCGACCCACGCCGCATCGTCATTCAGGCAAGGGATATAGGCAAACCGCTGCCCCCCCGCAAGGTGGAAGGTTTCCTTGCCCTCGAGGGCGATTTCTTCCAGCGTCTCTAGGCAATCTGCCACAAAGCCAGGGCAAAGCACGTCAATCGAAGCCCCCGCCCGCCCCAAGGCCGCCAAGACCTCGCTGGTATAGGGTTGCAGCCACGCCGCCCGCCCAAAACGCGACTGGAAACACACCACATACTGGTCTTCGGTCAGCCCAAGGGCTTCGGCCAAGAGACGACCGGTTTTGTGGCATTCGCAGTAATAGGGGTCGCCCAAGTCCAGCGACCGGCGGGGCAGGCCGTGAAAGCTCATCACCAGCTTATCGCCCCGCCCCTGCACCGCCCAATGCGCCTGCACCTTGGCAGCAAGCGCGGCGATATAGCCCGCATCGTCGTGAAAATGGCGAAGGGTGCGGACATCCGGCATCGACCGCAGCTGCATTAGGGTACGGAATACCGCATCCAGTGCGGTGGCCGAGCTGGATGCGGCGTATTGCGGATACAGCGGCACACACAAAAACTGCGTCACCCCCGCCGCCCGCATCCGCTGAATCACGGTTTCCACCGCTGGCTGGCCGTAGCGCATGGCGTAATCCACCACTACGTTGGGCAGGGTCGCACTGAAGCGTTGGGCTAGCTGCTCGGTTTGTCGTTGGGTATGCACTGCCAAGGGTGAGCCTTGTGGCAGCCAAATACTGGTGTATTTTTTGGCGGATTTTGCGGGGCGGGTGGTCAGAATAAAGCCATTCAAAATCACTGACCACAGCAGGCGGGGGATTTCAATCACACGGCGGTCAGACAAGAACTCGCGCAAATAGGGGCGCAGCGCCGAGGACGTAGGGGCTTTGGGCGTACCGAGGTTAATCAGCAGCACCCCGATACGCGGGGATTGGGCATGGCTAAAGTGGGGTTCAGGTAAAAAATCAGCCATCAAAACAACTCCTCGGGGTCAGGGGAAAAATATATGGGCACGGCACTACAGGACGGTCTGGTTGCCATCGCCATCCGCCGCAGAGAGGTGGCCATTGGCTTCCATCCTATCCAGCAAGGCAATGGCACGGTTGTGGCCAATACGTAAATGGCGTTGCAGCATCGTGGGCGTGCTTTTACCCGTTTTACGGATGATGTTTAGGGCTTCTTGGTACAGCGGGTCGCTCTCTTGAATCGGTGTAGCACGATACGGGGTGTTGCGCTTTAACAGGGCTTTTTCATAGTCCGGCGCACCGGTCGCATTGACGCAATCCACCACACGCTGAATTTCTTCCGCCGTAGCAAAAAGACCGTGTAAGCGCAGTGGGTGGTCAATCCCAGGCGGTTTGTAAAGCATATCGCCGCCGCCCAGCAGCACTTCCGCACCGCCTTGATCAAGAATGGTGCGGCTGTCGATTTTGTTCAGCACTTGTAAGCCAATCCGCGCCGGCACGTTGGCTTTGATCATGCCGGTAATCACATCCACCGCAGGGTGGTGTGTCGCCAAAACAAGGTGTATCCCTGCCGCACGGGCTTTTTGGGTCAGCAGGGTAATGTAATCTTCGCTTTCCTTGCTGGCCACCATCATCAGGTCAGCCAGTTCACTCACCATCACCACAATTGGCACCAGTACGGGCGGCGGCGGCGGCGGGGGAGAGCTGGGGCGAGGATAGACCCGCCCTATCGGCTTATTGGCTTCGACCTCGGCCAGCACAGCCTCGTTATAGCTGGCCAAGCTGCGGGTGCCGCGTTCCGCCATCAGGGCGTAGCGGTTTTCCATCTCGGTCACGCACCACTGCAGGGTATGCAGTGCCTGCTTGGTTTCCGACACAATCGGGCAAAGCAAGTGAGGCAGGTGGGCATAGGGAAAAAGTGTGGCGTTTTGGGGGTCAATCAGAATCAAGCGCAGCTCACGGGGGGTGGCTTTATACAGCAGCGACAACAATATGCCATGCAATACGGTGGACTTGCCCGTGCCTGGCGCACCCGCCAGCAAGAGATGCGGCATTTTGGCTAAATCGACCACAATCGGCTTGCCGGTCGTGGTTTTGCCCAAGGCCAGCGAGAGCGGGGAGGCACTGTTTTGATAGGCTTCCGATCCCAGTAGCTCGGCAGGGCTGACGGTTTGCGGTGTGGGGTTAGGCAGCTCCACCCCCATGCAGCCGGTCTTGCCCGGGATAGACTCAATCAGCCGTACCGACACCATAGACAAGGCTCGCGCCAAGTCTTTGCCTAGATGCAGGGTATCGGGCAGGGGGGCATCCCCGATGGGTTCAAACTCGTAACGCGTCACCATCAAGCCAGGATAAGCCGCCAGCACCACCACGTTAAAGCCCAGTTCGGCCAGCTTACGCTCTAGGTGGCGCGAGGTAAACGCGAGGGTTTCGGTACTGGCAATCTCCAAGCTTTGGGTAGGCGGGAACAGTAGATTAAGCGGCGGCAGCGGTAAGGGCGGGGGCATTTCGGTAGCCAACGTCGCTTCGGGCGGGACTTCTGTGTTGAGCGCAGGTTTGGCTGTCTGTGCAATTTTCCCAGCGGTCGGTGCATCCTCGGTGGGGGTACCCATCAAGAGCATGTCTATCATTGGTGGCTCAATATGCAGCGAGGGCGCGTCTTCAAACCGCTTTTTCTCTTCATCGATGAGTTCTGAGCGGCGTTGGGCGGCTTCCCGGCCAATGGCGCGGTCTTGCCGCGCTTGCCAGCTGTGAATGCACCACAGCACGCTGTCTTCTAACGCCCCCCCCAAGGATTCGGCCAGATGCAGCCACGAGAAACGCACCCACAGCGAAAACCCCGTCCCCATGCCAATCAGCAACAAGACGCTGGCGGTATTCGCCCCGACCCCTTGGGCAAGCAGCCGTCCGATAAGCTGCCCCAGCAGCCCTCCGGCCATACTTGGCAAGGGAAAGGGCTGGTGCTGGGTGAGGCGCAAAAATTCAAGCCCCATGCTGCTGACCAACAACAGACCCCACGCCAAGGAGCTGAGCCACGTCAACGGCGGCAAACTGCGATACCGCCAAAATAGCATCAACATCAAAAATCCCACGCTCCACCACGCCGACAAGCCAAACAGCAGCAAGCACAAATCTGCCGTCCACGCGCCCAGCACCCCACCAAAATTATGCCGTGTTGGGGTGCTGCCGCTATGTGACCACGCGCTGTCGGTAGGGGCATAGCTGGCCAAGGACAGCGCGAAAAAAAGCGTCAGCCCAAGCAAAAAAAACCAGCCTGCTTCGTTGAATAATAAGGTGAATTTTGAGGCTTGGGGGGCGGGAGCTTTGTTCCGCACCACAGAGGCTTTACGCTTAAACGGTCGCATGGGGCTTCGCTAAAGTCGAGGTGGGGCGATTATAACGGCAACCCCCGCAGCATGGCGGGGGTGTGGTGTTTTCAGCGCAAGGGGAAGTTCTGGTTTCTAGTAATCGGTGCGCCGCCACAAAGGCATAATGGCTGTTATGGAACGTCTTCAAGCTTTTA
>OBMA010000222.1_pt1 | contig 31204 bp, 22 predicted proteins | sample 1539141 | NCBI WGS metagenome assembly OBMA01 (sample SAMEA3991484, study PRJEB22521) | metagenome | biome: anthropogenic terrestrial biome; feature: sewage plant; material: raw primary sludge | place: Sweden | collected 2012-09-26
AGCCGTCTGGCTTGGCCATCAGACCCCGCATACCGGCCACCTGGCGGATCTGGGCGGCAGAACCCCGGGCTTAACACGGTGAAGGCCAAGTAATGGCAGGTCGGTATGTTGAACAAATAAAGATGAACCCGTGTGCGTTATCCATACGGGTTTATCTTGTTTAAAAAAGAGTCGGTTCGTTTATGCTTTTTTGCTGTAAATATCGGGTGAGAACGTTCTACATGGTGGCTTCGGTTATCTTGCTTTGTTCGTGCCACTCGCAGGCAGACAAGGATGTGTTGGCAGAGGTGGGAGATGCCGTGCTCTATGCCAACGAGGTCTCATTCTCGGTCCCCAAAGGCTTGACTCCCAAAGACAGTCTGCTGGCAGCAAAAAAGTATGTGCATGACTGGGTGGTAGACCAGATGATGCTTCAAGAGGCGGAATCGAAGGTCGATAGTAGTGACCAGATAGACGAGATGGTTGATGAATATCGCCGTTCTCTTTACATTTACGCTTACCAGAAGCAGATGCTTGAAGCTAATGTGCAGCAGACCGTCTCGGATGAAGAGGTGGCTGATTTCTATAGTAAGAATAAGGAATCTCTGCTACTGAGTGAAACCATATTAAAGGGCTTCTATGTGGTGATGCCAGCGCAAAGTCACGAATTGGGAGATATGCGTAAGGCAATGTCGGCAAAGGAAATGGATAAGGTGGAATCGATAGCTGTGAAAAACGGTGCGGTCACCTCCTATTTTACTGATGGGTGGAAGCCTGTTTCCGAGTTGCGGAAAAACGGCTTTTTATCGTTGAACACCAACGGCAATTATCCTTCCGACCATCTTTTCACGTTTTCTGAAGATGGAAAGGTATATATGCTCTTTGTCGTAGAAAGTGCCCGTGCCGGAGCTGTACAACCGTTGGACTATGCATCGATGCAAATCAGGATGATGCTTATGGAACAACGTAAACAAGCCTATCTTTCCCGTTTGAGAAGCTCTTTGTATCAAAAGGCCATAAAGCAGGGCCAAGTGTCGAAATGACATTGTCTCTGTCATATTTAGTGAATATATTATCGATTTTATGAATAAAAAGATTGTTGGTTTTCTTTCTCTGTTGCTGGCTTTTGGCCCAACTGTGATTGCACAGCGCAATGTGGTAGATGAAGTGGTGTGGGTAGTTGGTGACGAGGCAATCCTGCTGTCGGATGTGGAGGAACAGCGCCTTCGTGCTGAGTATGAGGGTACTCCCATACCGGGCAATCCGTATTGCTACATTCCAGAGCAGTTGGCGCTTCAGAAACTGTATCTTGACCAGGCGCGTATCGACAGTATCAACATTGATGATAAACAAGTACAACAGCAGGTAGAACAACGAATAAATTATCTGATGGGTCAGTTGGGTTCGCCAGAGAAAGTGGAAGCCTATTTTGGCAAGCCGATGGATGCAATCCGCGATAATATGTCGGATATGGTCAGAAATCAGTTGACCATACAGCAGGAACAGCATAAGATTGTCGGTGACATTAAGCCAACACCTGCCGAAGTGCGCCGATTCTTTAATCAGTTGCCAGCCGACAGCATTCCTATGATTCCAGAGGAAGTGGAAGTCCAAGTCATTTCTGTCAGTCCAAAAGTCCGTCAGTCTGCCATTGACGCGGTTAAAAATAGATTGTATGATTTCCAAAAGCGGGTGGAGTCCGGCGAATCCAGTTTCTCAACTTTGGCGGTCCTTTATTCTGAAGATATGGAATCAGCCAAGAGAGGTGGAGAATTGGGTTATATGGGCAAAGGTCAACTGGTGCCAGAGTATGCTGAGGTAGCCTTTGCATTAAAAGATCCAACCAAAGTGTCGCGCATTGTCAAATCGGACTATGGCTATCATATCATACAGCTGATTGACCGAAAAGATGACCGTGTCAACACCCGTCACATTTTGTTAAAGCCAGAGATATACCTGGCAGACCGTGATTCAGCCAAACGTGCCATGGATAGTCTGGCCAATACTATCCGTTTAGGCAAAATGCCTTTCGAGGCAGCGGTGTCGCTCTATTCAACCGATAAAAATACGAAAAATAGCGAGGGCCTTCTTACCAATCCTGCCACGGGTGACACCAAATTCAATCTGAAAGAATTGTCACCTTATATAGCTTCTGTCATTTCTCCTATGAATATTGGAGAAATTTCTCGTACCTTTGCAATGAAAAACAGTAATGGCGATGACGTTTACACCATTGTCAAACTGAAGAACAGAGTGGTGCAGCACAAGGCAAATATGTCGGACGACTACATCACACTGAAAAATATGTATGTAAGCTATAAAAGCGAGGAAAAATTGCACGACTGGATTGCGGAAAAGCAAAAAAACATATATGTCAAAATCGGAGACAAGTGGAAGGATTGCGATTTCCAGTATCCAGGTTGGATAAAAGACGACAATAAAAAATGAAACTTAGAAAAATAGCAGTGATGATGCTGGTGGCGCTGGTGACAATCGAAAGTCAGGCTGCCAACATCATGCTGGAAAATTGTGAGACACTTTCTTTCAACAAGGCCCGTGGCGGAGCTTGCCAGGTGCTGCGGGGACACGTCCGTTTTCGTCAGGACCGTACGGTGATGTATTGCGACAGCGCCTATTTCTACAGTAGTCAAAATTCGTTTGATGCGTTTGGTCATGTGCGGGTTGTGCAGGATTCGACTGAACTTACGGCCAACAAAATGTTTTACGATGGCAACCTGAAATTGATGCGAGTGCGTGAGAACATCACCATGCGCAGTGGGCATTTTGTACTGACCACCCAGAAACTGGACTATTATCGTCAGCGGGGTTTTGCCTATTACGATGAAGGTGCCAAAATCACTGACCCTCAGTTCCATCTTACTTCGCGAATCGGTTATTATTATCCCCAGACGCGTCAAGCCATATTCAAGCACGATGTTGACCTTGAGAGCAAGGATTTCAAGATACATACTGACACGCTTTCTTACAATCCGCGTACGGGCATTGCCACTGTGCTGGGACCCTCCAAAATTTTCAGAGAGGGATATGTGGTGACTACCAAATACGCATGGATGAACAATAAAAAGGGAGATTTCCGTCTATATCGTCGATCTCTTATAGAGAGTACCGATGGAATGCAGCACCTCATTGCAGATACCATCTATTATAACAGAACGAAGGGGATAGCCCATGCTTACAACAACATTGACGCCTACGACTTGCGACAGCATATTGGAGGCCGTGGCAATTATGGCTATTTCAGACAGCTGCCAGTCCATTCGGGATTTCTGACACGCAATGGATATATTATGGAGTATTCATCAAAAGATACCATGTATATTCATGCCGATACGCTTTCCTTCAATTCTGATAAAAGTGACCAGCATCGCGAACTGAAAGGCCGTCACAATGTACGTTTTTTCCGCAATGATTTTCAAGGCAAATGCGAAAATATGGTATATGAGACCAAAGATTCGGTAGTGAATATGATGGGAGATCCTGTTCTCTGGTCGCAGCAGAATCAGTTGACTGGAGATACTGTGCGCTTGTATATGCGCAACAAAAAACCGGATTGGCTGCATATAACGGGAAGCGCGCTGATAGTGCAGCGAGATGATTCTCTGGACTACAACCAGCTGGCAGGTAGAGAACTGAAAGGATATTTCATTAATAACCAGATGCGTAAGGTCGATATTATAGGTAATGCGGTGTCGGTATTCTTCCCAAAAGACAAGGCTGGAGACTTGATTGGCGTCAACCGTACAGAAGGCAGCCAAATGACCATCTATATCAATGACAAGCGCAAACTGGAAAAAATATTGATGCAGCCTGGTACAGACGGTGTGATGTATCCTCCATTTGAAGCTCCTAAGGAAGTTCTCTTTCTGAAGAAATTCTCTTGGCAATACAATATCCGTCCTAAATATCCTATGGACATTTTTACCAGATACAACTGATTCTCGTTGAGAAAGAACTGAATATGAAACGCTTATTTTTAGTTGGATTTATGGGAAGTGGCAAGACGACTTCGGGCAAACGGATTGCCGAGAAGTATCATCTTGACTTTATAGATTTGGATGTCTACATAGAACAGCGTTTCCATAAATCCGTCTCCCAGATTTTTGCCGAGAAGGGAGAAGACGGTTTCCGCCAAGTAGAGCGGAATATGCTGCTTGAAGTGGCTGATTTTGAAAATGTGGTAATAGCCGCAGGTGGGGGTACTCCTTGCTTCTTCGATAATATGGAGGTGATGAACAATGCCGGAGAGACTGTGTATCTGAAAGCATCGCCGTCAGACCTTTGTACCTATCTTAAGATGAATGGCACCTCCAAACGTCCGTTGGTACGTGACAAGAGTGATGCCGAATTGCTGGACTACATTACTAAGACCTTGGCTGTGCGCGAGCCTTTCTATGCAAAGGCCAAGCACACCGTGGCGTCGGACGATTTTTCGGATGTCCTTTTTGACCAGCTGCTTGCCTGACGTCCGTCTTTCCGTTCGTTATAAATAATATTGATTATCATAAAAATATCATAGCTCATGCAGGAAAAGATTTTAATCCTCGATTTCGGCTCTCAAACTACACAGCTGATAGGCCGGCGTATCCGTGAACTGGATACCTTCTGCGAGATTGTTCCTTACAACAAATTTCCCAAAGATGATCCGTCCATCATAGGTGTCATTCTTAGTGGTTCTCCTTATAGTGTCTACGATAAGGAGGCTTTCAAGGTTGATTTGGATATGATTCGTGGCAAATATCCTATTCTGGGTATCTGTTATGGAGCTCAGTTTATCTCTTATACCATGGGGGGAAAAGTTGAGTCAGCTGGTTCACGTGAGTATGGTCGTGCCAATCTTCAATTTTTTGAGAAGTCAAATCCTCTTTTCAAAGGGTTTACTGACAACTCTCAGGTGTGGATGAGCCACGGAGATACCATTACCGCTATACCAGAAGGATTTAAAGCTATTGCCTCTACCGAGAAAGTCAAATTTGCGGCATTCCAGTCGGAAAAAGACCGGATATGGGGCGTACAGTTCCACCCAGAGGTGTTCCATTCAACGCAGGGCACCCAGTTGCTCAAAAATTTCGTGGTGGACATCTGTGGAGGCAAGCAGGATTGGAGTCCGTCCTCGTTTATTGATACTACCGTTCAGCAGCTGAAAGAGCAGCTGGGCAACGACCGTGTGGTGCTTGGACTGAGTGGCGGAGTGGATTCCAGTGTCTGTGCGGTATTGCTCAACAGAGCTATCGGAAAAAATCTGACTTGTATATTTGTGGACCATGGCATGTTGCGCAAAAATGAATTTGCCGACGTGATGCACGATTATGAGTGTCTTGGATTGAACGTGATAGGTGTGGATGCCAGCGAAAAGTTCTTTTCTGAACTTGAGGGTGTGAGTGAGCCAGAAAAGAAGCGCAAGATTATTGGCAAGGGCTTTGTGGATGTATTCAATGCAGAAGCAAAGAAAATAACCGATGCCAAATGGCTGGCTCAGGGCACCATCTATCCTGACCGCATAGAGAGCCTGAACATTACGGGTCGTACTATCAAGAGCCACCACAATGTGGGAGGCTTGCCTAAGGATATGAAACTGGAACTATGTGAGCCGCTGAAGTGGCTCTTCAAGGATGAGGTGCGCCGGGTAGGCCGCAAGTTGGGTATGCCTGAGCATCTCATTACCCGCCATCCGTTCCCTGGACCAGGTTTGGCTGTCCGTATTCTGGGCGACATCACTCGCGAAAAGGTGCGTGTGCTTCAGGATGCTGATGACATCTTTATCCGAGGCTTGCGAGATTGGAAGGTAAAAGAGGCCGATGGCACCGAAGTTGCGCTTTATGACAAGGTGTGGCAGGCTGGAGTAGTGCTGCTGCCCGTCAAGAGTGTCGGTGTTATGGGAGATGAACGTACTTATGAGCGGGCTGTTGCCTTGCGTGCTGTTACCAGCGTTGATGCCATGACGGCCGATTGGGCCCGTCTGCCTTACGAGTTTATGGCCAAGGTCAGCAATGACATTATCAACAAGGTGAAGGGTGTCAACCGTGTCTGCTACGACATCTCGTCAAAACCGCCAGCTACCATAGAGTGGGAATAAAAGAACAAGGGTGCCGACGTTTGGCCGGCCGCCTTTGCTGACAATAAAAAAGGGAATCGCATCGTGTGATGCGGTTCCCTTTTGCTATCTTTGCGAATATGATAAAGAATCTGATATTTGATTGGGGAGGAGTTCTTTCGGTGTCGGACCATGAGGCGGCAGTCGGTCGGTTCAAGGCCTTAGGATTGCGCAATGCGGAATCCTACTTCAAGGCAGGCTGCAATTGGCAATCCATATTTGGCGAGGTGGAGAGTGGAAAATTGTCGGCCGATGAATTTTTGTCGGCCTTCTCCCGTCTGTGTGGCCATCCTGTCTCCTTTGCTGAGGTGGCTTACGCCTGGTGGGGATTCTTCAGCCATTTGCAGCCAGGCATATTGCAAGCTCTCGACACATGGCACCACCATTATGACATATACCTCCTTACCAATAATAACCCTTTCATGATGAGCTATATAAGAAGCGATGATTTTGCGCCTGAAGGCCGCCCTTTCTGTACCTATTTCCGCAAAATGTATGTCAGTTGCGAGTGTCATCTAGCCAAACCAGACCCAGCTATCTATCGATATGTATTGAATGATGCGCACCTTCAGTCTTCAGAATCCATTTTTGTGGATGATCGCTTCTCCAATCTGGAAGGGGCTGCCCAAGTGGGACTTGCCACTTTTCTGGTAAAAAATGGCGAAAATTGGATACCCGAATTTGAACAGCGTCTGAATTCAGAACCCTGACAAAGCAGCCCCCACATTCTTAACAGAAAATGGAGGGCTGCAAACAACAAAAAGAAGAGTCTTTACATTATTCCTTTCCTCCTCCTAATGCCTGATACAGACTAATGACCGCCTGCATTTGCTGGTAATGGTCGCTCACATCTGCCAGTTGTGCATTCAGCAGCCCCTCTTGCGCCGTCAGAACTTCCAGATAGGAAGTGGTGCCGAGTCTGAACAGTTCACGGGTGTAGTCCACTGATTTTTGTAGTGCCTCTATTTGCAGTTTGCGTTGCGTTTCTTTCTTTTGTGCTGTATTGAAACTGCTTAAGGCATTGCATACTTCGCTGCCGGCGTTCAGCACTGTCTGCCGAAAGGCAAGGCCCGCTATCTCCTGTTGAGTCCGTGCCAGTTTCAGATTGGCCTTGTTCACCCCTCTGTTCCAGATAGGCCATAGCAAGGCGGCCGTAGCACTCTCGATCAGTTTGCCAGGATTCACAATGTAATCGCCAGCATGGTTGGTCCATCCCAGAGTGCCACTAAGAGTGATGTTTGGGTAAAAAGCCGAACGGGCCACATTGGTGGCATAGTAGGCCGAAGCCAGCGATTGTTGCGCGAGAGCCACATCGGGGCGATTGGCCAATATTTGCAAAGGCACGCCCACTTGTACCAGAGTGGGCAATTTGCTGTCGGCAAACGACCCTCTTTCAATGGAGTGGGGGGTATCGCCTATCAGTACCGATAGGGAGTTTTCCACTGTCTTTATCTGTTGTTGCAAGTCGTTGACTGAAATCTGAATGTTCAGACAGTTGGCTTCGCTCTGCGCCACAGACGCTTCGTTGGCGCGCCCTATGGTCTTCAAATCTCTCAGGGTGCTGATGCTCTCGTTCCACAGCTTTACTGTAGATTGTGTCACTTCCACCTCCTTGTCAAGCATCAGCAGCGTGTAGTATCCATTGGCGATGGAGGCCACCAGCTGAGCCTGCACTGCTTGTCGTGAAGCCTTGGCCATTTCCACATTGGCCTTGGCCGCACGTTTGTTGTTGAGCACTCCTCCGAATAGCGGAATTTGCCAGTCGGCCACCAGCGGAATATCATAAATTTTGGAGGTATTGCCATTGAACGAGGCAATGGTTCCGTCGGGAGCAAAATTCAGCGAAGGCCAGAATGCGGCTTTGCTGCTGCTTAGCAGGGCCTGAGCCTGCTCAATACGGAGCAGGCTTGCCTTTAAATTGTAATTTTGTTTCAGTCCATGCTCAATAAGGGATTGCAGGTGGGGGTCGGTAAACATTTCCTGCCATTTAAGGCTTGCCATGCAGGAGGTGTCAGTAATGGCAGTATCGCGCAGCAGGCCCGATTGCTCATTCTCATTGAACTGAGGTGCCTCAAATTTTTTATATAGATTGCAGCTGCCAAGCAGCAGCAAAGCCGATGCTATTATTAATTGTTGTTTCATTCTATCCGTTTGTTGTTATGTTGTTCAGTAGCTTCAGCGTCCAATTTGTTCAAGTCCCATTTGATGGGCTTGATTCGTTCCTGTACCTTTTCGAACAGTACAAACAGTCCGGGCACAAAGACCAGCTGGAATATCATGCCAAGCAACATTCCACCTACCGCACCGGCTCCCAGCGTGCTGTTTCCGTTGGCGCCTACACCATGGGCAAACATCATTGGCAGTAGACCTATAATCAGGGCAAAAGAAGTCATCAGAATAGGACGCAGACGGGCACAAGCCGCATCTATGGCCGATTGTATGATAGGCATTCCCTTACGTCGGCGTGCCACCCCATATTGCACTATCAGAATGGCATTCTTGCAGAGCAAGCCTATCAGCATAATGAGGGCAATCTGTAAATAGATGTTGTTCTCGGCTCCCGTCATCAGGGCAAAGATGAAACTGCCTGCCAGTCCGAATGGCACGGACAGAATGACCGCCAATGGCAGTACATAGCTTTCGTATTGTGCGCTCAACAGCAGGTAAATGAATACGAATACCAGTCCCAAAATGATGGCAGTGCTGCCAGCGCCCGTTTTTTGTTCCTCACGGGTAAGACCCGAAAAATCGTAACCGTAGCCCATCGGCAAAGTGTTTTTTGCCACCTCGGCAATGGCCTTGATAGCTTGTCCAGAACTGACGCCTGGGGCAGGTACTCCATTTACGTTGATGCTGGTGTAGAGGTTGAATCGGCCCACATAGTCGGGACCATACACCCGATGCAGTTTCACGAACTGACTGACGGGAACCATTTCCAAACCATTGCGTACCATTATCTGGTTTAGTGATTCCTCGTCGGTTCTCATGCTTGGGTCGGCTTGAATCATCACCTTGTAAAGTTTGCCGAAACTGTTGAAGTTGGAGACGTACATTCCTCCATAGTAACCTTGCAGCACCCCTAAAATCTGGGAGTTGCTGATGCCCGCCTTTTTGCATTGCGCGGCATCAATGTCAATCATGTATTGCGGAAAATTGGTACTGAACGAAGTGTAGGCCACAGAAATCTCAGGCCGGGCATTCAGCGCAGCAATGAATTTTGCCGCAATTCCGCTGAACTTGTTGATATCTCCTCCCGTCTTGTCTTGCAGCACCAGTTCAAATCCATTGGTGGCACTGTAGCCCGATACCATAGGCGGCGCAAAGTAGAGCGCGCGGGCATTACTGGTGATCTGTGGGGTATGCTGGTACAGGTAGGCTATGGCATCGTCCACCGATTCACCCTTGCCGCGTTCGTCCCAGTTCTTCATCTTACAAATGAACATACCATTGCCGCTGCCCATTCCGTCAAGGAAGTTGATACCGCTCACCTCTGTACGGTCGCGCATACCAGGCACTTTTGCAATCATGCTGTCCAGTTTCTTCATTTCGTGCTGAGTGTTCTCCATTGATGAGCCGGGAGGCATCGTCACCATGCCGAAAATGACACCCTGGTCCTCGTTGGGCACCATGCTTGTCTTTGTCACGCTCAGCAATATGGCGAATAATGCCATGGCCACTGCCACCGCAGCGCAGGAGGTCCATTTATGTGTGGCAAAGAAGATGGCAATGCTCTTGTATCGTTTGGTAAGTCGGGTGAAATTGCTGTTGAATGCCTCGTGAAAACGGTCGATGAAAGAGGAACCGACAGCCTCAGGACTTCCCTTCTTTGGCTTTAGCAGTATGGCACACAGTGCAGGACTGAGCGTGAGAGCATTGAAGGCCGATATGGCAATGGCAAAGGCCATGGTCAGTCCCATTTGTTTATAGAAAACGCCTGTCACACCATTCATGAAACTGACAGGGATGAACACTGCCATCATTACCATGGTGATGGAGACAATGGCGCCCGAAATCTCATGCATGGCATCGAGCGACGCCTGCTTGGCCGATTTATACCCCATATCCAGTTTGGCTTGTACGGCCTCCACCACCACTATGGCATCGTCCACCACTATGGCAATGGCCAGTATAAGTGCGCAAAGCGTCAGCAGGTTGATGCTGAATCCTGCCACCCATAGAAAGAAGAAAGTGCCGACCAGCGCTACCGGAATGGCAATGGTAGGAATCAGTGAGGTGCGCATATTTTGCAGAAAAATGTAGGTGACAATGAACACCAGCACAAAAGCCTCAAGCAATGTCTTGGCTACCTCATGTATCGAGGCATACAAGAACTCATTATTGTCCATCATTACCACCAGTTTCAGTCCTGGCGGAAAATCTTTTTTTGATTTGTTCAGATAGTCCGTAATGTTGTTGATGGTTTCGGTGGCATTGCTGCCAGCCATCTGAAACACCATGCACGAGGTGCCCTGTTTGCCGTCGACAGTACCTTGCACCGTGTTCTCAAACCGTCCCAGCTCCACCTTGGCCACATCCTTCAGCCGCAGTACCTCCCCGTCTGGTTTGGCAGCCACCACAATATTCTCAAATTCGGTAGCAGTCTGCAATCTGCCCTTGTATCGCAGCACATATTGGAATGTCCGGTTACCGTTCTCGCCCAACTTGCCAGGTGCGGCATCAATGTTCTGGTCGGCCAGAGCAGCCGTGATGTCGTTAGGCTCCAAGTGATACTGTGCCAATGCTTCCGGTTTCAGCCAAATGCGCATGGCATAGTTGGAGCCGTGCACCTCCACGGTGCCCACGCCCTTGATACGTTTTATCTCGGGTATCACATTGATGTCCATATAGTTCTCAATAAAACTCTGGTCGTAGCGTCCCGTGGTGTCGTACATGGCAAATGAGTAGAGCAGACTGGACTGCCGCTTGAATGTGGTGATACCCATCTGTATTACCTCGGCTGGCAATGAGCCCTCGGCCATGGCCACGCGGTTCTGAACATTCACAGCCGCAATGTCGGGGTCGGTGCCGTGCTTGAAGCAGACGGTGAGAATGGCGCGGCCGTCGTTGCTGGCGGTGGACGATATGTAGTCCATGTTTTCCACACCGTTAATCTGTTCCTCTATTGGGGCAATCACACTGCTCATTACCGTCTGGGCACTTGCTCCCGGATAGTTGGCTACCACCTGTATGGTGGGAGGTGCAATATCGGGGTATTGTGACACTGGCAACTGTGTGAGCCCGATGAGGCCCAGCAGCAGGAAAAAGACCGAAAATACGGTAGACAGTACGGGTCTGTTGATGAATATGTCTAATTTCATTTTTTTTCTTTGTTTTCTCTATTTGTGGCAGGAGCCGTTCCCTTATTTTCTTATGTTGATGGATTGTCCGTCGTGTACTGAAGCGACTCCCTCTGTCAGAATCCGGTCGCCCTCTTTCAACCCGGCAGTCACCACATAGTTTTTGCCATTGTTGAGAGGGTAAACCTCAATGACGGTAGCGCTCAGCTTATTGCTCTTATCCACCTTGTAGGCAAACCGTTTGTCCTGAATCTCATAAGTGGCATTTTGTGGAATGGTGATGCCATGAGCCAGCGTGTGGGGAATCAGAATATTGCAGGCTCCGCCGCTGCGTAGCAGCCCCTTGCTGTTGGCAAACTCCGCCCTGACGTTCACTGACCCCGTTTCCTGGTCAATTACTCCGCTGATGGTTGCAACCTTTCCTTTCTGGGGATAGATGCTGCCGTCGGCCATCTGTAGCTCCACTGCAGGCAAGTTGTTGATAATGGCATTCTGGTTGTGGTGGGTGTTGCTCAGTTCCAGCATCTTCTTTTCTGTCATTGCAAAATTGGCGTAGATGTGATCGTTCTCCGAAACGGTGGTCATGGCTTGCGGCGTGGAAGGACTGACCAAAGCACCCGCGCGAAATTCAATTTTGCCAACCACACCGTTGGATGGACTTACCACCTTGGTGTAAGACAGATTTTTCTGGGCTGCCACCAGACTGGCCTGTGCTTGTGCCAGTTGCGATTTGGCCTGAGCCAGCTGATTGTCGGCCACACTTTTTTCATAATCGCTGATAACCTTTCGGGCAGCCAGCGAGGCCTTGTTGCTGGCTGTGAGTTGCGCTGTGCTGACAGCGGTGCGGGCCACAGCCACAGCAGCCTTTGCTACGTTCACCGCTTGCTGGTATTGTACGGGGTCAATCTCAAACAGTACTTGTCCCTTGCGTACTTGTGCGCCTTCGTCTACCAATACTTTTGTAATGAATCCCGATACCTGCGGGCGGATGTCAATGTCCTGTTTTCCCTTTATGGTGGCAGGAAAAGTCTCTTTAAAGTTGTTGCTGCTCCCCGTCACGGTCATCACTGCCAGTGTGGGTGTCTGTTCAGCTGGTTGCTGATTGCGTTGGCAAGAGTTGATACTCAATAGCATAGCGAGTGCGAGTTGGCATCCGCAAATTCTGTTTCTAAACATTTTATTTTCTCTTTTTGTCATTTTCAATGCAAAGTTCGGGTTTGTCGCCAAATAACCTGTCAAACAAATTTCCATTGGATATGTCAAAATTTCCAGTATTTAATATCTTTGTTTATTGCCGAATTGAGATTGATGGTGATGAAAAAGAGAAATGTTTTTCGGCATAATTTTCATAAATGTTTTTGTTATATTGGCTAATATGTAAAAAAATGTTTATTTTTACATATATAGAATAGCGGACTATTGGCTTATTATATCTGATGCGACTGTTTAGATTGGTATTTTTATTGTTTTTTTTGTTGATAAATACGTTTTGCTGGGGGCAATCTGATAACCTTCGGCTGCTTGATTCCATGTCGGTAAGCAATGTCAATAAGCGCCAGACCGATTCATTGATGTCATCCAGCCGCAGGAATGCCGCCAAGGTGCTCAAGAAATTGAAACTTTCGGATGAGCGGGTTCTTCTGTTTTCCATTGGCAGTTATTACTACGTCATAGCAGAGACCTCCAATGGAGACAGAAAAGAGTATTTCTGCAATCTGAGGACCTTTAGCAACGTGCAGTATCGGGAGGTCCCGTTTGCTGACCGCCGCAAGGATTATGAAACGTACTTGCTGAAAGCGGAACCTATTTTTGCGGAGCGTCATTATCCGTCGGGTGCGATTACGCTCAGTCAGTTGCCTGGCTTTATTTGTGCCAGTGGTGTCCCGTCCTATTTTGTTATTTATCGAGCCGATGGTTCCCGTTATGGTGAGTTCTTTTTGCCAGCCATCAGTCTGGAATCGTGCATTGATGTGGACCTTTACATTTATCTCAATCGAAGACTGCGAGCGGAAGAGATGAAATGGGATAAGGATTGATTACGATTGTCTATTTGCCTGAAGGTTCCGAGGGTATTGATATTTATCATCCTTATCCCGAATGTTAATAATACACACAAAGGGCTGTCTCCGTTTTTTCGGAGACAGCCCTTTGTGTATGAAGAGATGTTTTTTGTCTTTATTGATGGCCGATGGTGATGCCTAGCATGGTAAGACGGGAGTCTCCCTCGTTCCAGATGGAGTGTAGTGTGCTTCCGTCCACATAAATGGCCTCCTCCTGCTTTACCGTGATTTTTTGTCCATCCTGATAGATGGTGGCCACACCCTCCGTTACGATGAAGAGGTGACTATGGTCGGGATGCTGGTGCATGGGTTTGGGACCGCCTCCAAGTGGCTCAATGTGTGCAATGGCACAGTCGAGCAACTCGCCCTTGATAGATTCGCCCCACACCTTTTTGGCCTTGAATCCGAAATGATTGGGAGGCGTGATGTATTCAGCCATTTATTTGCCTTTAACCTTGCTGATGAGGCTTTCGGCCGCCTCCTTGATGGTGGCGTGCTCTTCCAATGCCTTTACAAAGGCACTGCCGATGATGGCACCGCGTGAGTGGGCAGCGGCGGCATCAAAAGTCTCCTTGTTTGATACACCAAAGCCGACCAGTGTAGGATTCTTCAGGTGCATATCCTCAATTTTCTTGAAGTAAGCCTGCTTCTTGTCGTTGAAGCTCTGTTGTGCTCCAGTGGTTGAGGCCGACGATACCATATATACGAAACCGGTGCTGGCTTCGTCAATCTCGTGCACGCGGGTCTCTGGCGTTTCCGGAGTTACCAGCAGAATAAAACGCAAATCGTACTTCTTTACGATAGGGGCATATTCCTCTTTGTAGATGTCCAGTGGAATGTCGGGTATGATGAAACCGTCGATGCCCACTTCAACCGCCTTTTTGCACAGATTTTCAAATCCGAACTGCATGGCCGTGTTGATGTATCCCATCAGAATCAGCGGCATATCGGTGACCTTACGTACATCCTTCAGCTGCTCAAACAGCACCTTCTGGCTCATTCCGTTCTTCAAAGCGGTGCCACTGCTGTGCTGAATGACAGGGCCATCGGCCATCGGGTCAGAAAAAGGGACCCCGATTTCCAGCATATCAACGCCCTCGGAGTCCAGGGTCTTGATGATTTCGACCGTGTCGTTGAGATGAGGAAAACCAGCGGTGAAATAGATGGACAGGATGTTCTTCTTGCCTGTCTCAAATAATCTGTCAATTCTATTCATTGTAATGTCTTTATTGTTTACTTGTTATGTCAGTTTATACTCTCAGTTTTGCGAAGGTGCGGTTCAGTTTGTCAATATCCTTCAGAGCTGGACTGACCTCAAATTTGCTGTTGAGGTCGATGCCCGCCATACGGGGCAATCTGATTTGCCTGACCGCCTCAATGTCCGCCTCGTCAATTCCGCCACTCAGCAGAAAGGGGGTGTCGCAGTGGTAATTGCGGAGTATTTCCCATTCAAACTTACGTCCCGACCCTCCGAAACCAGCGGTTTTGGTGTCGAACAGAAAAAAATCGGCTTTGCCCTCATATCTGCAGACCTGCTGCAAATCCTCTTCTGTAGCAATGCTAAAGGCTTTTATCACTTTGACCCCCATTTGGCCAATCGTGGTGCAAAATTCAGGCGATTCGCCGCCATGCAGCTGCACCATATCCAGACCGAAATCAAGAATCTTTTGCTGGATATAGTTCGTCTCTGAGTTGACAAAGACTCCTACCTTCAGCGAGTGGCCAAATGATTCCTTCTGAGCTGCAGTAGGCTTATCCCCTACAAAACGGGAGGATTTGCTGTAAAATATCAGTCCGATGAAGTCGGGATTCAAATTCCGCAACGCTCTGATATTGTCATCATCACGCATTCCGCATACTTTTATCAGCATTGTCTATCTTTTGTTTGTGTATGAAAAGGAACTTATTGCAGTGCCTTGATGAAGTTGCCGAGGGCCTCGGACGGGTTGGCCTGCTTCATGAAGTTCTCGCCCATCAGAAATCCCTGAAAACCCTCTGCTCTCAGCCTCCTTACCGTCTCGGGTTGAGACAGACCGCTTTCGGCCACTTTCAGGTAACAGTCGGGAATACTGTGGCAGAGTGCGACCGAAGTATCCAAATCTACCTCGAAAGTCTTGAGGTTGCGGTTGTTGATGCCTACCATATCCACTGTGGGGTGAATGTAGCTGACCTCTTCGGGCTCATACAGCTCCAACAGCGTCTCCAGCCCCAGCTCGTGAGCCTGCTGTGCCAGTCGGTGGCATGTGTCTACATCCATAATGGAGCAGATGAGCAGCACCACATCGGCACCGCAGCTTTTGGCCAGATGCAGCTGGTATTCGTCAATCAGAAACTCCTTGAACAGGATAGGCGTATGATGAACCAGTGAGCGTGCCTCCTTTACATCGTCGGCACAGCCGTCAAAGAAAGTGTGGTCGGCCAGTACCGATATGCCCGAAGCTCCGTTCAGCTCATAGCCTGGCACAATGTCGGCCACACATGCCCCATCCTTGATGAAACCTTTGGAGGGTGACTTGCGCTTGAATTCAGATATGATGCCGGAATTCGAATGATTCAGACTCTGACGCATGGACAGCCCCTGTCGGGTGTAATAGGGCGACTCTTTAAGCTGCTCAATAGGCAGTGTGCGTTTCATCTCCTCCAGTTCGATGCGCTTGTTGACTACTATCTTATCTAATATGGTCATGATGTGGATATTCAGGATGGACAATCAGAAAAATGAAATCAAGAGTTCAGTTCAACAAACTTCTTCAGAGTCTGCAATGCGCGTCCGCTCTCGATGCTCTCGCGGGCAATGGCCACGCACTCGTCGATGCTCTTCTTGGGGTCGATAATCTGAATGGCAAAGGCCGCATTGGCAATCACCACCTCTTTATGGTCAATCTTGCAAGTGTTGCTGAGCACATCGTCAAACAGTTTGGCAGCCTCCTCTTTGGTTTTGCCGCCCTCCAGGTCCTTGGCATCGGCAATGTTCAGCTTGATGTCGGATGGCTTGAACAGCTTTTCGTATTTGTTGGTGGTTACCTTGAAGTCGCCCGTCAGCGATATTTCATCGTAGCCGTCAATGCTGGTCTCGATGCCGTAGTCAATGCCAATTTTCTCATAAACGCTTTTGTAGAGACGCATCTGGTTGAGGTTGGCCACACCCAGCAGCTGGCACTTAGGCTGTGAAGGGTTGACAATAGGGCCGAGCAGATTGAAGCAGGTAGGAAACTGCAACGCCTTGCGGATAGGGCCTACAAACTTCATGGCACGGGCAAACAGCTGTGCGTGCAGATACACGATGTTGCACTGGTCGAGCGAACGGTTCAGTTTGTCCATATCGGCGGTGAACTTCACTCCGTGGGCTTCAATCACATTGGAGGCACCGCTGACCGATGTGGCGGCGTAGTTGCCGTGCTTGGCCACTTTATATCCAGCCCCTGCCACTACAAAGCAGGCGCAGGTGGAGATGTTGAAAGTGTTTTTCTGGTCGCCGCCTGTACCCACAATGTCAATGTACCGGTCGCAATCCAGCTTGGCGGGGACACCTGTTTCCAAAATACCGTCACGGAATCCCAGCAACTCGTCTACCGTGATGCCGCGCATCTGCAAGCCGGTGAGCAGGGCTGTAATCTGTTCGTTAGGAAATTCCTCCTTGGTGATGCCTACCAATATATCTTTGGTTTCTTTGCGGGTCAGCTCTTCGTGGTTGAGCATACGAGCCAGAATGTCTTTCATTTTTACCATGATGTTCTGTTTTTTTATTGTTCTTTTATTTCCATTTCTTTATTTTGAGGTGGAGCGGTGATGAAATATGCTGTTTTTGTCAGTGTTTCAGCCAGTTGTTTACTATGGTTCTTCCGTCTGGAGTGAGCACACTCTCAGGGTGGAACTGAATGCCGTGAATGTCGAACTTCTTATGTTTGAGGGCCATGATGTATCCTTCCTCGCTCTCTGCGGTTATTTCGAGCTGGTCGGACGGAAATTCCTTCTTGTCGACCACCCATGAGTGGTAGCGGCCCATCTGTATGGTGCTTGGCAGCCCCTCAAAGATGTAGTCGTTGCCCAGCAGCTTGCCTGGTGACTGAATGCCGTGGTACACCTCGCTCAGATTGGTCAGTTTGCCTCCGAATACCTGCCCTATGGCCTGGTGACCGAGACAGACGCCCAACATGGGTTTTTGCCCGGCATAAGTCTTGATGACGTCCAGCAGATAGCCAGCCTCCTCAGGAATACCAGGGCCTGGCGAAAGGATAATCTTGTCAAATTGCTGCAAGTCCTCCATTCTGAACTTGTCGTTGCGCAGCACAGTGACCTCTGCTCCCAGTTCCTTGACCAGATGGGCCAGGTTATAGGTGAAAGAGTCGTAATTGTCTATGATAACTATTTTCATGATTCGCAATTTTTAGTAATGAAGAGACTTACATATCCTTCGCCATCATAATGGCCTTTTTCAGAGCTCCCAGTTTGCTGTTGACCTCTTGCAGTTCATATTCATCGTTGCTTTTAGCCACGACGCCCGAACCCGCCTGAAACCACAACTCGCCGTTGCGGCTTACAAATGAACGGATGGTGATGGCCTGATTGAGGTTGCCGTTGAGGCCGATAAACCCGATGCAGCCACCGTAAGCGCCGCGGTTGTGGGGCTCCAGTTCACTGATGATTTGCATGGCGCGAACCTTAGGCGCACCTGATAGCGTGCCGGCAGGGAAAGTGTCGATAAACGACTTGATAGGGTCTGCCCCCTTATCCAGATTACCGCTGACGCGGCTTACCAAGTGTATGACGTGGCTGTAATACTGCATATCCTTGTAGAAGTCCACCTTCACCCCGTTGCAGTTGCGGCTGAGGTCGTTGCGGGCCAAGTCGACCAGCATCACGTGCTCGGCATTCTCCTTGGGGTCGTTGCGGAGGAAGAGAGCGTTCTTCTCGTCCTGCTCCTTGTTGCCAGTGCGCTTGGTGGTGCCGGCTATCGGGTCGATATAAGCTTTGCCCCCCTCTATGCGGCAATGCGTTTCGGGAGAGGAACCAAAGATACGGAATCCGCCAAAATCGAAATAGAACAGATAAGGACTAGGGTTGATGCTGCGCAGTGCGCGGTACAGCTTGAAATCGTCGCCCTCATATTTCTGTACAAAACGTCGGGAAGGTACCACTTGGAACACATCGCCACGCAGGCAGTGCTGTATGCACTTGCGTATGTTGGCCTTGTGCTCCTCGTCGGTGAGGGTGCTGGTGGTATCGCCTACAGGGCTGAACCCGAAAGTTTGCACATTGTTCTTGTTCAGCAGTTTCTCCACATTGGCAATGTGATTCTCCTCCCCGTCGGTCAGCATTTCAATAATCTTCATCTGATTGTTGAAATGGTCGAACATGATGACCGTCTTATACAGAATGTAGAGCATATCTGGCGCATCATTTTTGGCCATGGTGGCATCCTTGACGGCAATGTTTTCGAAATAGCGGACCGCATTGAATGAGGTGTATCCGTATAGACCGCAGAAGTTGCTGTTGTCGCCAGTCACTTTGATTTGGTGCAGAAAGTCGTTGATGGCCAAGTCCACCCGATAGTTTTCGCTTATAGCCTTTTCGATGGTGCTCCCGTCCGGCATTTTACTGATAGCCTTGCCGTGGCTGATACTGATTGAGGCCAGCGGATTGAATCCGATGAATGAGCGGCTGTTCTCGCCTCCATGATAGTCAGAGCTCTCCATCAGAGCACTCTGCGGATAGCTGTCGCGTACCCTCAGATAGGCGCTCACCGGAGTGTATAAGTCGGCCAGAATGGTCTTGCTTTTAGTTTGATAGCTAAACATGATACATCTCTTTTTATTCTCCCAAATGGAAGTAGTTGGCATAAGTGTTCATATCCTTGTCGCCACGGCCCGAAACGGTGAGCACCACCACATCGTCCTTTTTGAAGTGACACTGCGGGAGCACGGCCAGCGCGTGTGCACTCTCAATGGCGGGAATGATGCCCTCCATCTTGGTCAGCTCCAGTGCGGCCTGCATGGCCTCGTTATCGGTGATGGCGAAGACCTTGGTGCGGCCCTCTTCGGCCAAATAGGCATGCATAGGGCCAATGCCAGGATAGTCCAGACCTGCGGAAATGGAGAAGGCCTCAGTTATTTGCCCATCCTCGTCCATCATCACCAGACTGCGGCTGCCGTGCAGCACCCCTTCGCGTCCCAAATGGATAGTGGCGGCACTCTTCAGAGGGTTGTCAAGTCCCTCGCCAGCGGCTTCGGCCTCATAAAGTTTCACATTCTCGTTTTCTATGTAGTGGTAAATGGTGCCAGCCGCATTGCTGCCGCCACCCACGCAGGCAATCAGATAGTCAGGGTCCTCACGGCCTTCCTGTTCCTTCAGTTGTTTCTTTATCTCCTTGCTGATGACCGATTGGAACCGGGCTACCATGTCGGGATAAGGGTCAGGACCGACCACCGAACCAATGATGTAGTGGGTATTCTCCGGATTGCAGCACCAATCGCGAATGGCCTCGTTGGTGCCATCCTTCAGCGTTCCGTTGCCCGATGTCACTGGTACGACCTTGGCACCCAGCATCCGCATTCGTTGCACGTTAAGGAACTGACGCTCCACATCGGTTGCTCCCATATATACCACGCACTCCATGTTCATCAGCGCGCAGACGGTGGCAGTGGCCACTCCATGCTGTCCGGCACCAGTCTCGGCCACAATACGGGTTTTCCCCAGCCGTTTGGCCAGCAGAATCTGTCCCAATGCGTTGTTCAGCTTGTGTGCGCCAGTGTGGCACAGATCTTCACGTTTCAGATATATCTTGGCACCGTATTTTTGGCTGAGGCGGTTGGCATAGTACAGCGGGGTAGGGCGGCCCACATAGTCGTGTAGCAGTTGGTTCAGTTCTTTCTGAAATCCAGGGTCACCCATTATTTTCAGGTAATTTTCTTTCAGCTCTGTAACATTCTTTTGCAGGATTTCGGGAACATAGGCTCCGCCGAAGTGTCCGTAAAATCCTTTCTCATTTATTCCGTATTTGCTCATATCTGTTATGTTTTTTATTTCTGTTTTTTTTTGATGTATATACAATAAAAAAGGTCTGCCGTGAGTTCCAGCAGACCTTGTGTCTTTTATTTGTTATATAAATAAAAATGGGTTAGCGACTCACGAAATCAATCGTAAGTGCCACCACCAATTGTTATTTAAATTCTTTGTAATCATTTTTTTTCTTATTTCACTTGCAAAGTTGCAAAGTTCTGATGAAAAAAACAACAGAAAAGAAAATTTTTTGTAAATGTTTTTTTGTGAGGGGAAAGTTGCATCTCATGTTTGTAAATAAAGTTTCAGAATTTTAGGATGTTTTATTTGATTATGAAAATTAATAGTTGTAACTTTGCTCAGTTATCCAAAGTGAATTATTAATTCAAAAAAGTATAAAATGAAAAAGATTTTTGGTTTGACAGCTTCTATCGCGTTTTGGGCCTTATTGATGACCTCAGTTGCAGTATCTTCATGTTCGTCAGATGATGACGATGATAGCAATACGACAAATAATGTTGTAGAAAAGTCTTATACAAGTTTCGACAGTATACCATGGAACAGAAAGTCAGATTCTATCAGTGTGAAAGCAGGAAATAAAATTGCTTACAACTATGGAAGAGGTACCTCTTATGGTGTGATTGAGGTGAAAAGTGCAGAGGCAGGAAAAGTTTCGCTTGTATTCTATAGCGACATAGCCGCTACTCATAAGGTGGGTGCAGCCACATTGACCGATACGGAAATTTATATTGATACCACATATACCAGTCTTACGGAAGAAAAAGCCATTAAAAATGAGGAATTCATATTGATGACATTGAAGTATCAAAGCACCACGCTTGAAGCCGCCTCGTATGCTATGCAGGCGCTTATCGCTATGGATGCAACCAGCCTTTCTTTCTACAAATTGAAGTAAATACCATTGAAGGAACAGCCTTTAGACCAGTCCTTGTAATAACGTCTGAGTTTTCTTGTTGATTGGTTCGTGTACTGTTTGCAACACACATAAAATGATAAGATTTTGCTGCAAGGTGAGTCTCTCCCGTCTCACCGTATTATTGTGTGGCCTTGTGATATCCTCTTCAGTATTTGCCTATGGCGGCAGTGATGATGTTTTTCTTGTGGGATTGAAAGCAGGGGGAGAGTATTCATGGGTCAATCATCTTGACAAGATCTTGGTGAGCGAAAATTACTACAGCGGGTACGACTTCAGCCACAGTGGCTGCATAGGTCCGTCCGTCACACTGTTTGCCAGATTTCGTTCGGCCGACAAGCCGCTGGGTCTTGAGGGAGATCTTAATTATTATCAGTTGGGTGGCGGTACAGAGTATACCGACATCAAAGGCCTAGATTACACTATGTCAGTCCGCTACAACTATGTGGGAGCCGGAGCCTACTTGCTGTATTATCCTATGGGTCGTTTGCATGTGGGTTTGGGAGGTCGGGTGTCGTTCAACCTCAACGCTGAAGGTCTGAGTTACGAATCGAATCAGGAAAGTCTGGATCAGGGCCAGTACAACTACGAGAGCGCCTCAGCCACGGAAGGACATCTGCGCGACAAGATAAAAGGAGACATGGACGCCTCTGCAGGCTGTATGGTCGGTTACACCTTCGACCATGGCATCAGTTTGGAGGCGGGTTATCACTTTGGACTGGGAGACCTGATGGTGACAAAAACAAACAACTATCGTTGGATTGACCCCACCAACTGGGTGCAATCAGTCTATTTTAAACTGGGCTATGCTATCAGTGCGCTGGGCAAATAGTATTTTGTCCAGCCTGTTGTCCGCCTTTCTCTTGCTGCTGTTTCCCGCAGCAGCCACAGGAAGCAATCACTTCCAGTTCGGCTACAGATACAAGTGCCATGATGGCTGGAACGATGATGGCGACCTGGGGCGAGTGAACATAGGTGGGCGTCTGGGTTGTGGCTACAGCCGTATCAGTGGTATTCAGGGCTGTTTGGAAAGTGGTGTTCTTCGTCCCACCTACACATTCAGCGAGTCGGGTGTGTTTTTCCCTGTATTCTTTCTGTTCAGCAACTATCGACTAAAAAATGTGGGCGCAGAACTGGAGGCGGGGAGCGAGCGGGTTGGGGATGTTTTGGTGAAGGACTACACTAACCGGAACCTGAGCGAGGAATATGCGTTCGGTTACCAGTATTTCTCAACGGGCCTGTATCTGAAATTCTATTTTCGCAACTGTTTCTATTTTGGTGCGGGATGTCGCATGTCATGGTGCCTTAACAGAAACGGAGTGCGGTTCAGTTCCACACGGAGCGCGCTGTACTCCCAATCAGACGGACAGACAGAAGAACGGATTCAGGAAAGTCTGTCGGGCAAGATGGTGACTTCATCGGGCCTGAAGCTTGGGTGGGAGAGTGAACGGGGATGGGCGGTAGAGCTGAGTTATCACCAGAGCCTGAACGATGCTGTCCGGACCAACACCAACGAGTACGGATATACCGAGGAGAAGAACCCCTCCCAGAGTGTGGAACTGACCATAGGCTATTCTCTGACTATATGGGACAGACGTTCGCAGAAATCAAAGTCGCGTCGCGTTCAGCGACACTGGCATCACAAATACGACAAATGAAAATGAGAATGAGAATCGAAAACATATTGCCGGTGCTGGCATCAGTGCTGGCCATCGGGACACTGTTGGCCCATGAGCCAGGCGGCGTGCGTGGAGCATTGCACTGGCAGCGGTCCAGCGGTCAGTCGGGCGATACCATCAACCATCATCTCACAGGGCGATGTCAGGCGGTCGACACTCTTGTGCGTGTGCCTATACAGACTGGCGCAGGGGGACTGACCCTGATAGGAGTGAGTGAGGGATCCACCGAGCAACCGTTACTTTCTATAAGTGACGGCAGCCGTGAGCGTACCGTAGTGACCACCAGTCGTGTTGCGAGCCTGATTGATGGCAGCTACATCAACTACAGCCAGTCGGCAGTTCCGCAGATCTGCACCTATATCACACGTTTCCCGTCCGACAGTCTCGGCCTCAGTCGAACGGCCACCATAGGCCGTGTTGACCGCCGTGACCTGCCTGTGTCGGGCCGCAGCGGTCAAATGGCAGAATACCTTCTGTATGGAAGGCCGTTGTCGTATGCCGAGCGTCGCAAGGTGGAGAGCTATCTTGCGCTCAAATACGGCATTACCCTCAGTCACGACGGTACGCCGCTGTCGTATGTGTCACCCGATGGCACCGTCTACTGGCAGGCCAGCCGAGCCGGTGCCTGTGTTCGCCATGTGGCGGGCATCGGCCATGATAGCGTGTCGGGTCTTGATCAGCATATATCAGGTAGTAGCGCAGAGACAGGAGTGCTTGAGATGTCGGCCGACAGCAGTCTGAGACCTGGTCAATATCTGGTGTGGGCCGACGATGGCGGAAGTCTCCGTCTGCGTCACAAGCGTGGTGAAACTTCCTGTCTGGAACGAACCTATCGGATTGAAAAAACCGGTTCAGCCCAACCCTCCGTCATGGTCCGCTTCAACGGCGGATGTCTGGTTTCTGATGTGACATTGTCCGACATCAGCCGTCTGTGGCTGGCCATTAATGCCACCACTGGTACACGGATAGGTACGACTACCCGTTTTGTTCGTGGCGAGACAGACAGTCTCGGTTGGACCGTTTTCCGAGGAGTGGAATGGGACACCGACGGCACGGGCAGTGACCAGTTCACGCTGGTGAGCGAACCCGACCTTTTTGTGGTGTCCGATACCGTTCAGCCCACTTGTGCTGGCAGCCATGACGGGCGGGTGAGTTTGCGCATGGCAGGCGGCACACCTCCTTTTCGTGTCAGCTTTGGCTCTCTCTCCATGGATGTCGCGACTACCGACACGGTTGTCACCATAGACAGTTTGTCCCAAGGTCTATATCCGTTAATTGTGATCGACAGTTTAGGCCGTATCTATACCGATACCTTGCTGCTTTCCAATAGCGGGATGCCCGACATTCCTGTTTATGACCCTGTTGTCCTGTCCTATGGAGGCAGTCAGACCATTGACGCCTCGACCAATGCCACAAGTGTATACAGTTATGAATGGACAATGCCTGACGGAACATCCATTGCAGCCCCCGAATTGACTGTGTCACGGGGCGGCAGCTACCAGCTTGCCGTTACCGACCATTCTGGCTGCACCACCCGGCGCGAGTTGGACGTGTATCAGACCCCCCAGAGCCGTATTGACTATGTCCGTATCTGTCCCAACCCTACGTTTGATGGAAATGTGCAGGTCCGTGTCCAGTTGCGCAGTGAAGGCGCCATCGTTTGGCGTCTGCTCGATGCCGATGGCAGAACCTGTGCCCGCGGCAGCTTGCGTGACGAGCCGGCCTATGCCTTCACCATCCATCTGCCCTCCCCTGGCACATGGCTGGTGCAGGTGAACCGCGGCAAAGAAACAAGAACAGTAAAAGCAATAAGAAGATAATAATACCATGAAGTCTTTAACCCTCAAACCGGTAATCATTATAATCTCGTCCATTATGCTGTCGGCTGGATGCAGCGACATTCATCCGAACGACGAAGCTCAGAAGGAAGCAAATCCCATCCAGTTATCAGCGGTTCCCCCGTCGGTTATTGTTCCGTCAGTGCAGGCACCTTCATCCACCCGGTCTGCAATCCATGCAGCCCGAGTCGATGCTGATGCTCCTGCTCCTCATTCTATCAGCAAGTGGGTGAGCGTTAGCAAGTTGTTCACTCCCCATCGGGCTGACACACTGACGCTTTGCCACACCACACTGGTGGTGCCTACCGGCAGTCTGCGTAAGCCGCTCATACTGTCCATCACAGAACTGAATGAGGGAGATTTTCCCAAAATACCGGGAGACATCATCAACGTCACGGCAGGAGCCAAAGGTTATCGGTTCCTGCCTCATGGTCACCACTTCACGGGCTGTCCAGCCGAAGTGTCGCTGCCCTATGACGTTAAGCTGATTCCCAAGGGCTATGAGGCTAGGGATATTCGTACTTTCTATTATGACGAAGATCGTCACAAATGGACTGCACTCAGCACTATTCGTGTGGACGAGAAGTCCCGCCAGATATATGCCAGTACAGGGCATTTCACCGACATGATAAATGGCATCATCAGGGTGCCAGAAGCTCCTGTTACCCAGGGGTTTACTCCCACGACGATGAATAGTCTGAAAGCCGCTAGTCCCGCCACGGGAATGACAGCGGTGGAGGCCCCTACGGCCAATGCCAGCGGTACGGCCAGTCTTGGTTATCCCTTTTCCCTGCCATCTGGACGCAATAACATGCAGCCGTCTCTGAGTCTTAACTACAGCAGTGAGGGTGGCAGCGGATGGACTGGCTATGGCTGGAGTCTGAGCACACCCACCGTGGACATTGACACCCGCTGGGGTGTACCGCGCTTTGATGCTGCCACCGAAAGCGAGAATTACCTGATAGGTGGCGAGCAGATGACCAACACTACCCAGTGGCAGGGCACACAGGAGCCGCGCACTTCCGATCGGCAGTTCCGTCCCCGTGTGGATCAGGGGTTCAGCCGCATCATACGGCATGGTGACTCTCCCAAAAACTACTGGTGGGAGGTAACCACTACGGCGGGCACCCATAGCTGTTTCGGTGGCCGCAACGGCTCGCAGAATGACGGATACGTGATAAGGGACGGGGCTGGAAACATTGTGCAGTGGGCCCTGTGCCAGAACAGTGACCCTAATGGCAACACCGTGCGCTATCACTATGACAAGGTGGGCAACATGCTCGTGCCTGCCCGCATCAGCTACACTGGCTATGGTGACGAGGAGGGAAAGTATGAGGTCCGGTTCGTCAGGGCCGAAGGCAGCAGTAACACCCGTACGGACAGAACCAGCAACGGACGGCTTGGTCTGCTGCAGACCGATGGAGAGCAGTTGCAATCGGTTGACATCTATTATGCCGGCGGTAAGATCCGTTCCTATCGCCTCAACTACAAGCAGGGAGCGTTTGGCAAGATGATGCTTGAATCGGTGAGCCAGCAGGACGGGCAAGGCAAGGAACTCGGCAGCAACAAATTCGACTACTACGATGATGTGAAAAATGGAATGTATGGAGATATAGAGACGTGGGGAACGGGGAAAGATTTAGGAAATGGATTTTATGGCCAATTGGTAAAAATGATTAATCCTGCAAAGGCTTTGAAAGACAATGTGGAGGAAGCCTTGCGCAAGCCATCAATGATCAGTTCCGCCTATGGTGATGGCTATAGTGTGGGCGGCGGCTTTTCCGCAGGTGTCGGCAAGTTGTATGGCGGAGTTTCGTATTTATACAATCATAGTGCGAGCAACGCTTATATAACATTGACAGATATAAATGGAGATGGATTACCAGACAAGATATATACAACAGGCAACGGGTCATGGAATCAGATATACTACCGTCCGAACTTGAAAGGAAAATTTGGGCCTCCCGTTTTGTTGCCTACGGCAGGCTCCAAGTTCGCATATACGGTATCCACAAGCCATACATTGGAGGGCGATTTAGGAATATCGGGCAGTAATGCGGGAGCGGGAGCTTCATACAGCCACTCTTGGAACAAGTCTGAAACAAGCATTTATTTTCAGGATTTCAATGGAGATGGTCTGCTGGACCTTGTACGTAACGGAACTGTTTATTTCAACAGACTGGTAGACGGAGTCCCGACGTTCGTGTCCACAAGTCACAACACCCCAAATCCTATCATGGGCACCCGTCCATCAGGAATTGACAGCCATTATATTCCTGATTACGCCATTATTCGTGACAGTCTGGAACGACAGTTCCCCTTGCATGATGTTGTCCGTTCATGGACGGCCCCCTTTGATGGTGTCATATCAATACATTACAAAGTTGAAAAGTTACATCGGGATAGTAGTGATGGCGTCAAATATCGATTGCAGGTGAACGATAAGGACATGATAGTTGACTCTATCAGTGATGCCGCAGAAAAAGCAGGAGACCTGACCCAGATAAAAATAGGAAAAGGACAATCCGTCTTTTTTAGACTGCAATCCCGTTATGGAGGAACCCATGACGAGACATCCACCTATATGAGAATTGTATATTCGCAAAGCGAATATCTTCATAAGAAAGATGAGAACGGATTGTCTTTGGATACATTCGATTCGCATAGGGACTATGTACAGGGAGAGGCTCCCCAGTTGGTATTGGCAGGGAATGGGCCGGTATCCATTCGTGCCCCATATTCAAAAGAGGCATTGACTGAAGACCTTGACATGAGAGTATATCGTATTGTGAACAATAAAGACACGGCCTTGGTCAAGGATACCATATTGCCGTCAACAGCCGTAACCCATGGGGAAATCCGCTTTGATGAGAATCTGCAGGCTTCAGATACTGTCACCTATCTGTTCCATGCAGGATTCAAGTCTTCTGTGGATCTTTCAAAATTCAGATGGAAAGCCATCGCGTCATTTGGTGACGGAAGCCAGCAGATAGCTACTCCCCAGCGTACACAGTATAACAACCTGTTGCGTTTCTCCGATCCCGTAAATATGGACACCAGTTTCCTGTTTTCAGTTCCTGATTCTGTTATAAATTCTTTGAAGAACGGTATCTATAAAAAAGACAGCATAAAAACGGATTCTGTTGCCATACTTCATCATATATACCTGCTTCCTGTATTGAAAACAAAAATGACAAAAGGAATCAGTTCAGCCAATGCCACGATGGCAATCAGATATGCGGATTCAACCGCCTTCGCGCACGATAGCTGCTATTTGCGGAATGGAAAAATAGAGGGAGGCCATCCTATATATATAGGGAACTCCATTCCTCCTAAAGTATCCATCGGATATTATGTTGACAACGTGATTGATGAGGTGGATAGCGCATACGTAAGATTAGGGGACAGTATATCTGTCGTTGCCTTTGATTCAGACAAGGTATCTTTGGGGACCTTGTCACTGAATCAATTGTCAAAAACGAAATTGGAGGCTTCTGTGTATTCTTATACGGATTCAGATTTTGGGCAAATGTATCGTGGCTGGGGCCAATTTGCCTACAATGGCAACCGGGAGAGAGAAAATAAGCCGATGCCACTAAAGGATTTGGTTATTGACAAGGAAAAATACAAAAATATTAAAGAGAGTCAGTCTGTTGACAAAAATCAACTGATAAGGATGAGCACTCCGATAGAATCGCAGATCTTCTATTCAATGTCTTATAATGCCAAGGATTCCCGTTATTCCTCTTTGTGCAGTCATGCGTACGTCACACGCGACACGCAGTGCTGTACCCGCTTGACCGAGGAAGAAATAAGAATAGATTCCGTATTCTATCCCAATGATGGAACGCCAGCCCCATCAATGGTAAGCCGGGGTATCAACGATAATTATAGTGGAAACGTATCAGGAGGACAGACCTCTATGGGTATGGGATATTCTGTCAGTTATTCCAATAATGAGGATGGTGTGATTGATATAAACGGAGACCGTTATCCCGATTGGTTTAGCCGGGACGATAGCAAAATGAAAGTTCATTTCACTTCACCGCAGGGCGATTTGGCAGAAAAATTGACCATAGACAATCGAGTCCCCATGCAAGAGGCCAAAGCTGTCTCCGGTTCTGTCGGTGTTAACGGTGTTGCGGCGATAAAGGCAACCACAAAGGCTGATGGACCTGAGGATGATCCTAGTATAAATAATACAGACAATGCCTGCAAGGGCATGGAGGCCGGTTCTGTATCCTTTTCCGCAAGTGGCAATTTCAGTACAAATATCAGCACCAACCGCAGAACGTGGGGCGATATCAATGGGGACGGACTTATTGATATGGTTAGTGACGATGGAACAGTAAGCTATAATGTGGGATATGGGTTCTTGCCTTCTGTCTCCATTGACAATTTGGGGACAGACGTGAGTGAATCCAGTTCCAATGGTGCTGGATTGGGTGTGAGTGTACAGTTCAGAGGACCTTTCCAACGGATAGGTGGCGGTGCCAACATCTCATGGAGCGATTCTCATTGTTCAACCAAACTCCTTGATGTGAATGGCGACGGACTTTCTGATATGCTATATATTGACAACATTTTACAAATAGCTTATGTGAGATTTAATACAGGAAGCGGATTCACGGAATCCCAGAATTGGTGTTTCATAGACGACAAGTCTCATAGCAATTCTCAGTCTGCTTATTTGAACATATCCATACCGATTCATTTTCCCATCTTTGACATTAATTGTACTACCAGTATCAATGCGTCTACCGACAACTCCCTCAGCACCACTCAGTCTACCCTGATGGATATGGATGGTGACGGCTATCCCGACATAGTGACCTCCGACAGCGAGGAGAGCATCACCGTCCGCTGCAGCAAAATAGGACGCACCAATATGCTTAGGACTGTTACACAGCCGTTTGGCGGCACCATCACGTTCGACTACACACCTGTAGGTAATACCTACGACCTGCCACTGTGCAAGCGGGTGCTTGCTTCGGTCACCGTCTGTCAGAGCATGGTAGGCAACGGTGCCACCAGCATGAAGAGTACCTTTGTGTATGATGACGGCTACTATGACCGCCGCGAGCGCTGTTTCTTCGGATTCGGGAAAGTCACCACCCGCCAGCTCGACACAGAGAACAAGGACGCCCTCTACCGCAGCGTGGTCAGCACCTACAATAACCATAGCCTCTATCTCAGAAATTTGCCGCTGAGCTCCGTTACCACAGATGCCAATGGTGCCCTGATGACGGAGACGACCAATACCTACCGTCTGGTGAAAGCTGACGCCGACACCAACTCGGTGCATCCGCAGCTGACGCAGACCATCAGTACGATGTATGATGCCGAGGGCAACAGTATCAGCCAGACAGAGACCTACGAGAGCGACGTCTATGGCAATATTATCCGCTATACCTCGCAGACTGCGGCCGACGCCGTCAGCAGCGAGGTGACCTATCACCATTTGTCCGACTTGTATATACATAATGTGCCCGCTACTCAGAGCGTGGACGCAGGAGGCAAGGAATACCGCCACAGTGAGACAAAAATGAACGATGAAGGTGACATCACCGAGATCTCTCAGCGCATCGGAGACAGCAGTGCCATCTACAGCATGGAGTATGACCAGTACGGCAATCTGACGGACTTCACCAAGCCCGCCAACTATCGCGGCCAGCGCATGACCTACCACTATACCTATGACGATGCTGTGCACTGCCTTCCGGTTAGCGTGAAGGACGCCTATGGCTATGAATCGAAGACGGAATATGACTATGCGCTGGGCGTGCCAACGCGAGTGACCGACCTAAACGGGAACGCCGAGACCTATACCTACGACAGTTTCGGGCGACTGATGACCGTCACGGCGCCCTATGAGGCTGACAGTGGAAAGGCCTATACCGTCGCCTGCGAATACCATCCGGAAGCGAAGGTGCCCTATGCCGTCACGCGCAACCATACCGTGCAGGGAGATATCCGCACTTTCACCTTCTGCGACCCATGGATGCGGGAGGTACAGGTAAAGAAAGACGCCATTGTGTATGCGGGAGGCTCCAGCCAGCCGCAACTGGTGGTGTCGGGCCGCATTGTGTATGACGCCTTCGGCCGCACCCGTGCCACCTACAGCACCACCACCGAGTCTCCAGCCATTGCCACAGCTTACAGCACCGCCACTGGCGACTATGCCCTGGCCACCAACGAGTATGATGCATGGAACCGTGCCGTTAGGACCACATTGGCAGATGGGGCGGCCCGTTCCATGAATTACCGCATAGCCGAACATGCAGGAGAGCGGATGTTGCGTCAGGA
>OBMA010000223.1_pt1 | contig 31156 bp, 12 predicted proteins | sample 1539141 | NCBI WGS metagenome assembly OBMA01 (sample SAMEA3991484, study PRJEB22521) | metagenome | biome: anthropogenic terrestrial biome; feature: sewage plant; material: raw primary sludge | place: Sweden | collected 2012-09-26
TAAATAAACTCCTTTCGGGGTTCCGGCTCCCGTGGCCGGGCCCCGGAACTATAAATATATTATATATATATATTATAAAAATCTTTAATATAATATTATATAATTATTAATATAAGAACTTTTAAACTTTTATTAATTTATTTTTCTCCTTCTTAATTAAAAATAAAAAGGGATGCGGTTCCCACGGGGTCCCGCACTCCTTCGGGGTTCGGTCCCCCTCCCTAACGGGAGGGGGTCCCTCACTCCTTTCTTAAAATAAATTATTATTAATAATTATTATATAATAAGAATTAATATAATTAATATAATTAATTTTATAAATTATAATATTAAAATAATTATTATTATTATTATATAATTAATCATATATTTTTAATTTATTATATTTATTAATATAATATAAATTATTATTTAATATTTAATATTTAAATAATATAAACCCCGCGGGACCAATCCGGTGAACAACCGGATTGGCGCCCGCGGGGAATATTAATAAATTAAATATTTAAATAATTATAATTAAATATTATTAATGTATATATAAATTTATATATTATATAGATAGATTTATAATATATTTTATTATATTGTTTATAATATATTATAATTTATTTATAAACCTAATTATTATATTAATTATATGAAAATTATAAATTATATATATTTTATTAAATATTAATAGTTCCGGGGCCCGGCCACGGGAGCCGGAACCCCGAAAGGAGATGTTCACTAATATTATATTAATATTAATATTAATATTATTCAATGAATAATACAATAAAAATTATATTGTGTTCAATTAAATATATTTAATATATTTATATATAAAGAATTTATTATTTATTAATAAATATTATCATAATATATATATTTCTTATTTATTAATAAATATTTTTATTATAAATAAATAATATATCTTATTATGGTAATTTATATTTATTTATATAAATGTTTATTATAACAATATTTATAAATTATTATTATTAATGATATAAAAAAAGTAATTATATATTATCCATTATTTATTTATTTATATATTAATATATAAATAAAAAGGTATATTATATATTATTATTATTTTTTATTATAATTTATATATATTATTATTATTATAATATTTATATATTTTATAATAATTATATAATTATAAGAATGTTATTAATTTAATCAAATGAGATTTTATTTTATTTTTTTTTTATTAATTTCATTATTTTTTATTTATTTATAATATATTATATATATTATACACCGAATAATAATAAGAATGAAACCATTAAACAGAATAAACCTGTAGCTTCTGATAAGGCGAAACCTAAAATAGCCATAGGGAATACTAGGTCTTTAATTGATGGGTTTCTTGATACACCATTAATTAAAGCTGCGAATACGATAGCAATACCAATACCTGCTCCTAATAAACCAATTGTTGAGATACCTGCTCCAATATATTTAGCTGCTAATACTAATTGCATAATATTTATTTATTAAATATTTAATCTATTCTTATTTTTATATTATATATATATTTATTATTATTTATATATATATATATAATTATATATAAATATATTATATATAATTAATATATTAATATTACTTTTTATTATCTTTTAATACACTATTTAATTAAATTATTAAAATATTATTTAATTATTCCTTCTTTATTTTAAATAAAAAAAAAAGGGACTTATTTATATATTTTATTAATATTATAAACAAAAAAATTATAATAATAATAATATTATTAATTATATTATTATTTATTATTAAATATTAATTCATATATATATATATATAAATAAACTCCTTTCGGGGTTCCGGCTCCCGTGGCCGGGCCCCGGAACTATAAATTTTATTTATTACCTTTTTTATCATATAATTACTCTTTTATTTATTAATTATAAATCATAAATTATTATTAAAAAAAAAAATAATAATAATTTACTTGAGATTTACAATTATTTTATTTAATAGATGTTCATTATATTAATAATATATATATATACTTATATAAATGTGTATAAGATTTATATAATTATTATTATATTATGATAAAATTAAATATCATAAACTATATATATTACTTATATTAATATTAATAAAGATATAAATATTTATATAATATTTTATTTATTCTCCTTTCAGGGAACTATATAAATAATTTAATTATATATTATAAAAAAAAAATAATAATTGATAATATGAAATATTATTATTATAAATAAATAAATAAATAAATAAAAATACAATTATTAATATAATTAAAATATAATAAAAAAAGTAATGGATAATAATAATAAAAATATTAAATATCTCTGTAGGTATCAATATTAACAATATTTGATGAATAATATAATACAACCGTATTGAATTGCATCTTAATTTAATTTAATTAAATTATGAGTAATATATATATATAATTGTAAATAAATATATAATATTTAATTAAGTTTATTTTATTATTATTATAAAATTAATTATCAGAAGGAGTGAGGGATACCCATGAGGATGAGGGAAACCGAATCCCTTTTAATAAGGAGTATATAATAAATAATGACAATTATAAATTCTTAAAAGAATTAATATAATGATTTATTATTATTATTAAATTAAAATATTTTTATAATAATAAATTATAAATAAAAATATATTCATTATCATAATTATATACTTATTATTTTTCATATGAATATCTATAGAATTAAATATTAAATATTAAATATTTAATAGTCCGGCCCGCCCCCCGCGGGGCGGACCCCGAAGGAGTCCGGTCGAAGGAGATAAGTAATTTTTATTAATAAAAATAAATAATTTATTATGAAATTATTTATTATTATTATATATAATATTTATTAAGAATATATATATTTATATATATATATCTTATTTTATATATACTTTTTTTTTAATAATATTATATTATATTTTAATAATATTATTATATATTAATATATATAATATATTATTAGTTTCGGGCCCCGGCTACGGGAGCCGGAACCCCCGAAAGGAGTTATATATATATTTTAGGTGGGGGTCCCAATTATTATTTTCAATAATAATTATTATTGGGACCCCGGATATCTTCTTGTTAATCAATTATTATATTATTTATTTGGTTTTTATTTCTTATTTATAATTTATTTTATACAATATATTATATTGTTAATACTTTATATTTTATTATATAATTAATTATTTTATAATTATTATATATTAGTTATATTATTAAATATTAACTAATGTGTGCTCTATATTTATTGAATAGTTTGGTTCTTATCACCCACCCCCTCCCCCTATTACTTCTCCGAGGTCCCGGTTTCGTAAGAAACCGGGACTTATATATTTGGAAATCAAAAATATAACAATACTTATCAAAAATTATAAACTTATTTAAATTTATTATAATATTTTATTAATAATAAAAAAAAATAATAATATATATAATATATTTAGAATATTTTTATTATTACTATAATAATAATAAGAAGTTCTAATTAATTGTCTCTATGTCAGGAATTCATAATTAAAATAAATAAATATCCTTCCTAAGAATAATTATTATAATATTAATTAATTACAATTAATTTAAATTTTATAAAAGATTAATAAAATAGATATTTAAAAATATATTTATAATTAACTTTGAGTAAATTATAATTTTTTTAATAATAATTTCTTATTAATGATTAATAAATAGGGTGAGTAGGACGCCGGAGGAGTGAGGGATCCCCCATATATGTAAGTATACGTAAGTATACATAAGTATATATAAGTATACGTAAGTATATGTAAGTATACATAAGTATATGTAAGTATACGTAAGTTTATGTAAGTGGGGGAAACCCCTAGATTAAAAATTAATTATTAATAGTTATATATTTATAATAATTAATTATAAAATAATTTATATTATCAATATTAATAATCATTAATATATATAAAATAATTTTTATTTAATATTTATATTAAATGAGTACTCCTTTTTTAAAATACCTTCTTAATTAAATAAAATAAAAAGGGGGCGGGGACTTTATATTTTTATAAATTTAAATAAAGAAAATAATAAGATTCTATAATAATTATGCTTTATGATAATTAATTATTTTATAATAAATAAGATTAAATAAAAAATAATAATGATAATAATAATTAATAAATCTCCTTGCGGGGTTCCGGCTTCCGTGACCGGGCCCCGGAACTATAATATATAAAATAATAATTATATATATTAATATATATATTATAATTATATGAAAAAAAAAGATAGATAGATTATAATTCAATATAGTTATATTATATTATTCATTTATTTATATTAATTTAATAAGTATATTATTTTCATTATTAATTAATTTATATTTTATAATATTTTTTTTTTATTATTATTATTTAATTTTTATAAATTAGAGATATATTATTTTTAAGAATATTATTAAAGTATTATTATTATTAATAATTTTATTTTTATTTTTATTATATTATTAATAATAATAATATATATATTATATCTATGTATTAATTTAATTATATATTATTTATTAACTCTACCGATATAGAATAAAACATTTTCAATAGTAGAGATAACAGGTACAATAATTAAGAAATAAGCGAAGTAGATAAATGTAGCGATTTGTCCCATTAAGACATAAGGTACTTCTACATGGCATGCTCCAATTTGTCCTAATAATACGAAATTGAATACAAAGATAAAGAAGAAGAATTTAGATAATACTTTAAAAGTATTACCTCTTACTACACTTCTATCAGTAAATGGTAAAACTAATAATACTAAAATAGCTGCAAACATTAGAATAACTCCTAATAATTTATCAGGAATAGATCTTAAAATAGCATAGAATGGTAATAAGTATCATTCAGGTACACAATTTATATATGTTAACATAAGATTATTTAATATCTTATCTCAATAATTTTCATTATTGTTCAGACTATGTCATTAATTTATAATAAAAGATTAAAACTTTTGATATTTTATAATATATATATATATATTTTTTATTTTATATATAATATATATTACTCCTTCCGGGGTTCCGGCTCCCGTGGCCGGGGCCCGGAACTATATAAAAAAAAATTAATAATCTATTCTTTATTTAAAAATAATTTATAAATTAATTGGTTTTCGTGGAAAGGTATTACTATCTCAGTTCACTTTCTAGTCGTTGAACGTTTTTATATCTTATATTATATTAATATTATTATTATTATTATATATATATATTAATATATAATATAGAGATGATATAAACTTCGCTGCAAGTTGTCATAGTATTATTTATTTATTAATACCTTAGATTTTCTTGACAATTAACCAATTTTAATCATTAAACTCCTTATGGGAGTTCCCACAAAGCGGAAACTTAAGAATATTTAATGCTACTGTACTTTTTATTATTATTTATTATTAATTAATTAATTTATTTATTATAATTTTTCATATATTTAATATAATATATTAAATATAAATTATAAAGGAATATATATAAATAACCCCGAAAGGAGAAATAAATAATATATTTTTATTAATAATTATTATTTATTTTTTTTATATAAAATAAATAAGATTAAATAATAATAATTTTATTAATATTTTTAATATCAATAGATGCTGGTGTTACTAAAGGATTACCAGGAATATAGTTATCAGGATGCTTTTATAATAAATATAAAATGGACTATATCTTCATAAAAATTTATATTACACTATCTTATTTCATAAACTATTATTATTTCTTCAATCATGTTTAATGATCAGAATTTTATTTAATAAGATTGTAAAAATATAATCTACCGATTCATAATAATTTATATTATCTTTAACAATAATTTACAAAGATGTTATATTATTATAAGGAATCTTTAAATATTTTATAAATTAGATAATATAATAATGAATACGGAGAAAATTTAATTATTATTTCATTTTTCATTAAATTTTAATCAAGCTTTATATAAAGCAGTATTATGAGGTGCTTTAAAAGCTAATAAATCATATAAATAATAAAATTTATCAATTAAAAATAAACGTTTACCTTTATTAGATTTAGAAGGACAACTTTTATTATAAAGATAAAAAATATTATGTAATTCTTTATTATTAATAGATCATTTAAAATAACCATTTTTAGCTTTATCAAAATAAATATTACCACCAAATACTTCTCTATAGTATTCAACATCATGTAAATATTTATTTGTAACGCTAATAGTTAATTGAGGTCTAATTTTTAATTTACCGGAATAATAATAATTAATAGTACCATCAGCATCAAAGAATCCTATAAATCAAGCATTATCTTTAGTTAATTTAATAGGTTCTTTAAAATCGATATTTAATAAAATACATACTTTATTAAATTGTACTAATCTTTTACTATTACGAATATTACCATTAACGGCATTAATTAATTTAATTATACCTTCTTTATTTTTTAATCTATATCTAATAGCCTTAACACCTGATCTTAATTTTACAGAACCACCAAATTTATCTTGGATTTGTCTTAACATTTTTTCATCTTTTAATTTTACAAGAATTTCACAAGATGCATATTTATTTTTAGTAATACAAAAATAACCATCTCCGTCAATTAAACCGGCCAATCATTGGTTAAATCTAATATTACTATCTTTATAAATACTATAATGTCTTTTAAGAATAATTTGATTTATTTTTTTTATATTAAAAATATTTAATAAATAATTAAATTTATTTTTTAGTGTGCGTGTAGTCTCTGAAGTATCTACTAATAAATTCTTTTTATTACTCGTTAAGTGAGTATTAGAAGAATTTATATTGGTTACCTGCTGATTATCTTCTTTATAATAATATTTTACTCTATTGGGATTAAATAAATCACTTACAATATTTATTTTATTATATTGCTTTGTTCAATTAAATTTTAATACGAAATTATTTAATTGTTTTGTATTTAAAATATTTTGAATAATAAAATAATATAGAGTTTTATTATAAATTTTTCATTGATATTTAATAAATAAAGATTTCCAGCATACAGCACATAAAATATTAATTACATATGTAATTAATAATAAGGCCATATTTTGACCTAAAGTATTAGGTGAATAGAATACAAATAATGCTAAAATTAACATAAATAAGAAAACAGTTACTAAATCTTTAAAAATAAAGTATGAATGCATTGGAATTCTATCTAAATTACCTGTAATACCTAATGGATTAGATGAACCATGAATATGTAATGCCATTAAATGCATAATAACCATTGCAGCAATGATAAAAGGTACTAAATAATGTAACGCAAAGAATCTCTGGATTAGAGGGTTAGATACTGAGCTTTTAATGTTTAAATAGTTACATATTTGAAAACTATTATCAATATATCACTATATTGTTCGGACTATATCTTAATCCTATTTATGTATATATATATAATTATATATAAATATTTATAAATGATTATATATTAATCATAATATTTATTTATAAAAAAAAAAGATAAATATTACTTCTAAAGTTTTTATTTCTTATTTATTAATCATAAATTATAATTAATAAAATTATACTTTTTAATTTATAGTTTCGATATCCTAAAATAGAAATAAAATACCATAAAATGATAAGATTTTAATTATTAATAAAAATTAATAATGAAGGAGAAAATAAATATAATAAAATAATAAATAGTTCAAAGGAATTATTTATTGATAATAATATATTTAATATATAATTAAACTCCTTCGGGGTTCGGTCCCCCTCCCATTAGGGAGGGGGTCCCTCACTCCTTCTTAAAAATAAAAAGGGATACGGTCCCCCTCCCGTTAGTATAGAGTATAGGGAGGGGTCCCTCACTCCTTCGGGGTCCGCCCCCCCCCCGCGGGGCGGGCCGGACTATATTTATAATAAATAATTATATATAAATTATATTTTGTTTATATAATTATATAATATATAAATATATTATTATTATATTTTTATATAAGATTAATATTTAGAAGGAATTTTAAAATAATTATTATATTTAAGAATAAGACGTAAATCTTTTAAGAATAATAAATATTGTAATTTTTTATAACCTAATAATTTAATAGGATTATTATTAATAAATATTACAACATTTTTAATATCATTAATACTTTTAAGTGTTATTTTTGAATTATTAAATTCATTTATATAAATATTATTATTAATTTTTAAATATGATTTAATAGCTAATATAACTTCTATATTATTATTTATAGATACTTCAAAACTAGCAAGTTTTATTTTTTTATTTATAGGTTTATAAATACTAAAACAACTTTTAGCTTCAAAAAAACCAATTAATCATGAAGAAAAATAATTTTTATTTAAAATATCTTCAAGAGTATTAAATGGTTTAATAGGACGTAAATAATAAGATAAATCATTATAATATTTAATATCTTTTAATAAATTATCTTTAAAATATAAATAATCATAATGTTTATTAGTTAATATAGGATATTTATTAAAAATAGGAATAATAATATTCTTTAAATGATTTTTATTTCTTACATTAAATTTACATATTTCTTTAATAGTACCATCTTTTATTTTTAATTTTTTAATTGTTACTTTACCAATACCTAAAATATTTTTAATTTTATATAATAATTGAATATCTCTAATATGTATTTCAATACCTAATTCATATAATAAATATTTACCTTTTTTTGAAATAGTAATTCAACCATCTCCTTCAAATAAACCAACAATATATGCATAAATAGGATTATCTGTGTTTAATTTATGATTTTTATCATAAATAATAGTATTATTTATATAATAACTATAAAGTCTCTGAATAATTAATTTTATATATATATATATATTAATTACTGCTAATTTTCTTCTTATAATAAATATTTTAACTATATTATTTTTATTTCAAATTATATTATTATAAATAATTAATTGAATAATATAGTAATTTATTATTCAAATGAAGATATTTCAGCATAAAACAGATTTATTTAATATTATATTACTATAATATGGATCCTCTATATTAAACCCACCTCATAATCAAGATACAATATCGTTACCTACAAATGGAATTGCTGAGAATAAATTAGTAATAACTAGTGCCAAGAAAATAATATTATTTATAAATTATTATTATTTTTTAATAATAATAATCTCAATATTTATTGATTTATTAATATAAATAATACCCTGTATTTAATAATATCTACCCTTTTTATAATTCCATTTAATCACTATTTTCTCTTATGAATAAATATTTATACCTAATAATACCATAATATAAATATTATATATAAATGTTATATATAAATGTTATATATAAATGTTATGATGGGGTTATTATTATAAAAATATTAATCATAATAATTATAATTCATTATTTATATATTAATTAGGTAAATGGAATAATAACAGTAGTTATATATATAATATATATATATAGATTATTAAACCTTGTGTTATAATAATAATATTATAAATTTTCTTCGAATAAACATTAAATATTATTATTTTTTTTTTATAATAATACCTATTATTGGTGTATTCTGTTGGGATCATATAATTATATAACCCACTGTCTTGTTACTTAATAATATAATTTTGACATGTTTTCAATAATATCGCATTATAATAATATAATAATTAATATAATACTATATATTTTATTATAAATAATTACCTAATTTATATTTTATACTAGGAATAATATAAGGAGATACAATTTTAGTTAAAATAGGTATAGATTCTTTTCATACATAAATAACAAATTGTGTATTTTCTTTATTGCCTTTAAGAATAGTAGATTTAATATTATATTTATTATGTAATAAATAAAGTAAATATTGAACATCTTTATAACTAAAACAATTAGTTGTGAATTTTAAACCTTTACCTAATTTACATCCATCATCTATAATTCAAATAGCTAAAGCTAAAGGAGTTAAATAATTGTCTAAAGATTTAGGAATAACTTTAATATTACCTTTTCCAGATATATTTTTAATATACCATTCTGAATAAATCATATTAAATGAATCATAAGTTCATGTATTAAATTTTAAATATTGTCTAATTTTACCTTTTTTACCTAATCTAGTTTTAATTAAAGGTAAATTAGTATTACAATAACCTAAATTAGCTAATAAACTATGTAAATAATATAAATAATTAATATTACAATATTCTTGTTGAAATACAATTCTTGTTCCTTTACCACCTTTTCTTTTTTCAGCATGACCATCTCCTAATATTGAACCATAAATAATTGATAAAATGTTTATATTTAATGGACCAATATTATTATTTATATCTTTCTTATTTGTTATATTTAAATTAATTATATATTTATTTTTATTAATATAATCTATACTCTTAATTAATATAAGATATTCTTTAGTTTTTATTATTTGTCTTATTATAATCGTATAAAAAATATAAATTAATAATATTAACATTATTATATAAATTAGTTTTATTATATTAAATATATTTGAGGCGATATTTATATTACCTCAATGTGACAATTGTGATAGGTAGATCTTTACAAATTTTCCCCCACTCAGAACTGTACGTACTACTTTCATAGTATACAGCTCAAACAATTTATATACTATATAAATCATCCTATATTGAAGTTAGCATGCTTTCACATTAATCATTTATTCGTTATTATTATTAATTAATTAATTAATTAATTAATAATAATATTAACCATTATTAATATATTTTTATTAAAATATATAAATAATTTGATCTATATTATACATTACATATAATCTTTAGCTTTTTCAATAGTCTTTTACCCACTTATCTATATTATAATTTCTATTATTATTTATTTAATAATATTATATATAACTACCATATAATATTTATATTAATATTATATGGAAATAATTGGGCTTACCAAGTTTATATTATTATACTTTCAATAATTCACTTAGGATTCTAATTTTATACCGATGAGTATTAACGTATATATATGTATTCTAGACAGAATTGAATATCTTACTTCTCATATAATTATTTTTATTTATTATTATTTATTAATTAATAATAGAAAAAAATATTGTTTATGTTACGATATTTTATAATATTAGATTGACTTACGCTATCCATATGAATCTTACCTTAATAATTAATAATAATTATTATTATTAGAGTTTCATACAAAATTATTACTAATAATGCATGTCTAATTAGGTATATGTTATATATAAACATAATCATTTCATTAAAATAATTTATTTAATGGTATGATATTATAATAATATACTTATACTTGTCTCACTCTGTCCATAAACACAACAATAACCTAAAAAAGCTGTAGCAATAGTTAAAATGAAAATAATAACACCTACATTTCATAATAGTACTCTTGGTGATCTATATGAACCATAATATAAACCTTTAGCCATATGCATAAACATTACCATAAAAAAGAATGATGCACCATTTGCATGTAAATATCTTAAAATATAACCATTATGCACATCTCTTATAATATGTTCAACAGATGAAAAAGCTAATTCAATATTAGATGAATAATGCATAGCCATAAAAATACCTGTTACAATTTGAATAACTAAACATAAACCTAATAATGAACCCATATTTCATCAATAATTAATTGATGATGGTTGTGGTGAATCAATAATATAACTATTCACTAAACTTAAATACACATTTGATTTTCTAAATGCCATATTATTATTATTTATTTATAAAATATTAATAATATTATTTATTACTAATATTTTATATATATTAATTAATAAAAAATATATAAATATATATTATTAATTAATACTTATTATATATATATATATTTATAATTATATATATAATTATATTATAATATTAAAAACTATTTTTTTATTATATATACATATTTTATTATATATAAATTATAATTATTAAAAAAAAAAGATATTTCTCATTTTTTTTTCATTAATATAATCCATTAAAAAAAAAAGTTAATAGATTTTATTAATATTATTATTATTATTTATTAAATATAAACCTCGCGGGCGCCAATCCGGTCAACTACTGGGTTGGTCATTGGTCCCGTGGATAATATTAATTATATTATATCATTATTAATTTTTTTAATAAAAAGTTAATAATATAATATAATATTTAAAAATATTTATTTAATAATAAATAAATAAATAAATAAATAAATAAATAAATAAATAAATAATATTGACGATTATATTAATATTAATGATATCATTATTATTTAATAATAATTAATATTATGAAAGATTTTTATATTAATATTATATAAATATAATATTAATAAATATTTATATAAAAATAAATTAAAATATTTTAATAATTATTCTTTATAAATAAATAATAATAATTTATAATAATCTCCTTGTGGGGTTCCGGCTCCCGTGACCGGGCCCCGGAACTATAAAAAAAAATAAAATAAATTATATTATTATATATTATATTAAAAAAAAAAATTAAATATATAATAATTATAGAATTAATTAATAACAATTATTATTATTATTATTATACATAAATATTATTTATATAATTTATTATAATATTTATTTAAAAATATTATAATGAAAAATATATTATATATTTTATTATAGTATAATAACAATCGGTATTTATTATTATGAATATATTATTTGTATTAAAAAAAAATATATATATATATATAATTGTATTATATAAAATGTATATTATTAATAATTATTAATTAATATAAAGAATATGTTTAATTATATATACTTTTTTTACAAATATTTATTATTATGAATAACCTTAATCGGAATCGAACCGATATTATCAACATGAAGAGGTGATGTCGTAACCATTAGACGATAAGGTCTATATTTATTAATAATATATATATATATAATTATTATTATTATTAATAAATTATAAAAATAAAATTATTATTATTATTATTAAGTTTATTATTACTATTTATTAACCTAATTAAAATTAAATTAAATAAAATAAAATAAAATAAAATAAAATAAAATAAAATAAAATAAAATAAAATAAAACTTCTTCTTTAAATAAAAAAGGGGTTCGGTTCCCACGGGGTCCCGCACTCCTTCTTAAATAGGGGTTCGGTCCCCCAAAGGGATCTATCACTCCTTCCTAAAAATAATTAAATATTTTTAATATATATATATATATACATATATATATTAATTTTATTAATTCATTTAAAATTTATATTTATTAATATAATTTATATATTTATCTTATTCCTCCTTTCGGGGTTCCGGCTCCCGTGGCCGGGCCCCGGAACTATTAATATATAAATTGAATTATAATTATTTTATATTATTTTTATATATTACTTATATAATATTTCTTATAATTATATTAAGATTATATATATAAATAGGTTATTATATATTATTATATATATATACTTATTAATTAAATATATTTATATTTTATATTAATGAAGTAAATATTTTATTTAATATATATATATATATATAAATTTATTTATTATAAATTATATTCTTTTTATATTTATATTTATTATTAATTAATTAATTAATTAATTAATTAATTAATTAATTAATTAAATTATTATAATTGTTATTATAAATTATAATTATTATTATTATTTTATTTTTAATAAAATTATTATAATATTAAAAAAGGGAGATAAATAATATTTATATAATCTCCTTTTGGGATTCCGGTCTTTGGCCTGGTATCCAAAACTTATATATTATATTAATCCCCAAATAAGATATTAATATATATAAACAATTCCTTCTTTAAATATTAAATATTAAATAAAAAAGGGGGTTCGATCCCACGGACTATTTATTCTTGTTAATTATATTTTTAATATTATATTAATAAGTTATATTTTATTATATATTATATTATTATTTCTCCTTTCGGGGTTCCGGCTCCCGTGGCCGGGCCCCGGAACTATTATAATTATATATATATTATTAATTTTTATTTATACTCCTTCGGGGTCCCCGCCGGGGCGGGGACTTATATTTATATATTTATATTTATATTTATATATTATATTTGTATTTATATTATATTTATATATTTATATATTTATATTTGTATTTATATTTATATTTATATTTATATTTATATAATAGGTGGGGGTCCCTATAATTATTGAAAATAATTATTATTTATAGGACCCCAGATATCTATCATTTATAAATTATTATAATATTTATTAAATTTATGATATATTTTATATTTAATATGTTTTTATATTTATTCATATTATTTATATTATTTACCCTATTTTTATATTATTATTAATATTTATAATAACAATTATTATATTATTAATAAATACTATATAAGTATTAAAATAAATATCTCCTTTCTATAAAAAGTAAATTTAATATATTTTTTATATATATAATATATTAATCATATAAATTATAAATTATATATATATATTTATATATATATATATATATATTATAATAATCATAATATTTTTATTTTATATTTTATATTTTATATATGTGAATTACGAGAGGGATAATTATTTTATTATATTTATATACAATAGGATTAAACATTGCCAGTGAACAACGGGTAATGTTTGATCCGTATCATATTATATTATATTATATTATATTATATTATATAATTAATAGTTCCGGGGCCCGGCACGGGAGCCGGAACCCCGAAAGGAGGAGAAGATAATATTATTACTATTTTTCTTTATAAAAATAAAATAAAATAAAATAAAATAGTCCGGTAGAAAGAGATATTATAACTTTATTAAATATATTAAATATATAATAATTATTATTCCATTTAAAATTACAATTTTCGTTTCAATTATAATACTTTTTAATTATATTATAATATATAATTATTTATAATAATAGTACGCTCCGAAGGAGTGAGGGACCCCCCCCTTACGGGGGGGAACCGAACCCCGCAGGAGATATTTATTAATAATGAAATTATATTAATATATTATTATTATTATATAAAATATTAATTAGTTCCGGAACCCAAAAAGGGGACCGGAACCCCGAAGAGGAGTAAACATCTTTATTTATTATTTATAAAGGTGTGAACCCCACCGGAACCCCAAAAGGAGTTATTATTATTTATTTCCTTCTTTATTAAATTATAAATTGTAAGATTATATATTATTATATATTATATTTAATATTTATTATTTATATATAATAATTTATTATATTATATTATATTATATTATATTTATATATGATATTTTTATTATTATAAAAAAAAAGAAATATAAATATTAATATTAATGAGAATCTAAATATTTACTTATTTATTTATTTATTTATTTATTATTATAAATATGAATTTTAAATTTATTATTTATTAAAATACTTTCAATATTTTTAATATATTATTTATTTTATTTTATTTTATATATAATATATTATTTATATATTTTATATATTATTATTATTAATAAATTTTTATAAGAAATTAATATCTCCTTACTCTTTCGGAGTTATTATAAAAATATATATAATTATTAAATTTATATTAATAAAATATTTATAATTATTATAGATTAATAATATTTATTATTATTTATTTATAATATATTATATAAATTATTATTTATATATATATATTTAATTATTTATATTCTATATGGGGTCCCAATTATTATTTTCAATAATAATTATTATTGGGACCCGGATATCTTCTTGTTTATCATTTATTATTTTATTAATTTAGCTTTATTTATGATTTATATTTTATTTTATACAATTTATTATATTGTTTATACATTATTATTATTATATAATTAATTATTTTATAATTATTATATATTGATTATATTATTAAATATTAACTAATGTATGCTTTATATATATTATTCAGTTAAGTTTCTAATCACCCACCCCCTCCCCCTATAAAACTTAATTTATTACTTATATATTTACAAAAATTATCTTATAAAAAAAAAATAAAAATATTTAAATATATCTTTTTAATATACATAAATATATTATATATATTAATAAAATAAATATAAATATATATATATTATTTTTATATAAATTTATAATAATTATAAAAAAAAGTCTTCATCTTAATTTTTATCATTATAAATTCTATTAAGAGTATAATATTATTTTTATTTATTATTAATATTATATTTTTAATAATATTTTTTAATAAAACTTTTTTTATATAAATTATTTATAATTATAATTATATATAATATTATAAATATATTAAATAATAATAATATGGATTCATAATTAATAAAATATAATCTTCACTATTAAATAAAATTGGGATTAATATATCTTAACACTGGTGAATAACACAATAATGTTCTATTAATTACATTACATTATATTACATTATATGAATTTATAAATAATAATTAATAACTCTCGTTATTATATTAATTGGGATAAACATTTCCCAGTAAATAACACTGCGGGGTTGGCGCCCTAATTGTACTTATAATAATAGTGAGGGGGAGGGGAGGAGATTAATAAATAAATAGTTTCAATTGAATTGGGTCTTGATATGTAAACCAAAACTCTTTTATTTTTATTTTTATTTTTATTTTTATTTTTATTTTTATTTTTATTTTTATTTTTAAAACGTCTTTCTATTAATTATATTATATTCTTTTTAATAATATTATTTATAATAATATTAATTATGTACTTTCTTTTTTTTTATTTATTTATATTATATAAATTTTTAAGAATATATATATTATATTAAATATAACATTAATAATAATTAGGTGTTTTATTATAATAATATATATATTAAATATATAATTAAATAAATAAAGATTTAATAATAATATAAAATAAATTCCACCTTCAGCGTAGTGATAAGGAGTGAGGGACTCCCCATATTCGTATCCGTATCCGTACCCGTAAGGGAGGACCGAACCCCGAAGGAGTGAGGGACCCCCCGTATACTATATACTATATACTATATACTATATACTTACGAGGGGGACCGAATCCCGAAGGAGTTACATTAATAATATATTATATTAATCATAAAATATATAAATTATATTAAAATTATTTTTATAGTTCCGGAGTTCCGGCCACGGGAGCCGGAACCCCGAAAGGAGAATTAATAAATTATTATAATTTTTTTTATATAAAAATATAAATATATTTATTAAGAATTATATAAAATAGGGTAAACATTACCCGTGAACAACGGGTAATGTTTACCCGTATTACATTATATATAATTATAAATATAATGAATATATTATTATTTATTATAAATATTAGAAGATATTTATATAAAATAAAAATCCTCAAAAGGAATTTTTATGAATAAAAAATATATATATAATAAAATAGTTATAAATTTATATTAAATAAAATATTTATAATCATTATTAATTAATAAATATTTATTATTATTATTATTTATAATATATTATATAAATAATTATTTATATATATATTTAATTATTATTTCTATTTTATATATATTATTATTATTATATTAATTATTATTTCTATTTTATATACATTATTATTATATTAATTAATATGATATTATAATGGTGGGGGGGTCCCAATTATTATTGAAAATAATAATTATTAATGGGACCCCAGATATCTTCTTGTTAATCATTTATTATTTTATTAATTTAACTTATTTATAATTTATATTTATATTATAAATTTTTATTATATTGTTAATATTTTTATTATTATTATATATTTATTATATATTATAATTATTTATTTATATAATATTATAATATTTATTATAAAAATTATATATATTTATATATAATAATTTATTATATTTATATATATATATTAATTATTTTAATTTTATTTTATGGTGGGGGTCCCAATTATTATTTTCAATAATAATTATTATTGGGACCCGGATATCTTCTTGTTTATCTATTATTATATTATTTAATTTATTATTATTTTTTATTTATATTTATATTATATCATTAATTATATTGTTTATACATTATTTATATTATATAATTAATTATTTTATAATTATTATATATTGGTTATATTATAAAATTTATCTAATGTGTGCTCTGTATTTATTTAATATTCTGGTTATTATCACCCACCCCCTCCCCCTATTACTTCTCCGAGGTCCCGGTTTCGTAAGAAACCGGGACTTATATATTTATAAATCAAAAATATAACATTATAAATTAATAATAATAATAATAAAAATATCTAAAATATAAAGTTTCCATAGAAGTAATAATAATAATAAATATATTAAATATTAATATAATATTATATAAAATATAATTATATATTATAATTGTTATATATAATTATTATAATAAATAATGAATAAAGTATAATAATGATAATAATATATTTATTTATTATTTTTTTTTTATTATTCTAAATAAATATATTTATTTGTATATAAAATAAATATGAATATTATTAAAAAATATGTTATAATTTCTCCTTCCGGGGTTCCGGCTCCCGTGGCCGGGCCCCGGAACTATATGATATAATAAATATATTATATAATAATCTTATATTTATTATGTTATATTATTTTTAATAAATATTATTAATAATAATATTTATTAAATATTTTATTTTTTTTAATACTATATTAATATATTAATGAGAATATATATATTATATATAACATTAATGAGAATATATATATTATATATAATATTAATAATAATTAGAGGTTTTTTTTAATTATTAAGTATAATAATTTATATATAATATATAATATTATAAATAAAGATTAAATAATATAATAAAAATAAGTTCCCTTTTTAAGAAGGAATAAGATTAATAATATATTTATATTAATTATAAAATATAAATAAGTATAATAAAATTATTAAATATATTAAATAAGTCTTTTAAGATGATAATAATATAAATAAATAGATATATTTATGATATGAAAGAATATTATTAAAAAAAAAGAATATGAGAATTCTTTTTGTATTATAAAATTTTATATATTTATTTTTATATATAATATATAGAATAATTATAATAGTAAGGATAATTAATTATTTAATGTATCCTTTAGGTTTACGTGCATTATGTATATTAATATATTTATTATAATAATAATAATCATAATTATCAATTTTAATATTATTGATATATTCAGATAATACTAAACCAAATACTCTATTATTTCAATTATATGATTTAATAAATAGATTAAATCTAAATTTAATATAATTAAATTGTTTATTATCATGTAAAGGTAAAAATTTATCAAAATAATAAATAAATTTTATTAATTCATCAAGAGTTCTGGTAAATAATTTAAAATCTTTTAATTTTCTATTACCAACTTTTTTAACATTAGAAATAGATAAATCAAAAGATTCTTGAATTAAATAAATTAATTCTTTACGTGTTTCAACTTGTGAAATAACATAACTAGGTCTTATATCTTTAAATAATAATGTATCTTTAGGATTATATATAGATGATAAAAAAGAACCATCTGCAGCTGTAAAACCAGCTAATCAATAATTATTTTTAATATCTCCTTGCGGGGTTCCGGTCCCCGTGACCGGGCCCCGAAACTATAATATTTTTAATAGGTAATTTATTATTAATTTTTAAATAATTATAATAAGGAATATGATTATTAATTTGATTAATTTTATAATCACTATATAATTTATTATAAATATTAAGAAAAATCTTTTCTTTAGCTAAATTAAGTTTAATATTAATAGAAAAAGCATTAACAAAATAAGGATTATCTTTTAAAGTATCTATTCATTTTTCTACTAAAATACTATTTTTAATTCTTTTATTAATAAAGATAGTATTTAATACATCATTAGCATGATTTAGAATTGTAATACCTTTAGGTCCAATATAACCATCACCTTCAATTAATCCTGATAAATAATCATAAAATTCATTATTATTTAAATCTAATACTGTTTTAATATTTAATTTACCTTTATAATTAATATTATTAAATATATAATTATTAGGAATTATATTTAATATATTCTCCTTGCGGGGTCCCGGCTGGGGCCGGGACTAAATATTTTATATATTTATTAATTAAATATTTATCTATTAAATAAAAATTATTAGATAAATTAAGTTCAATATTAGATAGTTTATAATTTAAATTATTTATAATATTTTTTAATAATTCATTATATTTTAATGAAATATTATTATTATTATTATTATAATTATCTATTTCTATTTTTATTTTATTTAAAATATAAAAATAAAGATATAATAATTTATAATCTCCTTGCGGGGTTCCGGCTCCCGTGGCCGGGCCCCGGAACTATAATATTTTTTGAATTTATTAATCTTTTATTAGATATAGGTGTACGTTGTTTATGATAGTTATATAATACATTATAATATATATCTAATAATAATAAAATTTTATTATTATCTCATTTAATAAAACATAGTATATTATTTATTAAAAATTTATATATATATTCATATTCTATAATTCAGTCTTTTTTTAATTGATTTTTATGAATATTATTAAAATAATTAATAATATAATTAATATACATTAATAAAATAGAATTTAAATTTTGTTTTTTCATTGTTTTATTTTTTATTTTTTATTTTATATTATTATTATTATTATATTTTTTTTATATAATTTTTATTTTATAATTTAATGTAAGTATAATGTATCTTTTAAGTATGATGCTGTTAAGATAAGTCAAACATAAGATTGGATAATACCAATAGCGAATTCTAAAATCATAATAGCTAAGATCATAGCTAAAGGTACAAAACCGAATACTAAAGTAAATAAATTAATTAACATAAAATTAAATAGTAAACCAGCTAAAATAACCATTAATAAATGACCAGCTAAGATATTAGAACCTAATCTTAAACCTAATGAAATAGCTCTAGCAATATAAGATAAAGTTTCAATAATAACTAATAAAGGTACTAATGGTAATGGTGTACCAGCAGGTACGAATAATGAGAAGAATACTCAACCATGTTTATATAAACCTAAAATAGTATTACCTAATCAAATAACAATACTTAAAGAGATAATAAATACTAAATGAGCTGATAATGCAAATGAATATGGAATCATACTAATTAAATTAGCAATAAAAATAAACATAAATAATGTAAAGATCATAGGGAAATATAAACCTCAATTTTTACCTCCAATTTGTCCTTTAAGCATATTTATAATAGTATCATAAATAGCTTCTTGTGAAATTAATCATCTTGAACCAATAATTTTATTATTATTATTAGTTAATAGATATAAACTTGTAATAACTAATAATACAATAATAGTATATAATGAAAATGTTGTTAAATTTAAACAACTTAAATCAATAAATGATGATTGTAAACCAAATAATAGTCTAATCTCAAATTGATCTAATGGTGATGTAATATATGTATTTAATAAATTAAACATAATAATTATAAATTTATAAAACTATAACTTATAAATAATTAATCATAATTATATCTTATTATACTTTATTTATAAATATATAAAATATATAAAATATAAATATAAATATAAATATAAATATAAATAGTGAGGGACCCTCCCCCGTATACTTATACTTACGGGGGAGGGACCAAACCCCTTAGATATATAAATAAATATATATAAAATATAAATATAAATAGATATATAAATAAATATATAAAAAATAAGATTAATTATTATATATATATATATATAATGAATTATATATATATAATATTTGTATTTAATAATTTTTATTACTCCTCCTTTGGGGTCCGCCCCGCGGGGGCGGGCCGGACTATAAATAAGAATTTTTTTTAATAATTATTAAATTATATTCTTATTAATATTTTTTATTATTTCTTTTGATAATTATATTAAAATATATTATAATTATATAATAATATATAATATTGTTATTATATTATAATATAACTTTATTTAATAAATAACATAATTAAATTAAATTAAATTGTATTTAATATATATATATAAATATATAGTCCGTAAGGAAATATATTAAATATATTAAATTATAATTATTATTATTTTTATTTTATTATTATTAAATAAGTATAAATATTATTAATATTTATATATAATAATAATAATATTTATATGAATAAATAAATTAATAATATATATTATAATTTAGAAATAAATAATCTAGATACATATAATCTTAAGATCATAGGTAAAAAGAATTGTGAGAATAAAATTAATAATAGAATCATTAATAAGAAACCATATGTTAATTGATTCATAAAATAAAATGGAACTAATTGTGGCATTTTTATATATATTTTTTAATAAGATTAATAACAACATTATAATAATTTAATAAATATTTAATAAATATTTAATAAAAATATATATATATTATAAAAATAATATATATATTTATTAATATAAATAATATATTTATAAAAAAAATATTATAATAGATTAAACATTAATATAAAATAACTGACATAATATAAATATTATTAAATGTAAATATTTATTTTAATAAATTATTAAATAAAATTATTAAATAATTACATTAATCCGGCTTTGCGGAGATATTTATATTATAAATAATTATATGTAAAATATAAATATATTCTTAATATATATATAATATATTTATTTATATCCTATATTTATATATAAAATAAAAACTATTTTTACCTTTTTAATAAAACAATATATTAATATTATAAATAATATATCTATAATTTAATTAAATTGGATACAATTAATTTAATCCCTTTATTAATATAAATATTAATATTAATATTAATATTAATCAGATAAATGTATTGTTAGATCCTAATTATAATTATATTTTTTTTAATATTAATAATATTAAACATACTATTTATATATTTATAAATAATAAATAATAATTAGTATTAAAAATATTTTTATTATAAAATAATAATAATATTATAATATATTTAATAATTATATAATATTCATTAATATATTAAATTATATATATTATTAAAAAATAATTATAAATATTATTTATATTAATTATATATATATATTATTTTATATATATATATATATAATAGGATTATATTAGTATTTATTTATATAGTTCCCAAAAAGGATAATATATTAAGATATTTTAATAAATTTTATATATTTTTTTTATATATATTTTTTTTTATAAGAATATTATTATTATATTATTAAGTTTTAGATATAATATTTACTTTTTTTTTTTTTTTAATTATTAAGTAAATAATTAAATATTATAACTTAAGATTGTACAGCTGGTGTATTAAATGAGTGTACAGCTGGTGGAGAAGTTAATAAGAATTCGATAGATGAAGATTTAACTGTATTTAAATTAAAGATAAGATTAGATTCTACAAAATCGGGTGCTTTAGCATAAATAACTGATTTATTATTAACTTTATTATTTAATCCATTAACTAATTGATCATATAAAATATAGATAAATAAGAATAATGATAATAGTGCAATGAATGAACCAATAGAAGCGACATAATTTCATCCTGCGAAAGCATCAGGATAATCAGGAATTCTTCTAGGCATACCATTAATACCTAAGAAATGCATTGGGAAGAAAATAACATTAGCCCCAATGAAAATTAATCAGAATTGAATTTGAGCTAATTTTTCATTATAGTTTAAACCTAAAATTTGAGGACTTCAATAATAGTATCCTGCAAATAAAGAGAAAATAGCACCCATTGATAATACATAGTATCCCGATAGGTAGACCTTTACAAGTTTTCCCCCGGTAAGAACCGTACGTGCGACTTTCATCGCATACGGCTCACGCAATATCTTTTAATATTTATTATAAAAAAAATAATATAATAAATATTTATCAGTTATATATAAACCTCCTATCTTTTTTAATTTTTTTTTTATTATTAATAATAATAATATATATATAAATAAAGATAGGCATATCACCTATAGTATAAGTTAGCAGATTTTCATCTTTAGAATAATAATTCTTATCCATATCATTACAATATGGCATTAGCTTTTTATACAATCTTTTACCCTCTAAATATAAAGAAAATTTCTATAAAATATTATATTTCTTAATCCAATAATTATTTATAATATATATTAAATTTTATTAATATAATAATAATAAATTAAATAATATATATATTGGTATTATTATTATTTTTTATTATTAATAATAATAATTTATAGGGTTTATTCTGTTTTATCATAAATACGTAAATATCTAACTTAGCTCTCAAATTATATTACTAATGGTTATATGATTTATCGTATGCTCATTTCCAATACATAACATCAACCATTTTATTTATTATTATATAATTATATAATAATAAATAATAATTGAATATCAGACAGGTTTTCAATTAGTGGTGTAAGTAATTTTATAACATTTGATTCACTTTCGTTGAGCATATTAGATCAGTCAAAGTTCCTTCATCTTTTTTTATAATATAAAATAACTGTCAAGAATATGGATACTTTTGTCATTACAGCTTAGCATATTTATGTTACCATTTTAATACACTTGTAATTAGACTTATATTGATAAAAATATAATTTATCCATTATTATATGGTAAATATTATTTATGATAACTTTCAGACCGCGCGAAAATGTCCCACCACGTAGTAAGTCATAAAAAAAAGAATATTATTTAATTAACACTTTAAGAATTTTACTCTTTAATATTATCATTATTCGATATTGTTATAATGAAGTTTATTAATAATAATTTTAACTCTATTATTTAATTCATTTTTTATTTCTCCTCTTCGGGGTTCCGGTCCCTGGACCGGGCCCGGAACTAAAGATATATTTTTAACACTTTGTAATAATATCAATTCTTTTAATATTAATAAAGAATTAAGTAATATATGTAATTTATTTAATTTTAATAAGTAAGCAATATTTAATAATAAATATTGTTTATATCTTCTAAGACTTAATGGTTGATAATTATTAAAATATTCAATAAAAGGTTTTATAGCTTTTGATGATTGAGCTTTATAAATATAAGCTGTAGCACCAGATTTATAATCTCTTTTTAAAATACCTCCAAGTTTAAAATATTTTTTAATAATATCTCCTTTGGGGTCCGCCCCGCGGGGGCGGGCCGGACTAAAATATAACTATCTTTTTGTGATAATTCTAAATGAAATTTTAATCATTGACTATTTTTATGTTTTTGAAAACCTAGATAAAAATAACCATCAGCATCATTAAAACCTGTTAATCAAGGATTTAATAGTAAATCAAATTCTTTAGGTTTTAATAATTTAATATTTAAACGATTATTAAAATTATATTTAAAATATTGGTCATATCTTTTATATGTTAATAATTTACCATTAATATAATTTATAAATACTTCTTGCTCTTTTTTTTTTATAATATTTCATTTAACAGCTGTTAATTCTTTATTAGTCCGGCCCGCCCGCGGGGCGGACGCCGGAGGAGAATTATATTTAGCTGTAATATGACCAATTTTAAAATAAAGACATAAATAATTAGCTAATAAAACATCTTCTAAAGAAAAAGTAATTGAAAAACATCTAGTATAAATATTACCATCTCCTTCAAATAATCCAGATAAATAATAACCTTTTTCTTCTTCAGTATAATTATCTAAAAATTTTAATTTATTAATATTATCTTTATTAATATTAATAAGATATTTATTTAAAATATTAATATAATTATTTATAATTGATTCATATAAATTCTTAATATCTTTAGTTTCGGGGGCCGGACCAGGGACCGGAACCCCAAAAGGAGATATTAATTGAAAATTAAATATTAAATAATAATATAAAGTTTCTATAAAAACTTTATTATTAGTTAAAATTATTATTAATAATATTAATATATAATAAGTCAAAATAATATTATTTTTTTTTTGGTATTAACTTATATTTACATATAAGATTGGACTATCTCTTAATTTTAATATTTAAATAATATTAAAATCATTCACGTTTAGTCTCTACAATACTTTAATATATAATATATATATATTAAAGTTATCACGGGATTGTCTTATTTATTATATAAATAATAATTATAAGAGTTTCCCCGTTAGCTATATATATATATATATTTTTTTATTATTAATATATATATATATATAACCAATAATATTTAATAAATTTTTATTTATATAAAATTAATCATAAGATATTAATTTTTTTTTATTTTTTTTATTTTTTTTATATATTTATTATAATTTATTATATATTATTTTAGTGAATTTTAAGCACGACACTTATTAAATTAATATCGTGGAATGCTACATCTAATGAGGCGTTAGCTAAGGCAACACCAGTTAAACCACCCATTGTGAATAAGAATAAGAATGCAATTGCATATAACATAGGTAGTGCTAATCTAATTGAACCACCATGGATTAGAGCTCTTTTATTTAACTTTAAAACATTTCAGTTTCAATTAATAAAAATTATTTTAATTAATTTATATAATATTATTTTTTTTTTTTATATAATATTATCTAGCTAGTTAAATTTTATATTATAATATAAAAAATTATGATTATAATATCCTCAATTAAGAGGTCGAATATTAATATTATTATTAATACTTAAAACAAAATTATTGTTTTAAAATCATTACTGATCTCATTGGATTATACCTTATGTTATCATATAATATATATATATATATTACTTAGATAACCAGAGGCGTCTAATCTCTACGCTTTTACATATTAATTTCTTGAATATGATTTAGTTCGACGGTTGTCATATAATTATTACTTATTCTAATTATATGGTTTTCCTCGAGTTTGCCTCTATATATATCAAAAAAGTAAATAATAAATAAATTAATTAATTAATTAATTAATTAATCATATTATATTTTTTTTGTCATAATATAATATCAAATTTATATCTTATAGAAGGTAAAATATATTTATAAATTATAGGAAATAATCTTTTAACAGATTCTACTCTTATATAAATAAGATATTTATTTCTAGATTTATGTAATAGACAATTTAAATTAAATTTAATTTTTAAAATATTTATAATAAAAATTAATTCTTTAGTTAGAAAAGATTGTAAATTTAAATATAAACCTCCACCTTTTACAAATGAACCATCACATATAATTATATGAGCTAAAGATTCATAATTTAATAAATCATATAAATTATTAGGTACAATTTTTACTCTACCATTATAAAATATATATCTTAAAATAGTAAAACATGGTAATGATCTAGTATAAAATTCTAATTGATTATATGATTTACCTTTAACTTTAGCAATTTTTATTTTAGGATAACTTATACAATAATGTGATAATAATATAAATACATATATTAAATATTCACTATGAATTATTGATTGTTTTAATCTAAATCTACAATTAATTTCTATAATTGTTTTTTTATCTAAATCTTTTTTAGATAGATAATCAATTCAACCATCTGTTAATAAAATACCTGTTATAATATATAAAATATTATTAGGAATACCTACTATATGTTTTACAATATTAGTATATAGAGGTATACCAACACAAGATTCTAAATTATAACCATATACTACTAATTCTTTATTAATATTATTTGGTTGAATATAATTTCTATTTGATCTTGGATAAATATCATATAAATTACCTTTATATATATTTATTATAATTATATTATTATTATTTAAATATGTTTTTATTATATTATTATTATTTATTTTTTGATAATTTCTGATCAACTTTTTATTTTTATTTTTATTTTTATCCTTGCTAAAGGGATTTATTAATCATGAGAAAATTTTAATTCCTGTTGGAATTGCAATAATCATTAGTGCAGATAGGAAATATGCTCTAAGATCTGCATCTAATCCTACAATATACATATGATGTGATCATACTAAGAATCCTAATAATCCAATTGAAGCCATAGCATATACCATTGAAATTTCACCAAATACAGGTTTTTTAGAATATGTTGATACTACATGTGAAATAATACCAAATCCAGGAATAATTAAAATATATACTTCAGGGTGCTTGTTATATATATATATATTATATATATATAATTTGGACTATATCTTTATTAAATAATTTATTTATTTTTTCATTTATTTTCAAAATTTAATCATGCTTTATATTGTATTGAATCAGAAGATTTATTATAAGCTTTTAATTCTTTTAAATTATAAAATTCTTTACTTAAATATAATTTATTTATTTTTAGTGTTCTTGATGGATTTATTTTAATATAATCATTAATAAAATTTAATACTATATCTTTTGATTGAATGGATCATTTATAATAACCATTTTGTGATTTATCAAAATAAATATTACCACCTAAAATATTTTTATATTCTTGTACATCTTGTAAATATTTATTAGTTACAGAAATTGTTAATTGAGGATGATTATTTTTAAATGAATAATTAATTGTACCATCAGCATCAAAAAATCCAACAAATCAACTATTATCTTTAGTTAATTTAATTGGATAAATAAAATCAATACCTAATAAAATACAAACTTTATTAAATTGTACTAATCTTTTAGTATTTCTAATATTACCATTAACTGCATTAATTAATTTAATTATACCAGTTTTATTAAGTAATCTATATCTAATAGCTTTTACACCTGATCTTAATTTAATAGAACCACCAAATTTATTTTGAATTTCTTTTAAAGCTATTTCATCTTCTAATGCTACTAGAATTTCTAATGATACATATTTCTTACTTACAATACCAAAATATCCATCACCATCAATTAATCCAGCTAATCATTGATTAAATTTTTTATTTATTGAATTATTTAATATTTTTCTTGTAGTCTCTGAGGATCTTTTAATATTATCTTTTTTTAATATAAGATTATTTATTATCTTATCCTGCTGATTATTATAAGATATGAATATTTTTACAAATAAGGCTTTAAATAATAGACTTATAATATTTGTAATTCATTTTTTTAATAATTTCCAGCATTTAGAAAAATGCATATCATTATATATTATTAATATAATAATAAGGGCCACTGTTTGACCAAAGAATCAAAATAAATGCTCGTATAAGATTGGGTCACCACCTCCTGCTACTTCAAAGAATGAAGTATTGAAGTTTCTATCTAATAATAACATTGTAATACCAGCAGATAATACAGGTAATGATAATAATAATAAGAACGCTGTAATGAAAATTGATCATACAAATAATGGTAATTTATGCATTGTCATACCATTTGTTCTCATATTTAATGTTGTTACAATGAAATTAATAGCACCTAATAATGATGAAATTGATGTTAAATGTAATGCAAAAATTGCTAAATCTACACTAGGTCCTGAATGTGCCTGAATAGATGATAATGGTGGATATACAGTTCATCCTGTACCAGCACCTGATTCTACTAAAGTTGATGTAACTAAACATACTAACCCCATAGGTAATACTCAAAAGGCAATGTTATTAATTCTTGGAAATGCTGTATCAGTAGCTCCAATCATTAATGGTAATAAATAGTTACCAAATCCACCAATTAAAGCAGGCATTACTAAGAAGAAAATTATTAATACAGCATGACCAACTACTAAAACATTAAATAACTGTGAATTACCATGTAAATATTGTGAACCAGGTGCAGCTAATTCTAATCTAATGATTAAAGACATTGCTGTTCCTGCCATACCACTAAAAATAGCTAACATAAAATATAATACTGCAATATCTTTTGCATTTGTTGAATATAATCATCTTTGTACCATTTTTACTTTTTTTTTATATATTAATTTTAATAATATTATTATTATTATATTCATTAAAAATTAATTAAATTTAATTTAATTTAAATAATTATTGTTATATTTTAAAGGATAATAATATATTATTCTATTTATAAATATAACAATAGTTGAATTTATAATATTAATTATTAATGAATACTCCTTCGGGGTTCGGTCCCCACGGGGTCCCTCACTCCTTCTTAAAAAGGGGTTCGGTCCCCCTCCCATTAGGGAGGGGGACCCTCACTCCTTCGGGGTCCGCCCCCCCCGCGGGGGCGGGCCGGACTATATAATATTTTAGTTATAACTTTAAACAATTCTTTTATATCTTTATAAATAAATATTATTATATTATAAAGTAATAGTATAATTAATTTTTATATATATATTATTTATATAAATGTATCATAATCTATAATATAATATATATATATATATTAAAATCATTTAAATTATATAACATATATATATATTTAATGATATTAATACTCTCTTTCATAATCTATATTATTAATATTATTTATATAAAATATTAATAATATTATTATTATATCTATTACTTATATCAATACTTATTATTTTATATTATATATTACTTTTTACTCATTACAAAATACCAACTAAACCGAACTAATATAAATATATTATTTAATATATTGATTTTTTATTATTTATTACTTAATAATAAAATAAATTATATAAAAATATTATTATCTATATATTATATATATATTTATATATATATATATTTTTTATATTATATTATATTATATATATATTATTTACATTCTTTATTATATTTATATATATTATTATTCTTTATTATAAATAAGAAATTATTTAATTTATATTTTTATGATAATATTTAAAGATTTATTAATTAAATTATTCATAATATATTAAATAATATTAATCTTATATATATAAATAATTAATATTGATTATTATTATTATTATTATATATATAAATAAATATTGATAAAAATAATATTTAATATAGAGTATTATATTTTATATAATTAATATATATATATACATATATTGTTATATATATTAAAAAAGTAATGTAGTTATATTTTTAGTATTAAATATATAAGTCCCGGTTTCTTACGAAACCGGGACCTCGGAGACGTAATAGGGGGAGGGGGTGGGTGATAAGAACCAAACTATTCAATAAATATAGAGCACACATTAGTTAAATGTATTAATATAATCAATAAATATATTATAATAATATAATATATTATATAATATAAATAAAGGTATTAACGAAATAATAAATTGTATAATATAAATTATAAATAAATAATTAAAATAAATTTAATAAAATAATAAATAAAAACAAGAAGATATCCGGGTCCCATGATAAATTATTATTGAAAATAATAATTGGG